>Ga0206878_10098_pt1 | contig 37080 bp, 34 predicted proteins | sample Alteio_BWOrgCont_8_FD_152621 | JGI IMG/M metagenome (GOLD analysis project Ga0206878, IMG submission 152621) | Enriched cells from forest soil in Barre Woods Harvard Forest LTER site, Petersham, Massachusetts, United States -... | ecosystem: Environmental > Terrestrial > Soil > Temperate forest >... | reverse complement strand
TTGGTTCACTTGTTTATTAGTTCATTGATACTTATTGGCGGGATCAGGCCTTTAACCTTTTGCCATTAACCTTCGCTTTAACTAGTCTCTAATCTCCATTCATCACTCCGCCTTAAGGCTCCTCACCGGATTAGCCAGTGCCGCTTTTATGCTTTGGTAGCTAACTGTTAACAGCGTAATTAATATTGCTCCTGCCACCGTACCGGCGAATATCCACCACGAGAGTGTTGTATGATATTTGTATTTCATTAGCCAGCCATTCATAAAATAACTTGCCGTAGGGATGGCAACTAACATTGATATCACTACCAGCACTACAAAATCTGTCGATAACAAGCCCCACAGACTGATCACGGATGCGCCCAGCACTTTCCGCACACCTATTTCTTTGGTGCGCTGCTCGGCCATAAAGGAGGCCATGCCAAACAAACCAAGGCAACTAATGAAGATAGCCAGGATGGTAAAAAAACCTGCCAGCTTGCCGATGCGTTCTTCGTCGGCGAATTTCGCGGCATACTCTTTATCGGTAAACTGATAATCAAAGGGGTTGGAGGGGTCGTACTTGTTAAAGATCGGGGCAATCAGCGCAAGCGCCTGTTGACTGCCCATTTTAGGGTTAAGCCTGAAATTGATATAGTTACCCATGTACGATGTCATGTAAAACAAATCAGGTTGGACAGGTTCATAAGGCAATTGCATTACCATATCCTTCACCACGCCAATTATTTTTAGGTTCCTGTACCATTTAATGGTTTCGCCAAGGGGACTTTTAAGGCCCATAAATTTAAGTGCAGCCTCGTTTATGATAACCCCCGAAGAGTCACTCGGATACTCTTTTGAAAAATTACGGCCTGCCACCAATTTCCAGCCCACAGCTTTTCCGTATTCGGGCGAAATGGAGATGGTGCCAAAATCGCACTGCAAGCCTGGCGGCTTGCCGCGCCAGTTGATATCGCTGTTATTATTCCATACGGAGGTAATCGGTCCGCCCGATTCTGCTACTTCAAGCGCGGCGCCCGACTGCAACACGTCGTGCCGGAACGCGCTGAACTGGTTATGCAGCTCGGGCGTCTTCATATGTATTTGCACCATGCCGGTCCGGTGATACCCCACGGGCCGGTTTTTGGTGTATTGAACCTGCTTAAACACTACGATGGTGCCAATGATGAGCGTAACCGAAACCGTGAATTGCAGCACCACTAAAACCCGACGGGGCAGTGCGGCAAAACGTCCTGCCTTAAACGTGCCCTTCAAAACCTTAACCGGCTGAAATGACGAAAGGTAAAATGCCGGGTACGAACCGGCAATAATGCCGGTAAGGAGACTGAATAGCAAGCCGAGTAGCCAAAACAGGGGACTGGTCCACAATATGGTCATTTGCTTATCGGCGATGGTATTAAACCATGGGAGGATCAGTTGTGCGATAACGAGCGAGAGTAAAAAGGCCAGGGCCACAACCAATATCGACTCGCCAAAAAACTGGCCCACCAGCTGACTGCGCAGGGAGCCCATAGTTTTGCGGATGCCTACTTCGCGGGCCCGTTTTTCGGAGCGGGCCGTGCTCATGTTCATAAAGTTGATACAAGCCAGCAACAGTACAAAAACACCAATAATGCCAAACATCCACACAAATTCTATCTCGCCGCCTGTATTGATACCATTTTTATACTCCGAATACAGGTGCCACCTGCTCATGGGCTGCAGGAACACCACAGGTTTAAATGAAAGACTAAATGCGTCGCCCTGCTGTTTGAGCGCATCACGCTTTATGTTTTTTATTTGGGCCGATGCGTTATCCACAACAACGCCGGGGCGAAGCTGGGCATAAATATCCCATGAGTTATTGCTCCACTCGTGCTGGGCATATTGTTTTAAAAAGGGCTGCGTGGTCATGTACAAGTCCCATGACGAAATAAAGTTGATATCGCGGAAGGTTGTATTATGCGGAAAATCAGCGTAAACGCCGGTTACTTTAACGCTAAACTTATTGTCAATTTTTAGTAACTGGTTTATCGGGTCGGCAGTATTAAAAATCGCTTTGGCCAATGATGATGACAACAGGATAGATGATGGATCGGTAAGCCCGGCCCTCGATCCGCGGATCATTTTCAGCGTTAACATATCGGGCGCTTCGGCCTGCATAAAATTGCCCTGTTCGTTCAGCTTTTTATCGCCATAGCTTAGCACGTGTCCCTCGGTCCGCGATAAAACCACGTATTTAAAATCTTCGCTATAGCTTTGCCGCAGTTTATCGCCCATCGGGATGGGCATGTCGCGCTGGGTGCCCACATCACCGTTTGTGGTTTGATGCTGCATTACCTGCACAATGGAGCTGTAGTTTTGAAAATACTTATCGAACGATAATTCATCGTAGATCCACAAGCCGATCAATATGGCTACAGCCATACCAACCGATAACCCACTAATGTTAATAAAGGACTGCCCCTTATTTTTAATAAGGTTTCTCCAGGCGATTTTTAAATAATTACGTATCATCTTGTTAGTTCATTGGTTCACTTGTTCATTGGTTCATTGGTTCACTTGTTCATTAGTTCATTGGTACCTGTCAGCGGAAATTCTGCCTTTCGCCTTTTACCTTTCGCCTTTAACCTTCGCTTTAACTGATCTCTGATCTCCAATTAACTAATCTCTACCCCCCACCTTAAACGAATTTTGAAAATTTAGTACGGTTAACATTCGTGCCGATAGATTAATTAATTGATTATCAACACATTAACCACTTCGCAAATATCTACCTTGTCACAATTCCGAACGGTAGGTGTACGGTTTTGTTACAGTGAGGCTTAATGCTTTAGTTATCAGCCATTTTTGATTGAAAATTTTGAATTCCAGTTTGAAATAGTTATTCTGATGCTTAACTTGCAATTAATTTTTAACCCTTAATAAACCTATAATCATGAAAAGCCGTATCCTATTATTTATTTCAGTCCTGTTGTTTTTCTGTGGCTGTGATTCACGAAGCAACAAGGCAAGCAATGCCGATGCCAGTTCAGCCGATTGGGTGATGACCAAAGCCCTCCAGGAAAAACTAACCGCCGACTCCGTCATCTCGATTTTAAAAAGCGGGAACGTCAATTTCTACAGCTTTAAACTCACGCCCAAAAACGACAGCATGCGGATTCACGTTACCTCCGACAGCGGGCAATACCCCATGGCGGCAGTGCTGTCGTGTCTCGATTCCAGGGTGACTGCTGAGTCGGTATTTGACCGTGGTATCGGCGATTTATTTGTAGCACGCGTGGCCGGTAATTTTGCCAATACCGATATATTGGGCAGCCTTGAATATGCCTGCAAGGTGAGCGGCTCCAAAGTTATTCTTGTATTGGGCCACGAGAATTGCGGGGCCATCAAATCTGCCATCGACAATGTGCAGTTGGGTAACATTACGGCGATGCTTGCCAACCTGAAACCCGCAGTCGATTCAACCCAAACAACGGGCGAAAGAAACTCGAAGAACAAACAGTTTGTTCACGATGTCGCTGTGAAAAACATCCAATTTACCATAAGGAAAATCAGGACCGACAGTGAGATCCTCGCCACCATGGAAAAAGAAGGAAAACTAAAGATCATCGGCGGCATATATGACCTGGCAACCGGGAAAATAACGTACTATTAAAACAAGGCCCATGTCCTGCCGGTCTGCTATATAGCGAACGGCAGGACATGGTCTTTTTTAACGCTTCGTGGCGCATACCATCTTGCAACTTTACAACCTTTCAACATTCCAACCTCCCAACAGTACAACCTTCTAACTTTTAAACCTTCCAACTTTACAACATTGCAACCTTTCAACAATTTTTGATAGCTTTGGGTATTATAAAACCAGCCATCAACTATTTTATCTCACGTATAAACCATGAAAAGAAAATTATTCTTAAAGACAGCTGTTTTCGCCGCGATCTCTTTATTAACGGCGAACCTGTGTAACGCGCAGAAAAAAAGGGTTACCGCCTCTTATTCGGCAACAAATAAAAAAGTTACTGTTTACCTCACCGCAAAAAACACTAACGACAGGATCACCCAGCAAGCCGAAATTCTGCACTTTACCGATAAACCACAACCGGTTGAAACTGAAGTTGCCGTATTTGTGGATCCCTCAAAAACATTTCAAACCATGCTGGGCATAGGCGGCGCTTTAACAGATGCCTCCGCCGAAACGTTTTACAAACTGCCTAAAGACAAGCAAAAAGAATTGTTGACGGCTTACTATGATAAAACTGCCGGCATTGGTTATACCCTTGGCCGTACCCATATCCAAAGCTGCGACTTTTCGAGCGATAGCTATGGCTATATAAAAGAGGGTGATGTATCCTTAAAATCGTTCGACATTAGCCACGATATGAAATATCGGGTCCCTTTTATTAAGGAAGTAATGGCGGCGGCCGGTGGCAAATTAACCCTTTTTGCGACCCCATGGAGCCCCCCGGGATGGATGAAGACCAACGGCGATGTATTGCATGGCGGCAAATTAAAAGCACAATACGACCAGCCCTGGGCCAATTTTTATGTGAAGTTCATCAAAACATACGAAAAATTGGGGATACCTATCTGGGGCCTCTCGGTACAAAACGAGCCGATGGCTACACAAAGCTGGGAATCGTGCCTGTACACTGCCGAAGATGAGCGCGATTTTATCAAAAACTTTTTAGGGCCAACACTGGCTAAAGCAGGCATGGGCGGAAAACACCTGATTGCCTGGGACCATAACCGCGATTTGATGTACCAGCGCGCCAGCACTATTCTGGAAGACCCTAATGCCGCCAAATACGTTTGGGGCATTGGCTACCACTGGTACGAAACCTGGACAGGCGCCGGCATGAATTTTGAAAATGAAAGGCTTGTTGCCGAAACATTCCCCGACAAACCTTTAATATTTACCGAAGGCTGTGCCGAAAGGTTTGACCTAAACAAAATAACCGATTGGGGACTGGGCGAAAAATATGGCACCTCCATGATGAACGATTTTAATGCCGGCACCGTTGGCTGGACCGATTGGAATATATTGCTCGACGAACAGGGCGGCCCCAACCATGTGGGTAACTTTTGCTTTGCACCCATACACGCCGATACTAAAACAGGCAACCTCATTTACACCAATTCTTATTATTACATCGGCCAGTTCTCAAAATTCATCCGCCCCGGAGCTAAACGTATTGTCAGCGCTGCCAGTCGCGATATGCTGTTAAGTACTGCCTATATTAATCCCGATGGTAAAGTTGCCGTGGTGGTAATGAACAAAACCGACAAGGATATCGATTACTTTTTATGGATAAAGGGCAAAGCTGCTAAAACAACCAGCCCCGCACATTCTATTGCGACGCTGGTGATTGATTAGCCCGGAAGAAAGGAAATGTTCGTAGAGACGCAATACTTTGCGTCTCCCGGTGGCAGATATTGAAGAGCCGTTCTACTCTTCCTATCAGCGGGAGACGCAACGTATTGCGTCTCTACGTCGTTTGGGCCTACTTAAATTTATTAAAATGATAGGTATAGCTTAAAAGTGCATAGCGCCGTAGTACCTGGTTTTGGATGGTGTTGATGGTATTTGCCACTACGTAGTGGCTTGCACTTACATTTTGGTTCGCGATGTCGTAACAGATCAGCCCTATTTCGCCTTTACCATCTTTCTGGATACGCTTGGTTACCGAAAAATCGAGCAGGTTTGAATTTCTCTGGAAGCCAGGCGCCACCAACGGATCATAATTATAATCGTAACTAACGCGCCACCTGAAATTTTTAGGCAGACTCACATCAACAGCCGTCCCGGCACCCTGTGTAGTAAAGCTGTTGCCGGGATAATTTACCAGTTTGTACTGGGTATTGGCATAATTGATATGGTACGTCGGCTCGAACGAAACCAGGTTATTCCATTCAATATAAATACCAGGTTTAAAAATAACGTTCTGTGTATTTTGATAACCGTTTTGCTGGTTCACAATAAAAAAATTATGGCCCACGGCTGTGTGAATTTCGCTGAAGAATGAGAATTCCCATTTGTTATGTTTTTTTATATTCTTGCTGAAATTGCCGTTAAAATAGGCCGTAAAACGACCGTTACGGTTTATGGGGGTAGTAACATTAGCCCCTTCGGCACTTATCGATTGTTCGTTCACTACGGTATTTCTTTCAACTATAAGCCTTATGTTCCCATTGAGATTTAAACCCTTCGGGTAATTGTATTTCTGGTATTGCAGGTTGATATTATGGAAATAGGTGGGTTTTAATTGCGGGTTGCCAATAAAAGTATAAAGCGGACTGTAAACGATGGTTATAGGCTGCAAATTATTAATAGAAGGCTGCTGTACCGATTCCGCGTAACTTAACGTTGTATTTTTTAGGTGCACTTCGGCGGATGGAAACACGTAAAAAAAGTTTTGGTTGAGATCACTTATCGAACTGCTAAAATGATTGTCAATTTGCTGCGCGATGGAACTAAGTCCCGCCTTTATTGAGAAATTATCGGTGAAATTGTAGGTGAGCTGCGGGTTTATGCTCTCGCCCCAAAGGCCGCGCACCAGGTCACTGCTCTGGTCGGTTAAAAATATCGTGTACAGACCCGTTTTGGGGTCCAGGTCATATGTGACCAGGTTGCCGCTGTTTTGGTCGTGCAGGCCGGTCACTACAATATCGGCAGAAAGCTTTTTTGTTAAGGGATAATGGTAGGCCACATTTAACACCGCGGAAACATCGTTGCTTACATTTTTCGAGGAGCGGTTAAGCGTATCTGATGGCAAAGCGGCGACATACGAAACCAGGTTGTTAACATTTAGATCGAAGCTATTTTGCGGGTGCAGGCCCAATGAATTGGAAATAGTGATAGAGGCGCCCTTTTTGTTTAGTTTATGATAATAACTCAGGCTGTGCTGGTACTGGAACGAATTGCTGTTCCCGTGGTCGCTGGTAAAATCGGTATTCAATAATGGGAAGTAGGTGCTGGACTCGGTGCTGTTACTGCTGTTTACATTGCTACGGTATTCATAATTTACATCCGGCACGTACCTGATGATGGTGAGCGAATCGGGCTTAAATTCTGTTTCGGCATGCAGCGTTTGTTCACCGCCATGCGTGCGTTGCATACTTTGGGTTAAGGTATTAAAAATGGTATCGCTGATGTTTTGCTGTGCATCGGCATTCGAGCTATTTTGGTGAACGCTGTTATTAAACCGGTACTCGATATGCAGCTTCAGTTTTTTGGTGATGTCTTTGGTAAAATCCACGTTGCCCGAATGGGTAGTTTGTAAACCGGCATTCCCGAATGAGAACGTGCTGAACCCGCCGTAGTTACCGGTAAAATTGCCGGTGTTGCTAAGGTTGTCGCTGCCCAGCTTTGCGCTTAGCTGCAGGTCATCCTGAAATTTGGCCAAAAAGCCTTCCGCCGCATACCTGTCCTGCGTACCGCCGCCTGCGCCAATGGTGGTTAATATGCCCTTGGCAAATTTCTTTTTGAATTTAAGGTTGATGATCTTTTTTACATTATACTCCGGCACAATGTGGTCGGGGTCATCGTCCCTATCATCATAAACCTGCACCTTCGATACCATATTGGCTTCAAGATTCCTGGTAGCAATCGTTAGGTCGTTTGCAAAAAAGGTTTTGCCGTTCACCTTTATTTTCGAGACTGCTATCCCGTTAACGGTAATAGCGCCTGTCATATCTACCTGCACACCCGGCAATTTCTTCAGGAGGTCTTCCACCAGGGCATTTGGCCGTGTTTTAAATGCCTCAGCGTCAAATTCAATCGTGTCTTTTTTTATCAGTATGGGTATGCGTTCGCCTTTTATAATTACCTCCTGCAATATTTTTGTAGAAAGGAGTAATCTGCCCAAATCGGTAACCCCGCCTTTTGCAAACTGAAACCCGAGGTGGAGGCTCCTGTACCCTACATGCGAGATCAGTAACCGCGAAGGTTCTTCGCGCAGGTTGCGCAGCGTAAAAGCACCGTTTTTACCGGTAACCGTGTACGAAACCAGCGACGAGTCTTTTGCCGACAAAACAGATACTGTAACCAGCGGAATAGGCTGGCTATTTAAAGAATCGAGAACAATACCTTTTATAGTGCCGTGATTTTGCGCCTGTAAGCTGCTGATAACAAAAATAAAAAGAAGCAATAGGCAAAGGTGTCGCATCAGGTGTTTAAAGGTGTACAGGTAATTGAGTTATGCGGTGACAGCACACAATTTTAAATGGATAAAGAACGGCATTGTAAAGATATTATTTCACAACCTAACTACTTAGTTGTATTTAAAAACGCCTTTATCATTCGGTTGAAATTACCCTGCACATGATTTGGGAGACAGCCTAATTCATCACTTTTGGCCTTGTACCATTAACAGGCTGCAGGATATCGTTATCAGATAGCCAGTCGGCCAGGCGCTGGGGCCAGGTGCTGATGGATTTCAACTTCGAGCGGTAACCCATATTAAAACCGTGTTTCCCCTGTGTGTACAGGTGCGCCTCTACCGGTACTTTGGCTGCCCGGTATTTTTCGAGCAATTGCATAACGGATATGGAGCAGCACGGGTCGTCATCGGCGGCAAGCAGGAAAACAGGCGGGGCATCAGTTGGTATAACATCGGGAATATAACCCGGACCGGGATATATCTGGATCAAAAACGAGGGCTTTGCACTTAAACGGTCAATTGGGTCGGGTGCATTTGGATCGGGTTTATTTGGGCCGAAGGTGACCATATCCACCACTTCGCCGCCTGCCGAAAAACCCATCATTCCAATACGATTGGTATCAATACCAAATTCAGCGGCGCGGCTGCGTACTAATCGCATGGCGCGTAAACCATCCTGCCGGGCATGCACTTCAATTTTATAGGGCGACAATGTGTCGCGGCCGAGCCTGTATTTCAGCACAAAAACGGTAACACCCAAGTTGTTCAAAAATTTAGCCGGGTCTATCCCTTCTGCCGTCCAAACCAACAGCCGGTGACCACCACCCGGGCATACCACAACGGCTGCGCCATTAGCTTTGTCTTTCGGCGGCAAAAACACGGTTAATGATGGGTTGTGAATATTTTTTACCCAATAATCCTTCGCCTGTTCCGGTTCGTTCTTCCGGCTTTCAAAACCAGGCGCGCCGTTCGGCCAAAGCGGGATCACTGCGGGTTCGGTTTGCGCCCATAACGCGGTGGGCAGCACAATTAAACAAGCGAGGATTTTGAGGGAGTTGAGCATTGTGTGGTTGATTGAATGGTGAATTGTGAATGGTGAGTTGTGAATTGTGAATTGTGAGCGGTGAATGTTGAACTGCTAAGCATTAAATAGGTAAGCCCGACACTCACTCCTCACCATTCAGCACTCACCACTGTCCACTCACTATTCACCACTCACTTATTTACCCATCAATGCAGGGTCAAAAATTGTCATATCAACAGGGGCATCGGCAACAAGGTTATGATAGCTCTCCACCTGCAATATTTTATCGTTGATATAAAAACTGCATTTGGTCTCGCTCCATGCATTTTTTAGCGCTACCTGCTGTTCAAACAGGCCTTCTTCCTTGGTGTTATTATCATATTTAATAAAGCGCACTGCTACTTGTTTTTCCTGGTCAATCCATAGCTGGTTTACTTTTTCGTCATCAGCATTCGCGCCTAAAACGTAAACCGGTTTTCCTTTCCAGGTGGAAACATGGAACTTAGCGAGATCGTAATGCAGTTCGGCGAAATGGCTCAGTATCTTTTCGTAAGGCATGGAATACATCCCGCCAAGGAAAAATATCAGTTCGTTCTCGTCTTTCGTGGATCTTACGATCTTATTGTTTTTAAAAACATAAGTTGAATCGTGCCGGAAGATCACACCGTTGCTGCTTTTGGCCGAACCAAAATCTATCCGCAGTAAATCGGGGTAAACAATGGTCTCGTACCAGGTGTCAGTTTTCACCAGGCTGTCGTTCCGGTAACGCTCGGTAGTTTGGTTAAACGTTAACGATTTATGCCATTGGTTATGATACCGCTTGTACATGCTTTGCAGCACATCGCCGGAGGTTTTGATCTCGGGCATATTGAAATGAAAGACCAAAACCAGGAGAATTGTCAGTGTTTTCATAGTGTTTATATCAGGTTGTTTTGGTTAATTCTTCGTAAGCCGCAGTTATGCCGCGCTGTATACCGTCGCCCTGCCATTCGGTAACACCGGGGATGGATGTTGCTTTTAAGATGTCATCTTTTGATTTGCCATCTTTTATACTGCCGGCTACGTAGTCTTCCAGTTTTTCCATAAAGTTTTGCATGGCGATAACATCATCCATTGTGCCAACCACTTTTAATGGATCGTAGGCATGGCCGAAGATGAAGATAGTATCCTTATCAAATTTTTTGCGGGCTTTTTCCAGTGTTACCGGCCAGTGTTTTACCGAGGCACCGGCGCTATTATCAACAAACGGGTAGCGGCGGTTAAAAACCAAATCGCCGGTGTGCACAATGTTTGCATTTTCAAAATGGATCATGGCGTCGCCGTTGGTATGGCCGGTACCAAAATAATGCGCGCTAATGTGTTCATCGCCTACTTTAATTTTCCATTTATCGGTAAACGTTGTATCAGGATACAGTTGTTTATCTTCGCTATTGGCTTTTTGTGCTACAGCCTTTTGGTTGGCCAGCGAGTTTTCGTGTGCCGCCACATTTTTTACCAGGCCCTTAAAGGAAATATTCCCGCTGGTATGGTCACCGTGATGATGGGTGTTGATGAGCCATTCAAACGGCAGGTCCGATTGTTTTCTTAACATGCCGATAAGGTGCGTTGCCTGCTCGGGGAATTCAGCATCAACCACAACAATACCTTCTTTGTTTATCATCCAGGCAATGGTGCCGCCTTTTTCGGCAAACATGCCCACGGTGCCGCGTAGAAGTTTAAACTGGGTAGGGTCGTCAATTATTGATGCAAAACTTTTTTTACTTAAAAAGGCCAATGAAGCAGCTGTTAGGGCGGTGGTCTTCAAAAAAAATCTTCGTTCCATGGGGATTAGTTGATTAGAGATTGGTTAGTTAGAGATTAGTTAAATAGCGATTGAAGATTAGTTTTAGTTGCCTGCAGGCAATTATTTTTTTAGTATTGATGAAAGGCTTGGGATACAAATTCCAGTACGTTTGGCAGCGATGCGCGCCAGTACGTCCAGGTATGGCCGCCATCGCGGACACGGAACTCATGCGGGATCTCTTTTTTACGCATGGCGATGTGTACCAGGCAATTTCCCTCATATAAAAAGTCGTCGTCGCCATCGTCAATATACCAACGCACCGCTTTCTTTTGTTCGTCGGGCATATTGTTTATCAGTTCCAGGGCGCTGTGTTGTTTATAGTAGTTCACCATTACAGAGTCTGCAAGGCCCGGGTTGTTTTTGCTGTAATTCTTGCGGGCCTCGTCAACGGATAAGGGGCCAACGGCGGCGCTTAGCGGACAGGCAGATGAAAACAGTTCGGGATGATGGAGTGCATACATGAAGGTTCCGCCACCACCCATGGACAGGCCGGCGATCGCCCTGAAACGTTTTTCACTTTTAATGCGGTATTTCTTTTCTACATAGGGCACCAGCTCCTGGAAAAAGAAATCCTCGTAATTCCAGTCGCCTTTTATATCGTTAAAATAGCCTTTACGGCCGGTATTGCCATCGGGCATAATAATAACCATTGGGGTTGCAGTACCGTCGGCAATGGCTTTATCGGTAATGTTTAATACCTCGCCAAACTGCACCCAGCCGGTCTGGTCGTCGCCGCTGCCATGCAGCAGGTACAGCACCGGGTAACTTCGATCCGATGTTTCGTAGCCGGGCGGCAGGTAAACGGCATATTTACGTTCGCTTTTTAGTATTTTGCTTGGGAGCGATAAATTGTCGTAAACTTTGCCGCTTTGTGCAAGCAGGATGTACGGGCATAGCAACAGTAAAAACGCCAGCGGGTTTAAAAATCTTTTCATCTTTCTAAGGAATAATTGGTTGTGCTTCAATATCGGGTGATATATTGAAAATCAGCATAAATTTAGTGTAAAAATATTGATAGGAGCTTATTGACCGTACTGGCCTGCTGCAAATTATTTTTTTATATTGTATCGTTTAAATAGCGGCTGCCGTAAAGTTGTTTGAGATTATTTGTTACTATTAATGCGCAAAATCCGCTGTTTATTTTTTGTTTATCGATAATTGGCTTCGCTTCCTGCAACAAAGCCAAAGTTACTCCACCGGCTCCGGGTAAAACCGGGGTTTACAATATTTGAACGACAAGAAATAACAGCGGAGCATGCGTATTGCCCTAAGACCTGGCAAATGGTGACGACTGTTTGACATCAGCACAAAAAATAAATACAATAAAAAAATATAACGAAACTTTATACCCCAACGATGAAGACTTTTTTAAGAACCCCACTAATTATTATTGGCCTGCTGGTAATCGGCCTGGCCTCGTGTAAAAAATCGGGCGTTAACCCCAAACCTGGCGGCAAAAACCTGGTTATTGCCGCAGACGAAGTGCCCGAAATTACTGCCGACAATGCATTTGCCATACGGCTTTTTAAAAGCGTTGACAGTACAAATACCGGCGGAGCAAACCTGTTCATATCGCCCCTTAGCGTAAGTTTTGCCCTCGGCATGACCAGTAATGGTGCTAACAGCGCTACTTTGACGGCGTTTAAAAAGACACTGAATTTTGCCGGCCTTTCGCAAAGCCAGATTAATGATTATTATAATAACCTGATCACCAATCTACCACAGCTTGACCCCAATACTACCCTGGATATTGCCAACTCTATTTGGTACCGGCAGGGCTTCAGCGTGCTGCCACAGTTTTTACATACCGATAGCACCGATTTCCACGCACAGGCACAAGGCCTCGACTTTACCAGCGCGTCGGCGCCAAATACCATCAATAACTGGGTGAATACCAACACCCATGGTTTTATACCGGCCATTATTAAAAATATACCCGGCGATGCAGTGATGTACCTGGTAAATGCCATGTATTTTAAAAGTAGCTGGCAAACTAAGTTCGATCCCGGCCAAACCCGCCCTGCACCGTTTTACCTCGCCAATAGCAGCACAGTACAAACCGACTTTATGAATGGCTCGGTTGGTTTCAATTTTTATAACGATGGCAATGCTTCCGTTTTTGAACTGCCTTACTCCAACAACAAATTCAGCATGGTTATTGTGGAGCCGGGTTATAATTCATCGCTGGCAAACGTCATCGCCGGGCTCGATTCGGCAAAATGGCAAACCTGGATAACTAATTTAAAACCCACAAGCGGCAATATTTCCCTTCCCAAATTTAGTTTCAGCTACGGGGCTTTGCTTAACGGCCCCCTTACCAATATGGGGCTTGGTGTTGCATTTTCAGATAATGCCGACTTCTCCCTTATTAATCCCTCCATCCGGATGAAAATTAGCCAGGTGGTACATAAAGCGTTCGTGGAGACAGACGAAAGCGGAACCACCGCAGCCGCAGCAACTTCGGTTGGCGTAACAGCAGCTACCGCCCCGGCGCCTATACCGCCTATTAACCATCCTTTCCTTTTTGCCATAAGGGAGATGAACACGGGTATTATTCTTTTTATCGGTACGGTTAATAACCCTACGCTTAGCGGCGATTAGCAGGTTACCGGGAATTTCAATTATGGTAAGTGCCTCTATTTGCCCTCCCCTGTTTGGGAGGGCTTTATATTTTCAGGACTTTCCCGCCGGATAATAAATTATTGAGACCTATGAAAAAAAAGACGCTAAATAATATTTTTTCATAGTGAACTTAGTGACTCCTTTGTGAATCCTGGTGGTAAAATTTAAACCACAAGGGTCACTAAGATTGATGTTAACTAATAATTCAAGCTGCCAGTTTGCATAAAATACTATAGCCTCATCAGTATAATGGACATAAATTTTACACACCGTTAACCTATTGCTTACTATATTGCGCATAAAATCATTAGAAAACCTACACAACATGGAAGATTATTTAGCTGACCTTTTTGAACAACAACTTTTAAAACTAAAGGACGAAATAAGCAAATTCACCAACGAAGAAAACATTTGGCGCAAAGTGGATGGCATTAGCAATACCGCAGGCACGCTTACGCTTCACTTGCTGGGTAACCTCAATTTTACTATAGGTACGCAGTTGGGCAATACCGGCTACGTGAGAAACCGCGAACAGGAGTTTTCGCTGGTAGGTGTGCCGCAAAAAAAGTTGATAGCCGATATTGAAAGCACCATAGAAGTGATAAAATGGAGCTTTGCCGACGTTGACCAGGATAAACTGAATGACACTTATAGTTTGGAGTTTATGGGCACAAAAAGCACGGTTTGGTATCTTACTTTTTTCTACGGGCATTTTACCTATCATTTAGGGCAGATAAACTATTTGAGAAGAATTTTAGAACACAGCAATTGATCTGGTGTCTATTCCGCCATCAGGAAATCGCCATCAATAATGAGCAATTTCACGCCGGTTTCGGTTACCGACCGGTGTGAGCTTAAATCGTCGGAAACGATATAGCCCATTCCCTTTTTTAATTGGAACTTTTCGCCGTTTTCCAGCTCGGTGGTAAACTCGCCTTCAAGGCATTGCACGATGTGCCCCTTTTGGCACCAATGATCGGCCAGGTAACCTTTGCTGTACTCCACTATCCGCACCCTTAAACCTTTAAATTGCAGGGTTTGCCAAAACGCCAGGCCCGTAGTGCCCGGATGGGTTACCTTAGCAACATCGTCCCAGTTTATGGTTTGGAACGGAATATTTTCAACACTCATTTTTATTGGATTTAATGGGAAGTATAATTAAGCTTTTTTTAAATAAACGGTAAACTCAGAGCCTTCCCCTACCGTGCTCTGTACTTCAATTTTACCATCGTTGGCATCGGTAAATTGTTTTATCAATGCCAGCCCTATGCCGGCGCCGGCTTCGTTATTGGTGCCATAGCCCGATATTTCCCGCCCGGTAACATTAAAAATTTTTTCCATTTTTTCAGGCGTTATTCCCGTTCCTGTATCCTTTACATGAATGGCGCTGTAATCTCCATCTTCCGTATGGAAGATCGTTATCGTGCCATCGTTAGGGGTAAACTTTATGGCATTGCCGATAAGGTTTTGAACGATGATCTTTACATGATCTGCATCGGCGTGTACTAATTTTTCGCCGTCATGCCGGTAATTAATGGTTATATTTTTATGCTTTGCCAGGAAGTTTGAAACAGAAATTATTTCGTTCACTACCAGGGTAATATCCAGGTCGACCATGTTACTTTTAATGCCCGACTGCTGGCTGTTGGCCCAAACCAGCAGATTATTAACCATAGCAGTTACCAGGCTCACCTGGCGGTAAAAATTGTCGAGCAAAAAGTCACGCTCGTTAACGGAGAGATCGCCCGAACGTATGGCATCGAGTGATTGCAATACGGCCACAAAGGGACTCCGGAGATCGTGGCTGATCACCGAAAAAAGCTGATCTTTTGTGTTGTTTAATTGATCCAGTACCTCTTTTTGGTTCAATATTTCCTCTTTTTGCAGAGCAATGTCTTCATTCTGTTTTTGCAGGGTTTTATTTAAGGCTGTTTTTTGCCTGTTGTTAAAGATAACAAACAACACAAAAATAGCGGTGGCCACAGCAATCATATTCCTGAAAAGCAAAAGCCGTTTGCTAAAAGCGATAGACTGTTCCTTGTTTTTTATTTCGTTTTCGAGCCTTTTGTTATCAGCCTGCTGTTGCTTTAAATGCAGTTTATTTACTTCCTCTTCTTTTTCTTTATTAAAAACGCTGTCGTTTGATTTTTTTAACTGTACCTGGTAATAATAGGCGTTTCTATAATCGTTAACGGCGGCGTAACTTTGGGAAAGAATTTGAAGCGCCCTGATACCATCGAACGCAGAATTTACCTTTTTTGACAGTGCATAACTTTTTTGCGCATCTGTTATTGCCAGGTTATAGGCGCCGAGCTTAAAGTCGCACTGTGCTATTCCCGACCAGGCGAAATCCCTCTCCCAGTTATTGGTAAATGGGGAGCCAACTACTTTTGTATAATAGTCAAGCGCCTTGTTGTAATTTTTTGTGTGAAAATATATCTCGCCCATCCGGTTAAAGGTCATGGAAAGGAGCGTATTATCTTTTGTACTATTAGCAATGGCAATTGCCTTATCCAGGTAATAAAATGCTTTTGCCGTTTCACCCGATTCATCGTAACAGATCCCGAGATCGAAATACACTTTGCCGGTTTGGCTGGCATTTTTTTGTTTGATAAACAGGCGAAGGGCTTTATTTAAGTCAGTAATACTAGCCGCATTATTGTCCTGGGCAAGGTACACCAGGCCCATTACCAGGTAAGCGCTGGCAACGCCCGGCTGGTAGTTCATTTTAGTGCTGATGTTCATCAGGCTGGTTGCCGAATTTAAGGAAGACCTGTAATCGCCCAATACATAATAGGCCTTGCCCAAACGGTCCAGGGAACGAGCGCGGCCCAGGTTATTATTTTGGAATTCCGAAAGTTGCATGGCTTGTTTGGCGTAGCTAAGCGCTTTGTCGGCATTGTCGTAAACATAGAGGTCGGATAATTCCGCCAGGATGAGCACATTTGCCGTATCGGTGCGGTAATTTTTCTGGCTTTGGGCTGCTTTTAATTTGCTCAGCAGATCGGCTGTTTTGGTTTGGGCGAACGAAAATGTCCAGCCAAAAACTAACAGGAAAACAAAAAACGATTTAAAGAAAAGTCTATTCAAAAGCATTTACAATACCTGCTTAATTAGGATTAAACAAATGTTGTGTGAAATTAACAAATATTGCGTATAGGTTATTACCTTACAATTAATTTGTTACATAAATGTTTAAACAATTAAATTTTGAGACGGTATGGCTAGTGAGTATAACGAATAGTTAATACCTCCGACGTGCAACCGACATTAACTGCCGGTGCCTCCTGTCTTCGTAAAACTTATTTACCACCAATATGGCGTGGATGACACCAGGCACCCAAAACAGCAAGGTTAAAATTAAATTCAAAATAAAAGAGCCCATTTTACCTGTAGTAAATATGGCCAGCGGCGGACACAAAAAGCATAGAAAGTAACGCATGATCATGTTATTAAGAAAAAATGTCCCAATTTTTAGTTTGATAAATTTAAGATTATTTTGTTACTGGTAAACTTAAAAAAAAGTAGCTGCCGTTTTAATCCGGTTTTTAAAGGGGGCGGTCTAAAGAGAATTCACCTTATACACTAACAATGCAGCTTTTTGATCGCCGCTTTCTCTTGCCGCAATCAGCAATAAATTAAGTTCAGGAACTAATAAAGAAGTGCGCGCCCCATTGCGGGTTTTTATATCAGCAATTTGTTTATAGGCGCCATCGCCGGTTTGTTTAAAAATATTGACCGCTCCGCTGCCGCCGCTAACGAAAACCTGTTTGCCTTTTGCATCCCAATACAGGTCGTCCGCGTCGCTCACCATCGGCGCGCTAAAAATTTCTTTACCTGTTTCGCTATCATAAACGAGTAGTTTAGCGGGCAAACGGTAGCCAATAATCACCCGGTGCTGCGCCTCATCGTAAGCCATGGGGAAATTGGCACGGGGAAGTAATTTAGACCATTTAGCAATGAGTTTTAATTGCTTCAAATCAGCAACGCCCACCATACCCGAACCCGGCAGGTTAACCCATACCTTACCCGCCCTGGCATCAAGTTGAAAGGATTCGGGATGTGCCGGCAATGGTATGTTCGCAACTTGTTTATGGGTGGCCGCGTCAATAATGGCGATACCACCGCTGCCATAACCTACATATATCTTATCGGCTTCGGCATCATAGCGCACATCGTCTGCATCGTCCGCCAGTTTAATGCTGCCTGTGTTTTTAAGGGTTAAAGCATTGTAAAACCCGCATTCGCCTGTGCCGCCGTTGGCAACCAAAATCTCCTGGTGTTTGGCAATGTAAGCAACACCCTGCGGCTCATCCAAACCGGTAATAGAGCCTGTTACTTTGCCGTTTTTCAGATTGACTACCTCTACCGTGTTGGTGCCCAAAGCGGCAATATAGGCGATCTGATCTTTCAGGTTGATATCGATATGGTCGATGCGGCCTTTTACATTGGGTAAGGCAATTTCCTTTTGCAGGGTTAGTAATTGTTTACCGCTTTCCTGCGCCTGGCAAGCACTAAAGCAACCCAGCGCAACAAATAACAGTATTGAATGACAGCGCTTCATATTGATGGTTTGAATAGCCGAATTTAGGGTTTGTTTCTGTTATCTTTCTGTATTTTCATTAAGCCATCTGTACTGTTAACTTTACCACCGATGAAATGGATCACCCGCGAACATCCTAAGATCGACCGTATCGCCTGCCCCTGGCTGATCAAACGGTTTATTGATGCCGATGCTGAAATTATTTATGTTCCCTTTGACCAGGTGATCGCCAAAGCAACGGAGCTGGATGCAACGCCTTTTGACCTGCCCGGTGTGGAATACACGCACTATGAAGATCAATGCACTTTCGACTATATCATCAAAAAACATCATCTGAAAGATGTCGCACTTGACCGGGTTGCGGCCATCGTTCGCGGTGCAGATACCGACCGGCACGATTTTGCACCGCAGGCGGCAGGGCTGGAAGCCATCTTTTCGGGCTTAGCTTACAATATCAAAAACGACCAGGAACTGCTGGAATTAGGGATGACCATTTACGACGGCCTGTATAGCTGGGCTAAACATCTTCATAAATTAAAACATACGCAGGGCGGGCCTGTGGATCAACTGCTGCTGGAGGTTTATCATCAATACCTGAAAGCAGGCAATGCCAAAAAAGCGCCGGAATGGACCAAAGAATTAAAGGAAATGATACAGGATCAACTGGACACCAACATGACCCTAAGCCTGCAGCAAGTCTCCAGTGAACTTGAAATTAACCCCGCTTACCTCTCCCGCGAGTTTTCCAAATACTTTGACAATCTTTCCTTTGGCGATTATATTCGAAAGCTGCGCATTGATAAGGCCAAAAGCCTGATGGATACAACGGATTATTCGCTTACCGAGATCGCCTATCTGACCGGCTTTTCCGACCAGAGCCATTTTACACGTATATTCAAAAAACAGGCAGGGCAAACACCTACACTTTACAAAAAAACTGCCTTGAAAAGTAAAAAGGATACCAATAGTTAATTCTGTACTATTTGCGGCTTGCTTTAAGCTGTAGTATTGAAGCATATTAACACAAAATCCAATATGAAAACATCGCCTGATCGTAGTCTGTTCCTTCAAAATGCTGCATTGTTATGGACGCGACAAGGCGGTGGACTATTAAGTAACTCGCCAATGGGCGAAATGAAAATGTAATGGAACGCTATCGACTGAAAGACCTCGTATTTTATTTTTTAAAGCTCGGAACCTGGGGTTTTGGCGGGCCGGTTGCTTTGGTCGGCTATATGCACCGGGACCTGGTAGAAAGTAAAGGGTGGCTCACCGAAGAAGAATATAAAGAGGGGCTGGCTTTGGCGCAATTAGCGCCGGGCCCCCTGGCTGCGCAATTGGGTATCTACATCGGCTTTGTTCATCACCGGTTCCTCGGCGCTACCCTGGTGGGACTGGCGTTTGTATTACCATCCTTTTTTATGGTGGTATTATTAGGCATGGCATACCAATTGTACGGCGGTTTGGCATGGATGCAGGCGGTATTTTATGGCGTTGGGGCTGCGGTTATCGGCATTATTGGCATGAGTGCCTATAAGTTAACCATCAAATCCATCAGTAAATTTGAACTCCCGGCTATAAAATCGAAGTGGTTATTGTGGCTATTCTATATTGTTGGTATTGCCATTACCGTGATCACGCAAAAAGAAGAGATATTGTTATTCCTGGCCTGCGGTATTGGATATATGTTTATTAAGGCGCCACCGCAATGGCTCAAAAAGCCGGCGGTGCTGCCTGTGGGGATATTCATCGGCACCGGCTTTTGGAAATACGATGGTAAGACCCTACAGGAAATAGGCTGGTTCTTTTTAAAAGCAGGCGCATTTGTATTTGGCAGCGGGCTGGCCATTGTGCCGTTCCTGCATGGCGGGGTTGTAAAGGAGTTTGGCTGGCTGAATGAACACCAGTTTGTTGATGCCGTAGCAGTTGCCATGATAACGCCGGGGCCGGTAGTTATTACCGTAGGTTTTATCGGTTACCTGGTAGCCGGATTTCCCGGAGCCTGCGTCGCTGCTTTGGCTACTTTCCTTCCCTGTTACCTGTTTACCGTGGCCCTGGCCCCATCTTTTAAAAAGATAGCGAAGAACGCCAGTATTAAAGCTTTTGTTGATGGCATTACCGCATCGGTCATCGGCGCTTTGGTGGGCTCGGTGGTTATTATTGGTATGCGTTCTATTACCGATATTCCAACTGCGTTGATCGGCATTGCCGCCGTACTTTCGCTCATTTATATCAAAAAATTGCAGGAGCCCTATATCATCGGGATAGCCGCAATTGTTGGGTTATTGATCAAAACTTTGTAGGCACACATTGCCATCTCACCAAAGTGAAATTTCAATCGACCCCGCCTAATCTCTAATCGCCAATTAACTAATCTCTAACCCCAACTAAACCTTATATTTACCTCATGATCATTGTAATTCAGTGTACCGACCAGGTTGGGTTGGTGGCTTTTATTACTTCAGTACTGGCAAAAGAACAGCTCAATATTGTTTCGATGCGTGAATATGTAGACCAGCTGAACGGTCGTTTTTTTATGCGTTTGGAAATTGCCTATGGCGGCGATGAGGACAAGATCAGGCTCCAATTGCTGAAAGTTTTGCCGGCCGATACGGAGATACAGATAAACCCGCTGCCAGATAAAAGGGTGGTAGTGATGGTGACCAAAGAATACCACTGCCTGGCAGATATCCTGATCCGCAATTATTATGGAACCCTGGGCGCTAAAGTGCTTGCGGTGATCGGCAACCACTCCGTATTGGAGGATATATGCCGTCGTTTTGATATGCCTTTTTTCGCTATCTCGCATGAGGGCATCAGTAAGGCCGAATTTGAAGAGCAGGTAGCTGCACGCATCGACGAGTTTCAACCGGATTATATAGTGCTGGCAAAATTTATGCGCATTTTGTCGCCTGCTTTGGTTGCAAAATTCCCCATGCGGATCATTAATATTCATCATTCTTTTTTACCGGCATTTATTGGGGCCAACCCTTATAAACAGGCTTTTGAGCGCGGGGTTAAACTGGTAGGCGCAACGGCTCATTTTGTGTCGAACGAGTTGGATGAAGGGCCCATTATTGCGCAGCAGATCATTTCGGTAAATCATTCATACACCGCAGGGGCAATGGTAAAAGCCGGTAAGGAAATTGAGACCTCGGTATTGGCGACGGCCCTTAAACTGGTTTTTGAGGACAGGGTGTTTGTTTATAAAAATAAAACGATAGTATTTGATTAATTCAATAAACCCATAACCGCTATGAGTTCATCATTAAATACACGCAGGCAATTTGTGAAAAATGCAGCTGCCGGAATAGGGCTGCTTACACTGCCGAACCTTTTAAGCGCCGACCCTTTAAACCCGGCACAAAAGAAAAAGATAGTTTGCGTAGGCGGCCACCCCGATGATCCTGAAAGCGGCTGCGGTGGCACATTGGCAAAATTGATAATTGCCGGCCATGATATCACTATTATCTATTTAACGACTGGTGAGGCAGGCATCCCCGGCACAAGCAATAACGATGCTGCCCGCATTCGCAAACAGGAAGCGATAAACGCCTGTAAAGTATTAGGCGCCAAACCTGTTTTTGCCGGCCAGGTTGACGGCGACACCGTTGTGAATAACGACACACTGAAACACCTGCAAACTTTAATAGCCAACGAGAAACCAGACCTGGTTTTTACCCATTGGCCCATCGATTCGCATAAGGACCACCAGTGTGCCAGTTTACTCACTATACAAACCTGGGTTAGGGCCGAGAGTAAATTCACGCTATACTTTTTTGAAGTTTGCGCGGGCGAACAAACCATGGGTTTTCACCCGACCGATTTTGTCGACATTACCGATACACAGGAAATTAAAAGAAAATCGGTTTACTGCCATACCAGCCAGGATCCGCCGGGAATTTACGCCTGCGGGCATACCTCGATGGAAGACTTCAGGGGCAGGGAACTGGGCGTTAAAGCCGCTGAAGGTTTTGTACGGATGACCGGGAAAGGGATGGGGGGAGTGGTTGATTGAGTTGATTATGTTGAGTGGTTGATTAAGTTGGGGGGGGGGGGGTAGTTAACCAGACACTGGTTAGTTAGAGATTAGGGGAATGCCGGAAGATACTCGGCGCCTCAGAAATATTGGAATTATGCTCTTCAAACTAATCAACCCAATCCAACTTATTCAACTTAATCTAACCTAATCAACTTATTCAACTCAATCAACCTATTCAACTCACTTTTAAAAGCGCAGTGGGCAAGCCGTCGATACTTACAAGGTTCTTTTCGGCTTTGTATATTTCCAGCCCTTCTTCGCCTTTATTTGCCGCCCACTTTCCGGCGTGATCGCGTTCGCCGGTGTAAGTATAATAAGGGATGCCAAAACCGCAGGAGGTTTGCACCATATCGATATCGGCCACTATAATTTGCCGGGTGGAGAGCATCAGTTTAAAATGCGATGAAAGTTCGGGCCATTCACTGTCGCCGGGTAAAACGGTATAGCCTTTTCCATATAAACGCAGTATAAGCGGGGGACCTTCATAAGCGCAGAACATAAAAGTTATCCGGCCGTTCTCCAGAATATGGGCCGAGGTTTCGTTGCCGCTGCCCACGATATCCATATAAGCAACACGATTATCCGAAAATACGCGGAAACTATCCATTCCTTTTGGTGAGAGGTTCACGTGCCCTTCGGCGGTGAGCGGTGCCGTAGCCACAAAGAACATCCGCTGCTTTTCAATGAACTCTTTGTGATGAGCGAGAATGTTATCAAAAAACTTTCCCATGGTATATTAATTAAGATGATCAAATTTAAGGGTTTTAAAAGATAAGCGATCAATGCATACCGGAATTTACATTAAAATGGAATTGAGGCGTTCGATGATTGGCGACATGGCTAAAATAATTGACGTATGTTTCCATACAGAATCTTTGTGGCTCCTTAGTGGCCTGTTATTTCCCCGTCCTACAAATAACTTAACCACCACTGGTTATGCGTTTTCTTATACCTTCCGAACCATTTGCATGGCCAATACAGCGCTGCAATAACAAACAGCCAGATGAGGTAGACCACACCCAATGAGAAACCAAATCCATCGGGTGAGAACAGGAATGGCCCGTTTGGATTTTTGATCTGCCCGACGCCATAACCCGATGCAAAAAACAGAATGATATTGATCACCCTGATCAAATAAAAGTGCAGGATATAATAAAAGAAAGGCACATTGCCATAGGTAATAAAAATAGCTGTGAGTTTATTTTGAACATTTTCCGTCAGCGATAAAACGATCAGCCCCGGCCCTATCGTCATACACAGGAACAATAACGATGGCGGGTATTTGCTCACATCCAAAAAAGAAAGCACCGTGTAAACGCCGTTATGCTGTACTGTCCATGGCGCCGGATCGCCATAAATATTAATAAAACGCAAAACAATGAATAACATAACAAGCGAAATTCCGCTTGCCAGCAAAACCCTTTTTCTTTTCCGCGGATCCGCCGTCGGGCCATAAAGCGAGCCAAAAACATACCCCAGGAACATTACGCCCGTCCACGGAATAACAGCGTACAGGTCGAATAGGAAATGGGTACTGCCGAGCGGTAATACGGTACCCCTGGCGGTAAAAAATACTTTTAGCAATACGAAGCCAGGACCTGCTGTGGGCAGCGCTAAAAAGTCGAGTACATCGTGACCAAAGAAAATGATCCCGCCGATGATGCCTATCACCGTTAAAGGCGCCCTTACCAGCAATCCAAGCAGGATCATACTGAAGCCGATGGCCCAGATCACCTGCAATACAAATTCGTTAAATAAAGGGTTAAACGTTAAGGCGAACGACATTACGATAAGTTCCACTAAAATAAGCCAAAGTCCTCTTTTAATGAGGAAAGCGCTTAGTTCGCCTTTGGTACGCCTGATGCCCGCAAGGAAAGCCGAAACCCCGGCCAGGAAAACGAAATTGGAAGCGCAGAAATGGGTAATCCAACGGGTGAAAAATAATATGGGGGTAGTGGTAGCAATATTGGTAGGATCGACGCCCGGCGCGGTATGATGAAGATAGTCCCGCGTATGGTCGAGTGCCATGATGAGCATGATCGCCCCGCGCAAAATATCAATGGATTGGATACGTTGTTTAACCTGTGGCTTGGCAAAAGTTGACATATAAAAACGCCTTGTTTGTTGAACCCATGAATATACAAAATTTATAGTTTTCCAAATAAATCGATTTTGTTTTCGGCATGTAATTGCGGTTGCCTCACCCTGCCCTCTCCAAAGGAGAGGGTTCTAAAAGCAAAAGTTTCTAACGAAGAGCGAAGTTAAAAGTCCTCTCCTCTGGAGAGGATTTAGGTGAGGCCCGAATACGAATACATCAGTAAACGGCATGTAATATTCGTTACCAACTGAATCATTCCGCTCCAAAAAGTGTTATCTTTATATAAAACGGCAATAATTATGGCAAATTTCCAGGAAATAATCGCATCAGAAATACCCGTGTTGGTTGATTTTTCGGCAGAGTGGTGCGGGCCGTGTAAAATGATGCCCCCGATATTAAAGCAGGTAAAGGATGCGATGGGCGATAAGGTAAAGATAATTAAGATAGATGTTGATAAAAACCCTTCGGCAGCGAGCGCTTACCGGGTTCAAAGCGTACCTACGCTAATGATATTTAAAAACAGCGAAACCAAATGGCGGCAGAGCGGCGTAATGCAGGCTAACCAGTTGCAGCAGGTGATAGAGCAATTTGTGTAGGTGAAAGATGAAAGGTGAAATCCGCCTTCGCCAGGGCTTCGGCGGACGACGGTGGTTAATTTTTTGCTTGTTAAGCCTTTGTAAAATGAAGAGATTGTTTTAATACCCGTTTAAACCAATGCCCTTTCCAAAGCCAAAAACCGGATAGTACGATCACCGGAAAAAACACCCACCTAACGGCGTTGGCGGCATAGTGCAGTTGCGCTACCGGGCCGTAGATATAGCCGATCACAGGGATACTTAATATAATATGCAGCCAGCGGATGACCTGGCGCTCTGTTGATGCTTTCATCGTTAGTAGTCAATTTCTGACCCGGTTATTATAATTTATAACATCTCCGTAGTTCCCCCTTTAGGGGGCCAGGGGGTTAATATTCTAACTCCCGGCAGTCAAAACCGGCCGTTTGCAGCAGGCCCTCAATGTAGCGCGGTGAAATATCACTGGCTTCAATCCGCAATATATTGTCGCAGTCTTCCAGGTCAAAGTTCCAGCCGCTTATCGCCGGAACCGAGGTGAGCAGGGGTTTTACCTCGCGCACCTGTTCGGGTTTTTCAACGCTTGTTGTAAATATCAGTATATCCATTTTTCCAGTTCTTAAGTCCACCATTATAGGGCTTATTTGGAAGCCTTAAACTGAAGGTGCGCCAATATTACTTCCAGTTTAAGACTCCCGGCTTCAGCCTTTTATTCAGTTGCTTTTGCAGTATCTTCTGCGGGCATGTCCCAATCAAAACCGCGCCCATGATCGTGATCGTGTCCCCACCTGCCGCGGCCACCACAGTGCTGCTGCATTTTTTGCTTAAATTTTTCCTTTTCTTCGGGGCTCATGTTCCTGAAACGGTCTTCCATGCGATGGCGCATCCATGGCCCCCCCCCGCCCATTTTATTACCTTTACCAAAGCCGAACAGTATTTTGCACAATACAAACAAGCCTACAGCCTGCCAGAAGGTGATTACGCCCAAATGAAATATAGCGGGCACAAGGTAATTCCATAAACTCATCACTACAAAGCCGGTGAGTGCAACGAAGGCTGCAATTGCGAATGGAATAAATATAAACCGCCTTCTATAAAAAAATGATCTCATTGTCTTTTACTTTTAATTTTTTAATATTCTGTAATTTCGTCATACAATTGTTTCAGCCGGTTGCGCAGGTACAATACCGCATAGCGTTTGCGCGAAACAAGGGTTTGTACTTTTTCGCCGGTGCGTTCCGCTATCTCTTTAAAAGGGATATCTTCCAGTTCCTGCCATATAAATACTTGCCGTTGCTCTTCGGGCAACTCGTCCAATGCCATAAATAACTGTTCCCAAAAAAGGTTCCGGAGGTATTCCGTTTCGGGTGTTTTTGCTTCCGTCATCAGGATGGCTTTAAAGTCCGGGGCATCATCGTCATCCTCATCGGGCAGCATATCGTCCAGCAGTGTTTCGGTATGCTTTTTATGCTTGTCCAGTATTTTATTGCGGGCCACACGGTAAAGCCATGCGCCGGTTTGTTCAATAGGTTCCGAATTAAGTACCGAACTGAACTGGTACCACACATCCTGCAGGATGTCTTCAGCATCGGCATCGTTTTTAACCCTGCGCCTTATAAAGCCCAACAAGTTTTTACCATACGCGCTGATAGCTTGTATGATAGTGTTGTTTTTTTCTTCGGGCATTACGGCTGTTATCAATGTATTATTATTTAAAGATAGAGACGATTGTGAAATAAGAACATTTTAATTTATTTTAGGAAAATGGTTGATTGGTTGGATTAAGTTGACCCGATAGCTATCGGGTAGGTTGGTTAAGTTTAACTTTCTTTAAAAAATGAAATATAATACAAAACTGGCGGATAGGATACGGGAGGCGTTAATGCATTTGCCCGATGTGGAGGAGAAAGAAATGTTCCGCGGGGTATGTTTTATGGTGAACGGGAAAATGTGCGTTTGTGTAAGCGGCGATGAGTTGCTCTGCCGCATTGGTGAAGCGCAAATGGAAACCGCGCTCGAAAATAATTCGGTAAGGCAAATGGTAATGGCCCGCAACCGCCCAAGCAAAGATTTTGTATTTGTTAGCGAAGAAGGCTTTCAGCATCAAAAAGATTTTGACCATTGGATAAAACTCGCCCTTGATTTTAACCCCAAAGCAAAAGCATCAAAGAAAAAAAAGACGGAATAATGAATAGACTAACGAACCGATTGAAAATAGCTCTACGATTAGTTGCTTTTGCGCTCTGCATCGCTTTTTCTGCTACCAAAGCGCAGGCACAGGTTTTAGCCGATACCGACCCTAAGGCAAAGGCCATTACCATGGCAATGGAAAACTCAGCAAATGAATGGAACAAGGGAAACCTGAAGGCTTTTATGGATATGTACGACCCTTCGGCGACCATGATGATGCCCCGAGGCCCTGTCGGACTCGACAGTATAAGATCTTTATATGTAAATAAGTATTTTAAAGGGAACATGCCCAAACAGAATTTGCGCTATACCGATATGAAAGTACGCCTGCTGGGCGATAACTATGCGCTTTTGACCGGCGGCTTTACCCTGTACGGAAACAATTTACCCGAACGCTCCGGCAGGTACTCGCTTGTCCTCACCCTTACCAAAAACGGCTGGAAAATTCTGCATGATCATTCGGGTTAAAAACGATGTGCAAATGTGCAGATGCGTGGATGTGCAGATGAGGAGGATGTATTGATGGCAGATGAATACTTCTTCTTCCGGACTTCCGGACTTTTCGGACTTCCGGACTAATTATCAATCAAACCCAAGATACTCTTTTTGTTTTATCTCGACCAGGCCCGAAGTTTGGTCGCGGCGGAGGTAAATGCTTACCTGGTAAAAGCTGTTATCGTAAATATAAATATTGTTGGAATTATCTACTCCGCGGAACTTGAGTTCGAGGCCGTATCTTTTGGCCTGGCTCAGCATATTCAGGATGTTTTGAGGGTCGGTAGAGGTATAATCGAGCGTACGCAATACGGTACCATTGTACAACCTTGAATAACGGCCAACAATTATCCGTTCGGAATTGGGTTTTGCGCCAATGCTTTTAAAATACTCCATTTGCAGTCCGTTCACATTTTCAGAATAATCCTGCCTGAAGGCGTTGCTTTGCAGCAGGTTGCTGTAAACGGCATCGTTGGTGAGCGTAGTTAAAAAAACCAGGTCGGTAAACTTTATGCTTTGTCCGTACATCTTTAAACTGCATAAAAGCATTACCGGTAAAAAGAGCAGGTATTTCTTCATAACGAAAGTAAATGATTCTTCAAATATAAGCTATTTCGGTATCTAAATTCAGTCTCCGGGATGGTAGGTCCGTTCGGCGTGTTTCAGCACATCCTCTTTATAAAACAAAACATCCTTAAACTTACCGTCAATATACATGCCAGCCTCGTCGGTATAGTGTTTTGAGGCGGGATCGAACGATTCGCCGCCTGTAATGATGGTTTTTGCCTTAATGCGGGTACCAAATTCCACAGCTGCAATAAAACTATTTCCCGAATAACCATACCTTTTTTTGGTATTCATGGTGCGGCTTACAAAAGATGGCAGCTGCCCGAACATGGATGAGGTGAGGCCAACGGGCAAACTGGCGGCACTATCGCTAAAGGTGACGCCGTCAGCCGGGCGTTGGTAACGGTTTACTTCGCCCCAGGGCGTTTTCCATGTCCCGTATCGTTTATTGAGGTTTTTTACTGCTTGGGTCAGCAGGTCGGTCAGTTGTTTAGCGGCCATAGTTTGCAGTAGTTTTTTCACCCTTTCGGTTTGATAAGTGCTTTCCTCAACTGTTTTTGCCGGCGGCAACTGCATCATCATTAAAGTTCCCCATTCAACAGCCACCGTTGTGGCAACCGAGTTAGCGGCGGAGCGTTTATCCCATTGCTGCAGTATTTTCACCGGCTCCGCCAATCGGTTCTTCACCGAATCCGGGCCTTGTTCGTAAGCACTGAACAGCGGTGGTAACAGCACGTCAAAAGCCGCCAGGTAATGGTCGTAACCTTTTGCTACCAGTTCATCTAAAGTTAATTTTTCATTGTTACTTAATAGCTTTATTGCGTTAATGGCACGATAGTTTTGGCCGCGCGGCGCCATGTACGCCGGGTACTTAGCTTCATCAAGGCTACTTTTACCCGACGATGTAAAAGGGCTGGAATTACAGTTTTCTATCCAGCCGGTTGCCGGGTTATATACATGTACCAGTTCGTCCAGTTTGTGCAGACCCTGCCACTCGGTTGCCGGGGTGCTTCCGTCAACCGGCATGGTCCAGTCCAACTTGGGATCGCGCCGGGGCATGAAGTTGCCGTACCAAAAAGCAGTGTTTCCCTGGTCATCGGCATAAACTGTATTATTGGTTGCGTTGGAGAGCAGGTCCATCGCCTTTTTATATTCGGCAAAAGTATTGGCTTTGGTAATCAGCCACGATTCCAGCAGGGCATTGTACGAACGGTTATTGGCTTTTAGTGCCAGCCATTTACCATCGCGACTGCCCAAAACAGGGCCATGATGGGTATAATACCCGGTTATGGTTTTTTCATCGGTATGGTCGCCATTTTTTACTTTCAGTGTAAGCTTGCGCGAAGTAACGGGTTTTAAGGCGCCGTTATATTCATAATACCATTGGCCGTCCTTTTTAGTCATTTTTTCGGCGTAAAGATCGCCTACATCCGCATAGCTGCTGGTATGCATCCAGCCGCAATGCGGGTTAAAGCCCTGGTAAACAAAAAACTGCCCCCATGTAACCGCGCCATAAACATCGAGGCCCTCGTCGCTGCTTATTTGCACCTCGCTCCTGAAATAAAACGGAACATGCGGGTTTATATACAACAGCGCATGCCCGCTCGCCGATCGGGAGGGCGCAATGGCGAAGCCGTTGGAGCCGGTTTCCCGTTCGTTTAAATCCGGTTTGTAAACTGCGCCAAGTTTTTGTCCGCCACCGCCATAAAAATCGCGCGTTTCGTTCATATTGATCCCGCCGGTGACGGTTGCCGATACGCTGCCATCGGTAAACATCAGGGTGTACCAGGGCTCAAAGTGTTGAAATACAACAGGTTTAACATTGGGGTGGGTGTATAGAAAATAGTTCACACCGTCGGCAAAAGCATTCATTAGCTTTTTAAACCAGGGGGCTGCGGTGTTATAATCCTTTATCGCGTCGGCCGTATCGGCTATTAATTGCAGGGTAACATCCTGGTACAAACTTTTGTCGCCATCAACCTCTGCAAGCTTGCCAAACTGGTATAAATAGTTTTGTTCAACGCCCTTAAAATTATCCTCGCATTCTGCGTACATCAGCCCAAAAACAGCGTCAGCATCGGTTTTACCATAAATATGAGGTACGCCCCAATTATCGCGGATAACGGTTACCGCTTTAGCCTCACTCTTAAAGTTTTCAATTTCGCTTTGTGTATATTTTTGCGCAGAAGCGGCAAGCGGCAACAGCAGTGCAGCTATAAGTAACAGCTTTGTCATAGTAACGGCCATTTTACTAAATAATTTGAAACAAAGCGAATATTTTAATACCATTTTTATAAATAAGTGTTACTTTTGTAAAATATCGTACAATATTTCTGTGGCTCCCCCGTTCACAGTATTTATTAACTAATATAGCTGAAAATTAAATACTTGGGTATAAGATTTGCTCAGGTAAGTTAGCAAAATTTCTTACGCCGCAATGGTGGTAAGTGTATATAAGGACCTTGGATACTCATTTAACATGTTATCTGAGATTTAGTTGATCAACATTGTTTGATTATGATGTTGTGTGCGTTCCGGGGTGAGATACGGAACGCATTTTTTATTTCCGGTAACGTTCCCGGAGAATTTCGTTAATCGTCAATCATTGAAGAACCCAACCCTATTTTAGGCTTTGATATTAAATGGATAATTGTTTTACTGCATTTGTTACGTTTTTTATTAAAACTGGTTCAAACATCGGGCTTACAATAAGCTTTTTGCGAAGTCGGAAAAACGCCACGCAATTATTGAGTTGCGTCAGCGGGACGCTGACACGGGTTTAGGTTCAGGTGGGACACTTGACCGGCGGGGCATTAATTTCTTCCCTTTTATGCATGACAACCGTTTTGTTTCGGCCTCATCGTTACGAGATATAAACCTGGTATTCCCGGCTTCGGCGGTTCACCAGGCCTTGTATGGTTTTGCCGCCGGCTTTCACCCACATCAGGAATGCCGCTTTTAGGCGCTCATCTGCTATGTTTTGGTTTACCAATTTGAGTACTGTTGAATTTTTAAAACCATTGGTGCCAATGTTATAGGTAAAACTAACCAGGGCATTAAAATTATTTTGGGTGATATCATCGCGGCTGGTGGAATAAACTGCCAGCTCGTACGGTTTCACCATCGCCAAAAACATCTGGTCGGCCTGGTCCTGGGTTATTGCAGGATCATTTATGGTTACTTTGGCGCCGGTAGCGGGGTAATAGGTTTGCCCGTAGCCGATGGTTGGAATCTTTACCGAATCCAAATATGGTTTTAATATGCATCCCTCAAATTCCTTAATAAGTGCAAGCCCGGCCTGGTCTAATTGTGTAATTTCCATTTTAATTGATTTAGGTGATTTGGTTATAGGGCTAATTTCGGTAAAATATTTCTTTAGTGCGGTTGATATGATGAATAATTTTACCACAAAGGCCACAAAGTGAAAAACACAAAGGACACCAGGTTTTTGTCTGTGATTTTTATTATGATATTTAATAAAAATCAACCTGAATCAATAAAAAATTCTTTGTGTCCTTTGTGAAAAATCATTGTGTTCTCTGTGGTTAAAAACACAAAGGCCGTAAAAAACCCGGCAACAAAAATTGCTGCCGGGTAAATTAAATCAACAGGGTTTTTATTTAATAATCTTCGACAACATGATGTCTGCCGACTGCAACGCCCCTTCAACCCATCCCTGAGCATCGGAGTAGGCTTCGCCGCAGATGTGAAGCGGCATATCATCTATGGGGTGGGTAATTTTTGGTATCACCTCCCAGCTTTTTACACCGATGTTCCAGCTGTTCCAGCCACCGCCGTACGGGTCTTCGCCCCAATCGCGGAAAGCGGCATTTTTAACTATAGGCGTGTGGCTAAGGCCGTGCATCAGTTGCAGTTGGCGGGCTACTTCGGCCACCATTTTAACCGGGGCCTCGTATTCAAACCATTCCAGGTCTTTGTTTTCGGCTGATGCTTCACCTTCAAAAGGTTCATCTATTTTACCGTGTTTAAGGCCCAGTTTCCATGCCTGCGAACGTTGCGGCCGCAAGCCATCCCAAAAGCCTATGTTGTTGCCATCATCATAACTCGCCAGCAGCATCGCTTCGCCCGATGTGGCGGCTGTACCATCGCTGTTGGGCCAATAGTACGTTTGGCGCACCGGCAGGTCCGTAACGCTTCGTCCCTGTTTAACGGGCACAAAAGTGCCATCCGGTTGGGTAAAGCCGGCCGCCAGCCACCACGGACTTGTATAGGTGGTAAATAATTTGAATAACGGGCGCGGTGTTACGCTGCCAATCAGTTGCTGTATGCTTTGCAATGGCGGGCAAGTTGGCGCAATCAAATCCAGCGAACGTCGCGGCATCGCTAATATCAATGTATCCGCTTCAATAGCACCGCCGTTAACCGAAAGCTGGAACTTTCCGCCTACATAGTCAAAACCATCTAATTTTGATTTCAAACGGATTTCGCCGCCTGCTTTTTTAAAAAAAGCGGCTGTTGCTAAGGGTACCTGTTGGTAGCCATTGGTAAAGCCCTTGTAAACAGGTGTAATACCAAAGTCAGTCAAAAACCAGGGTATGGCATCCGCAGCATTCCAATTCACAAGGGTTGAATCATAGCCGCCGCCATCCAGGCCAAACTGGTAAGCTTCGCCGCTGATCACCCGGTATAAAACGTTCCAGAAACCTTGTTTATAAAGCGGTTCGCCGGCGAAGGATGCTTTTTGAGCCATTGCCCGTCGCTCATCTTCATTCAAATCCTTATTGGTTATGCCGGGTACTAGTTGTTCAATGGCATTTACAATAACCCCGCCGGGTGAATTGCCTTTTTCCAGGAAAGTTAACTGGTAGGGTACTTTATTGGGTTGCAGGGTGAAATCAGCCAGCCTTAGATAAACGCCGCGCAGGTAAGCAATGTTCTGCGGCTTATCCACCGGGAAATCATATAAACGGATCTTCTCCTTTTTGGGTAATAAAGCGTTAAGGTCATCTATCAGCTTAACAATTAATGGCTGTGCATTTTGCAGGATTCGCATGCCGCCCAGTTCTGCCACCATATCCGGGATATCGGGCGGAATAACTGATAGCAGGCGGCCACCAACACGGTCGCTTCCTTCAAATACTACAATCTTTTTTTCGGGATACGCTTGTTTTAGTTTCCAGGCGCTGTACACACCCGAAACACCTGCGCCAACAATGGCAATGTCTATCGATTCATTTTTCATATTTTTTGCCCTATAAGCCGGGCTAGGCCTGGTTTATGGTTAGTTAGAATAATGACGGAATATTAGCAGGTGGCACAACTTCTCCGGTATGGGTCATCGCCTTTAAGGTGTGCTGTTGCTCTTCTTTATGGAAAAAGTCGAGCGCCGGCTGCAGTGTATATTGTTTATACCAGGCTTCCACCATGGTTTTACCCGATTGAGGCGGCGGCGTGTTCTGCGCCATCCGCATGTCCAAAATATAACTCGATTTATTATTTAAAACGTAGTCGACACCGCGGAACACAGCGTCTTTTACATCAGCAGGTTTTTCTACCTTCTCGCCGTTTTCGCCGCCGAAGGCTTTAGCAAGCGATACAAAATCAAATTTTGGCCGGTTGATGCGTAAATATTCCGGGTCGGTTGTTTTTGGCTCCCATTCGTAACCGGGTGCTTTGCCATAGGCTTGTATCACCTGTTGCAGGCCCAGCTGCAGGGTATGATATTCCTGGTTATTGGTGATGATATATAATATGCCCAGGCCTTCATGAGCTGCCGTCCAGTAAGTTTGCGGGTAGAACAGGGAGGACCCATCACCCACAGCATTAACCACCAATTTGGTTTCAATACCCTGTATGGCATTTTGCTCAAGCTTTATGCCCAGCGATGCCGGCATCGACCAGCCCAGCGATCCGCCCGCAACGCAGTAATAACTAATCGGACTCGATGATTCCGTTCCAAGCGGGAGCATCATCTGGAATGCAGGGCCATCCGAAACAGCTTCATGTACGTAAACAAATTTTTTCTGCAGGCCTTTTTCTTCTATAGCCTCCCGCAGCGCATCGGCGATCAATACGGCCCAAATTTCGTCCTGGTCCAGGGCGGTTTCCTTGTACTGTTTCCATTGTTTCGTCCGTTTTTCGGCCAGTACAGCCAGGTGCTTATTGCGGGCCTCGGCTTCCTTTGGTGGGTTTTTGCTAACTATCTGGTTAATAAGTGGCAGTGTAGCTTTAATATCACCAAAAACAGCCAACTCACCGTAGGCGTTTTTGCCGATATCCCAGGTATTATTGGTGAGGTAAACTTGTTTTACATCATCAGGAATCAGCGGACCATTGGAGTATTTAAAAACAGCCAGCTGTGCCTGTGCGCCAAAACCAACTAAAAAGGCAACATCATGGTCCTTAAACACTTTCTGAATTAGATCCTGTGCACCCGGCAACTCACCCTGCCAGTGAATATCATCATTGGGGAAATTGGTTACGCTGCTAAATTGCTGTAAACACACCGGCGCCCCCAAAAGTTGTGCGAGATCCTGTAACTCCGGCCAGGCATCGGCATAGCCAACAGCATCGCCTGCAATGATGATGGGATTTTTTGCTGCAGCCAGTAAATTGGCCGCTTGCTCAATAGCTGCCGGGTCGCCGGTAAAATGTGGCGATATTTTGGTTATCCCTTTAATATACGCATCATCTTTAATACGCACCATGGTAAACTCCCAGGGGATGGAAATGAAAACAGGTCCGTTTGGCGGCGCCATCGCTTCTTTAAATGCCCGTTGCAGCACCAGCGGAATTTCGGCAGGGGTACGTACCTCATGGGCCCATTTGGTGTATTGTTTAGCCAGGTCAACCAGGTTCGATGCCAGCAGAGGCTCCTGTGTCACCAGTTCATTTTGTTGTTGGCAGCATAAAATTACCAGCGGCATTTGCGACCGGCAGGCATTAAATAAATTGCCTATGCTGTGCGCAATACCAGGCGTAACATGCACTACAAGTACGCCGGGTTTTCCCGTCATCCTTGCCGAGCCCATTGCGGCGCCAATGGCAATGTTTTCGTGCAGGCATTCAACATAATGCACGTCGTTTTCAACGTACGAGGTACCATCAATGATCGGTATCTCGTTAGTTCCGGGTACACCGAAAATGTAATGAATACCGAGTTCTTTCAGCACATCAAAAACATAGTCGCGGGTCCATCTTTTTTTGGGTAGGTCTGTCTCTTCGGTCATAGGTACTAAGGTTTGTTATGGTTTTACAATTAATTTAAAAGCGATTATTGGGGCATTATAAGGCAGCACAAATTTTTCAGGCAGATGATAACATCAGCGTGAAATCAAATTTTCAGCTACCGGGTGTCTTAATTTCGATGGAATAGATTCTCATTTGTAACAAGGTCCGCTTAGGTTAATTATTAGATAATATCTGATTAATTAATACGTAAATATAGTATAAAAATACCAGAGAGAAGAAAGTATTTTAACTATTTTTTCACCGGGGATTTAACGGTATAACAGGGGGGCGTGGCGATTTACTTTGGCGAGTCCATGCTTACCGGCTCAATAAATATTTGTTTAATGCGCGGGAACTCGGCTTTTATACTCTTAATGATCCGTTGAATGGCGTCGGTAATTTGGCCGGTGTGCAGGTTCTCCTTAAAAACCGTGTTCACCTGTAATATCACTTCTTCGGGAGCCAGGTACATGGAAAAATGCCGCTTAACTTTAATTACCGATTCATCAGCCTCGATGATGGTAACGATACGCCTTAATGTTTTTTTACTGGTGGTTTCGCCCATCAACAGGCTTTTGCTTTCGCGCACCAGGATAAGCGAAATAATAATAAGCATAACACCGATGGCAATTGATGCGATACCATCTAAATGTGGATTATGAAAATAACGGCCTAACGCAATACCCAAAAAAGCAATCACCAGGCCGGCAATATCACCAACATCGCCAAGCAGGGTAATAAAAATAGAAGGGTCTTTACTTTGGGTTATTGCTTTCCAGAGTGCCATGCGGCCACGCTCTTTGTTAAATGCTTTTACCACGTTATATAAAGACACGGAGGTAAACAAAAATGCCACTATTAAAACGGCGTAACTCCATACCGCATTCCCTTCGGCATAGGGGTGCTGGTAACGCAGGTATCCTTCATAAAAAGATATACAACCGCCAACGATAAAAATGATCAGGGAGACAATAAACGACCAAAAATATAATTCGCGGCCATAACCAAAAGGCCGGGCATCATCGGGCTTCTTTTCGCTGATCTTAACTCCCCATATCAATAGTAACTGGCTTATTGAATCAATTATAGAGTGGATCCCCTCAGCAATCATCGAAGAGCTGCCGGTTGCTGCCGCCGCAATAAATTTAAATATCGCTATCAGCGTGTCAACAGCAAGCGATACGTATATAAAATATCTCGACTTCATGGGTTGTCCTGAATGGAGAAGAATCAAAAAGCATTATTGTTTGGATTTTTTTGATTGCCCTCCGGCCGGTCTTTCGCTTGACGGTTCAAACGCCATACTTACAATAACGTTTTTGCAAAGTCGGAAAAACGCTACGCACTCATTGAGTTGCGTCAGCGGGACGCTGACACGGGTTTAGGTTCAAGTGTGCCGTTTGAACCGGCGACGGGTGAATTTAATTTGCTTAGTCCAGTTCATTTTTTAATTCATTTTCTATTTCCTCAATAGTTGGCAAACTTGAACGCAAATTTTTTGGCAACGACCTGGTTAATTCAAATTCTGAAATACCAATCGGTTTATTCATGTCCCTTAAAGCATATTCGGCCATAACCTTGTTTTTTGTTTGGCAAAGAATTAATCCAATAGTGGGTTTATCAGTTGGATGTTTTATTAAATCATCTACAGCGGAACAATAGAAATTCATTTTGCCTGCGTATTCTGGCTTAAAGTCACTTTTTTTTAAGTCTATTACGATAAAACATCTCATTTTAAGATGATAGAACAGA
>Ga0206878_10097_pt1 | contig 37169 bp, 49 predicted proteins | sample Alteio_BWOrgCont_8_FD_152621 | JGI IMG/M metagenome (GOLD analysis project Ga0206878, IMG submission 152621) | Enriched cells from forest soil in Barre Woods Harvard Forest LTER site, Petersham, Massachusetts, United States -... | ecosystem: Environmental > Terrestrial > Soil > Temperate forest >... | reverse complement strand
GAGGCGAAATGGAAGCAAAAGGGTGGCGGCCACATTTGCGTCAAACTAAACGGATGGCCTAAGTCAGGGCAGGACGGGAAGTTGATCTGGTATGAAGTCTTTGTGGAGAACCTGACAGCGCTGAGGAAGATGGAGCTGCAGGTGCAACAAGCGCAAAGGATGGAAGCCGTTGGTCAGTTTGCTGGGGGTGTTGCTCACGATTTCAACAACTTGCTAATGATTATTTCCGGTTATGCGGACCTAATACAATCGGGCGATTTCGAGAAGAACGCGGTGATTGAGCGTGTAGGGCACATAGCGCGAGCGGCAAAACAGGCTGCTTCTGTCACCAAACAACTGCTGGCATTTAGTCCCAAGCAGCCCGAGCAATTGGCGAATGTCGATTTGGGTTCTCTGCTGGAAGAGCTGGAAGATGTAATACCTCGTCTTGCTGGAGAGCATATTCGATGCAGCATTAAATGTGGGCCGTCACCGAGACGTGTCAGGATAGACCGGAGCGAAATCGAGCAGGTGCTCCTCAACCTGGTGGTGAATGCACGTGACGCAATGCCTGACGGAGGCAAGCTCACAATTGAAGCCGCGTATGTTGATGTTGATGAGTCGTATGTACAGCAGCAGCGTGTCCACTTGGCGCCAGGTCCATATGCTTGGATTTCAGTCAGTGACACAGGAATTGGAATGGACGAAGCGACGAAGGCCCGGCTTTTTGAGCCATTTTTCACTACCAAAGAGCGCGGCCTGGGGACCGGGTTGGGGTTATCCATGGTTTCCGGAATTGTGAAACGGAGCGGGGGTGACACCTGGGTTTACAGCTTTCCGGGAAAAGGCAGCACATTCACGATCTACCTGCCGGTTATTGAGGAACCCCCGGAGACGAAAGAGATTCGATCGCAATCGGAGACAATTCCGACTGGCTCGGAAACGATCTTGCTCGTCGCGGATGAGCAGGGACTTCGCACCGCAGTCTGTGAATTCTTGCGGTCAACCGGCTACGTTGTACTTGAAGCGTCAAATGGCATGGAAGCCTTGCAAATGTGCGGAGACTATCAAGAACGCATCGATATGCTGTTGACCGACTACATTATGCCCGGGCTTAGTGGACCAGGGTTGGGCACTCTGGCGATAAAGCAGCGACCAAATCTCCGTATTATCTGTATGACAGGCTATACTGACCGCATAACTCGGATACCGGACTCTTGCAAAACCATAACCTTCCTTCAGAAGCCTTTCAGCCTTTCAATGCTTGCGCAGACCGTGCGCCAAGTGTTGACGGACGATCAACGCTATTCCGCGTCAGCCTAGACTGACGCGCTGGCTGTCAGAGGCTGTGACTTTAGTTTGGAGTCACGCCGGGATAAGCGCCTACAATTGAGGGTATGAGACATTACACGATCAAAACGATGAATGGCCGTACCACATTCAAATGCCCGCTTTGTAAGCACTCCGTCACCCCGCAGGAGTTCAACAGAGAGAATGGCAGCTGCCGCACCCAGGCGGCTAAGGCAATGAACGAGCACGCGAGGACTGCACACGGCGTCCCAGTGCCCGTATCGCCGGATCATGCGCCGATGTGGCACGCCCATTAAAGGCGCATTTCGCCAGGGGCAACGAAAGGCCGTGCGGCACGACACCTGAAACGTATTACACAATCCGGCGCATTCAGTCGCCCTGCGGATCCCATGCTTCGATTTCGTGTGGATCGGCACCAAGAGAATCGGCTAGCTGCACGTGGGACATGCGGACCCGTTCTCTAGCCTAGCGAGCGACCTTCGGGGTGATGAATGTTTCAGTCACGGTAATGTGAAGAACGCGTCACTCTACTGCAAGACTTCGACCCGAGTACTGTCCTCCGAACCCTCTAGGTGCACTCCATCGTTCAGGTTGTGAAAACGGTTGTCATAGTATCGGCGCTTCCGATTAAATATGGTCACTATGCCGAAACCCCAGGAGAGCGTCGAGAAGCCGAAGAGTCAGCCCCAATCCGAAATTCTGAGGGGCTGGAAGCAGATCTCGGAGTTTTTGGGAGAGCCCGTGTCGGTAGTCAAACGATGGGCGGCGGCCGACATGCCCTTACATCGCGAGGGCCAATTCGTCTCCGCTTCTTCCGATGAATTGAACGCGTGGCTAGGTCAAGAATCGGGCAAGCCTGTGCATGTCACCGCAGAGAATACCGACCTCACCGCTGAACTGAAGCGGAGGCTTTCGTTCATTCGTAGCAAGAAGCAAGAGAGACCTAAGATGAAACAGTCGGCACTATCTGGGAAGGTAAAGAGATAACGTGGGCGGACGAGAGAGTGCCGAAACTGTTCGGAAACGCCCACTGCGCTGGCGGGAGCAGAACCGCAAGGCGTGGTCGCGCAACTGCGGAGCGCGAAAACGTCGGTATTGTCGGCAATTTCAGAAGAACACCCGGCACAACGGAAAACGGTGGACTCCCGTCGAAGATGCGCGGATCAGTGCCAAAGATCGCCCGACCGACCGCAAGATAAGTAGAGCGATTGGCCGCTTGGTACAAACCATTCAACAGCGACGTTACCTCCTGTCGCGGGGATAACGGGTGTGCCCTGTCTATCGAGCAGTTTTGCCCAGACTTCGGTTGTGCGGTGTACGGTCTGCACCGGGCTTGGATTCCCCCGAGCAATTATCCGCCTCATAAAATCGTGAAATCTGCAAAAAAAACGGTATAGACCTCGTGGCCGTCCGGAACTTGTGAAACCCTTCTAGTGCAGTAGCGTGAATCAAGCCGTCAGTTGCGCCGCCACATCCTGCCCCTCGCGGACATGGAAGCAACCTCTCAAATAAGGCGTCTCCTCGCACTGTGGGCAGTATGGAATGTCAACCTGAACGATTGTTCCGGTGCCGAGACACTGCTCAGCCATACGATGGGCTGAGATGAATGCCTCCTCCCACTTGATGCGGGTCCCACATTGGGCGCAGTGCATGTGCTTATCCCCGTATTCGAGGCAGGCGCTTATCAGGAACAGAGCCTTGTCCGCTATAAAAGTATCTACGCTGACGTGATGCGGTGTTTGCAACCTGCACTCACCTTTCACCGTGCCAACTAGTCAGGAATCTTGTAAGGCGTGGGAGGGGAGGGGAGGGCGACCTTAGTCGGCCCGGAGAAACACAGCCCACGCCTTGCATTGGCGAAACATTGGTGGGTACACCGAGGGGAGATATCCACCCGCTCTGAAATGGAACAAGTGCACTCACTCGCCAAGTCAAAAGCAGGGTAACTCCGGAACAAAGAGTTCGCTGTTCAGAATTGCTCATCCAGCAGAAAAGAATTCCCCTACAATCTCTGGCGATGCATCCTAAGTCCTCCATGAAAACAAGGAAACAAGTGGTGCTTTCTCCGCATCGAAAACGGGACACCATGACGTTACGACCGAAGCATCTTCACAATTGGTACAAGAGCTTGGCCGGAGGGTTTCGGTGCACTTGTGAAGCGTGGCGCTGCGAGTTTGCCTCAACAAGCAAGAAGTGCGATAGAGCGTCCGAACACAGTAGCAGGTATTGCTCTGCTCATCTGGCATCTAAGCCCCAGTAATTCATCCCGCCACCGAAGCAGCGGGCTGTATTATTCTCGCCGTGTCTTACGCCTTCTCTACCCTGCTAATCGCTCTTCCCGTAGTTGCCTTCCTCGATCTCGATTGAAGCCCAGATGAACCCTTGGACGTCGATCCGGGAATGGGGTGTCAGCTTTCGGTTCCGCAACTCCAGTTCCACACGATCAGCCAACTCTTGAAGATTGGAATATGTGAGCCAATTCGGTTCCGACTTGTAGTTCAGCGAAATCTTGAGCGTTTCCGCCATGCGCCTCATGATCGTGGGCTTCATGAACATGCATTTGCCATCGGTTGCGAGGAATTGGAAGTAGGTGGCGACAGTCCATTTTGTTACACCCATCTCCGAAAGGAGACCGCTGAATGCTCCCCAACGTTGTTCCATTTCACCGGAATCATATAGGAGTTCGTACAGGGCAGTTGCAAATCGTTCATGGTTTGCTGGGTTCCCAACGGCGTCAGCGAATTTGGCCTTCTCGATCCGACAAACAAGGTTGGTGCTTCTTACAACTTGCTTCGCGAGCGCGCACACCAGCGCGTAGCGTCTGTCATGAAGAAGAGTTTCAAAGGTATCCTTTCCACGTTTTTGTCGGAAGATGTGGGCCGCCGTTTCCTTGTACCCACGTTCAGCGTCGTGGAACTCCTGCCCTTCAAAACCATCCGGGAAGCTGCTGATGAAGCAGCTAACAAGGTAATCGAAATCCACTGGAGGTCTGGGCGTTGGAGAAGCTACTTTGAGTTGTCGGCTGCGAGACTTGCGTTTGGCGCGAGGGATTTGCTGGTTTGAGGTCGGTGGTCCTTAGGATCGTTTTCGCGCCGGAATTGATGAATTCAATGTCTAGTCTGTCATCGCGGTTCTCGTTCACGCGCCCTAGCCCGAATGAAGCATGTTCGACCCAATCTTGTGATTTCCACTTCATTGCGTCCTTAGATTGGCAGCCCGACCAACGCTGCAGCCTTTTTCAGCCTAAATAATAACCCAGACAAAGATGATCCCGCTGTTCAGAATTGGACACTGTTAGAACTGGAACCTTAAGATGCATGGGTACCTGCATCGCAAGGAAGGCGATCTAAACGACGCAGAGTACGGTACAGTCGGGCGGAGAAGCCTGGTTGCCGGGAGTCGCTGGATGCGGAACGGCTCGGCATTGTGAAAGGTTTGCTGGGATAGAATCCCCGCGAGACTGAAATGACGATGACGCCCCAGCCACTAGTCGGCAAACTCCGGCGGGCTGGAACCCTTCTAGGCATGTTGAACTGTGGTTTCGAGTTTAAGACCTGCCTCAACACATGAAACACCAGTTACGGAGTAGGAGCATGCCTTCAGATAGTCGATTGGCACAAGATGGCCCTGCACGCGCAGGACGACTGCCCAGATAGCTGGGAAGATTTCCGTTACTTGCTGAAACAGTCTCCACAAAGTAAACGCCGACGGACCGCTCTCACATGGCGATACCATCGCCTGCGAATGTGGAGAGGTGCTTGGTCTGCTGGGTCAGTTTGTGCATACTAAAGCAAAAGAAGCAGCTCTTCCGCGAAGTCTCATCAACCTCGGTCTTGAGCCGATCCATCGCAGGAAGTAGTCCTGATCCGCGCCCCTGATGTTTTAACATCACTCACTCACTCAGTCTCGACTCTCATGATCCAACAAGCAGGTGGGCAATTTCATCAATCGCCCACCTGTGGTACAGCAATTAGTTCGTAACCACATTTTGTTCAAGAGTGACTTGAGTCTGCGCTAACAACTGACCGTTTACAGATGCTCCCGTTTTTAGGTTGATGGCTGTTTGAGCCAAAATAACACCATTGAACTGAGCGTTTGCTTGAATGGTCACATCTCCGAAGGTCTGCCAGAATACATTCTTGGCTTGTGCGCCGCCGCTTAAGACTACCTTCGTTGCGCTAGCCTGACTTAAGGTTTGAGGTATCTGAAATATCCAGACATCATTCGGACCGCCAGAGAGTGTCACGTCGGTTGATATGCTTACACCAGTACCCCATTTGTAAAGACCCGGAGCGATAGTTAGCCCTCCAATCTCACCAGCTCCCAAGTTGGTGGCAGTTGGAAGTGTACGCCCTGCCGCGTCGGTGTATGCGGTCATCATGTCTTTAACGGCGGTTGTCAGTAAAGTAGGGTCGGTTATCCGGCACGGTAGTGGGCCGGCTGCATCGACAGAGTAACTCTTACCCGTTACTTGCACGCATGTCAGGTTATCAGCTGATCCGGTGATCGGGCTTGCCCCTACATCTCCAGTGATAGCGGATGTCGGCACATTTGTTACTCCAGACTTGGTTAGGATGGCGAAAGCAGACGCCGAGTTAAGTTCTACCGGCGCAGGACCTTGTCCGTTAGGGTTCGCAGGATGGTTCGAGGATGAGTCACCGCAGGCGACCATAGTTACAAGTAGCATCACAACCAGTACTTTGTACATTTATCACTCTCCTAGTGTCTTAATTAACGTAAGTATTCTCAAGCCCCGTAATCAGCTTCCCGGAATCCGGCAGTCGGCACACAACGACTGGTTTACGGCACCTTAACCGGCACTTGTGTGGCCCTTAGCGTCGACGCTCAACTTGTTGAATCGACACGTCAGGATGTGCCCGGCGTCGCAGACCATAACTTCCATCGTTGTACTTCTAGCGCGGGCACAAAGCCTACGGGACGCGGACCGCATCAGTTCGTTCGGTCCGCTCAATTGACTCACATTACAATCGTGACCTGTGGGCTGTCTGGTCAAGACTGCACAGTTGTGGGAGAAAGTCTCTAAGAGCGTTGGGTCGGTCGAGCGAGGGATGACTGTTGTTACGTCGTCTTATCTGTAGCTGTGTTCATGAATTCGCTGGTCTGACTGAAACCCAGTTCTCACACCTTTTTCCTGTCGGCGGACCACCCTGGCATCGCGATTCGTTCATGACGAACGGTGAGGGTAACTTTAGTTCGGAGTCATGCCGAAACAATCGACTAGACTTGAAGATATGAGGCATTACATCGTCACAATGATGAAGGGCTTTAGCATGTTCAAGTGCCCCCTTTGCAGATATTCCGTCACCACACAGGAGTTCGGCACCCAGAACGGCAACCTCCGCACCCAAGCAGCGAGGGCAATGAACGAGCACGCCGCGGCTGCACATGACTGCTCGATTCCCCCGTCACCGCTTGATGCGCAGATGTCGCAGGCTCGTTAAACGCGGTATTTCCGCAGAAGCAATGAAAGGCAGTGCAGTATGGCACTTGAAACTTATTACACAATCCGGCGCATCCAGTCGCCCTGCGGAACTCGCTCGGCAGTGCTCTTCGATCTCACTTACCGACGCGTGTGGCGTCCGGAACTGAGTGACGAAGGTCAGTGGTGCGACTTCTTGGTTGAACAGCAGGAAGTTGACGCAGGTCCATCAATTACGCGATAGGCGATGCTTTAAGGGAGGCTGAAGTAATGAAGACGAAGACTTGGAACGTGATTACCAACACGGGCAAACAAGCAGACCTTGAATCCGGCCTTGAGACAAAGGAAGTTCAACGACCGGATCACATCAGTGCCAAGGAGTTTATTCATTGGTTAGGGCCTGCGAGCCGCATTGATGACGATTCTTTGCGATGCCTATTTAAGTTGTAGGAGCCAGCTGCGGTTCCAGCCGTTGATGATTCCGCGATCCATCGTAATCTTGTCGTGCACTCTCTCGCGAGAGCGGTACGCTGTGCCGTTTTCGAAGAACGACCGCGACGCCATAGATCTGTTTGCAAAACACGAGCTTGCAACCTGTGGTTGGAGAAAAGCAGGAAAGTGAAAGCTGACAAGCAGTCCGCAACGCCCGCCTCGCCTCGAATCGATGCTCGCCGTCAGCCTCGGGTCAAGATTGAGATTGATATCACAATTATTTCCTGAACGAGCGGCATACTGAAGGGATATACCGTGGACATCGGCGAATCCGGAATTGCCGCCATGCTGCCAATTGAAGCGCCCTTAGGCGAAACTGTGGAATTGAGCTTCGCGCTTCCATGCGGTCCTCTGAGGATTCACGCCATAGTTCGCCAAAGAAATGCTTTTCGCTACGGGTTTGAGTTCGTTGATCAAGACTTGGTGCACGAATTCATCCGTCGCACATGCCGCGACCTTGCTATTGAACAATCCCCGATGCTGGCTAATGTCCGGTGACGCGGGTTGCTCTCATTCCGAGTACCCGTCACCATCCTCCTCATCTTCGTCACCTTCATCGTTCGTGACGTTTCTTTCGTCCTCGTCTTCGTCATCTTCCTCGTGTGGTTCATGTCTACGGAGGATATCGGCATTTGCCCGCGCACTGGCTTGGCTGGGATCTTCGGGAAGCGCATTTGTGCCTGTCGAACTGCTCCTGAAGGCTCGCCAGCGCATCGGCAGTCCTTCTGAGGGCAATCATGGGAAACTTTGAATTCCTGGCTGCAAAGTGTGCAGATTCCCACCGCTGGAGTGGCGCGCAGCCATTTGGCCACTCTAAGGCGGCGTGATCATGTGCAACTTTCCTCGTTTGAATGGCAAACTTTATAGAGTGCTAATCTAGTAATGCAGCAGCCCCGCTTGCGAGAGTGGTTGCGCGCACCAGTCATCGTGCTATGAGAATAGCCGATTCTGAATTGGTGCGAATTACACAGGTCCCCGTCTTGGCAGTAAGCGCCCACACGAACTCGTTCCACTGGTCGGCCCTGCGCCTAAGGACTAAGCCACTTCTGGCGGCGTCAGAATGCGTCTGTACAACCTCGAATCCTCCGGAGTCTGCATACTTATGTATTCGCCGTGGACTGGTTTTCTAGCGAGTACTGCTGGTGTTCCGTGGAACTGAGGGTACAGAGCGACAGGAACAAGAAGCTCGGCTTCGGTTATGGTGCCCTCCTACCAGGTACATCGACCGGGTCAAATGAAACTTTAGGAGAATCCTGTGGAAAACTCCTTTAGGAAGCTAGTTCTCACTCCTCAACTCATAATCCATTGACAAGCGGATCGACAGTGCCGATGGTCGGCAGAAGTGCCGACATGTCGGCACTGTACGGGAGTGAAGCTGTCCACAATGTTGAAGACAGGAGCGTCGGTTCCGGGCATCGGTGTGCAAGCGGGAAGGCATGACCCGAATACAGGATGACCAGACAACAGGTAGGGCGCAAGAACTTGTGACCGAACTGAAGGCGATTGAGCTTTGGGATGCCGTCTACAAGCGGAACCCATTCCCGCTTCGTTATGACGACATCGCTTTTGTGTCGCGGCAGAAAAGGCGTGCGGAGATTACCAGTGAACTACAGCGCATGAACTACGGGAACGGCTACGTCTCGCACCCTGCGTCCGGTACAGGCCTCCTCCCAGAACCAATCAGAAGACACGGTTCGAGTGGCAATAAAGCGGCGGCGGCCCGAAAGCAGTCGTGATAAGTATCGAAATGAGCGAAGTGGGAGAGGTTAACTCGCAGTGTTGATGAGGTGACACCATGCTATCTTCATCGTGGCCCCTCGCAATCGTGGTCCCTCGTAGTTATTCTCTCCTGTTTGCGCATTTATCGAGCACTCATCGGTAAGGCACTTCTCGCAATTCGTAACTCATGGGAGGAAACCCATCATGCCACCCGTGCCAGCGGCTAAGAAACACCGCAGATTTGATCCGAAGAGATTCCTCTCGACCATCGACGCAGGCAGGACAATCGTGACCGCTCTTAAGAAGACGACAATCTTTGCTCAGGGCGACTCGTCCGATTCGGTTTTTTACATACAGAAGGGGAGGATAAAGCTCACCGTTCTTGCAAAGAGCGGAAAGGAAGCCACGATAGGCATTCTGAATGAAGGCGATTTCTTCGGAGAAGGTTGCCTCGCAGCACAGCCTCTTCGCATGTGCACCACGACCGCAATGACCGACTGCACGCTAATGCGCATCGACAAGAAGTCCATGATGGCAGTGATTCACGACGAACGAGCGTTTTCCGACATGTTCGTTGCGTATTTGCTGACCCGGAACATCCGATACGAGGAAGCCTTGGTTGACCAGCTCTTCAATTCCAGCGAGAAACGCCTTGCTCGCGTTCTTCTCCTGCTAGCTCATTTCGGCAAGGACGGAAGACCCGAGGTCGCGATTCCCAAGATCAGTCAGGAAACTTTGGCAGAGATGGTGGGTACAACTCGCGGGCGGGTTAACTTTTTCATGAATAGGTTTCGGAAATTGGGCTTCGTTCGCTACAACGGTGAGCTTGAGGTCCACAGTTCGCTACTGAATGTGGTACTGCACGATTAAGCGCACGAGGCAAAAAGGCAGACTCGTTTAATAGAAAAGCAGGCAGCGCCATTCCGAAAGTCTGTTGATGAAGCGGAGGCATAATGTCCACATCGGGCCAGCGTAACGATCCTCAGGACTCGCTGTCTATATCTAAGCGGCTAGTGCAGGTGTCAATCGCATCCCTGTCAGCCGTAGTCGCACTGTTCATTGCATGGCCCAAGTTGGGGCATGACGTTCTCTCATCAGCGTATATGCCGCATCTCTACTGCTATCTTGGCAGCACTTCGCTGGCATGGACACATGCAATCTCTGACGCTCTGATTGGACTTGCCTATGTGGTGATTTCTGCAACTCTGGCTTATCTGATCCACCGGGGACGAAGCGAATTGCCGTTTCATGGTCTCTTTTTCGGCTTTGCAGTGTTCATAGTTGCCTGTGGTAGTTCGCATCTCGTGGAGGCAATCACTGTTTGGATACCCGTTTATGTGTTGTCAGCCGCAATCAAGGTCGTCACGGCGCTCGCATCGATTGCAACCGCGGTGATGCTTCCATTCGTGGTCCCTGACGTTTTGGCATTGCTTCAAACAGCAAGAACATCCGAAGAACGGAGGGCGCTCTTGGAGGCCACTCTAATGGAACGCGATGCAGCACAGGACGCGCTGAAAGAATCGTATCTTGTATCCGAGCAGAAGGTGCTGGAACGCACAGCACAAATCAATCGTGCAAAAGACGGATTGGAGGCAGAAGTTCTTGAACGTCGCAGGAATGAGGAGATGCTCCGTCAGTCAGAAGAACGATTCAGCAAGGCATTTTGCTCTAACCCCCTACCAATGACCATCTCCACCACGGCAGAGGGCCGTTTCTTGGACGTGAATGACTCTTTTCTCGCTTTGGTGGTGGGCGAGCGTGACTCGGTGGTGGGTCACACCATGGCTGAATTGGCGATCTGGGTCGAGCCCCAAGATCGCATCACGATGATGAAGCGGTTGAGCGAACAGGGCAGAGTCATCGGGTTGCCTGCCCAAATTCGAGCGAGCACGGGTGTCGTGCTAGAAGCAAAAATATCAGCTGAGCAGATTGAGCTACTAGGACAACTTTGCGTGCTGGCGGTCACTGAGGATACAACTGAAATGAGGCTTCTACAAGCGCAGTCTGAGCAGTCGAAGAAAATGGAAGCCGTAGGGCGTCTCGCGGGCGGGGTTGCACATGACTTCAATAACCTTCTTGGCGTGATCATAGGATACAGCGAGTTGTTGATAGAAAAACTCGATCCGGAAGCGCAAATAGCCAAACATCTGGCCCAGATAAAACTGGCAGCCGAACGCGGTGCTCATCTCACTCGCCAGCTTCTAGTCTTCAGCCGTCAACAAGTTGTATCTCTTAAGGTGTTGGACCTCGACGCTGTCATTCGCGAGGCAAGGAAGTTGCTGAGTCGAGTGGTCAGAGAAGATATTATTTTGTCCTACCAGAATTCGGTTTCCGTCGGATTAATCAAAGCAGATGCCGGGCAAATTGAACAGGTCTTGATGAATCTCGTCGTCAATGCGCGAGACGCAATGCCGAATGGGGGCCGGATAACCATCGCGACAGACAGCATCACGCTCAACGACAAATATTTTCTCGGGCACGAGCCCGTCATAGAGGGCGACTACGTGGTGTTGGAGGTGCGGGATACGGGCTTCGGAATGGACGAAATGACCAAGGCTCATGTCTTTGAACCATTCTTCACGACCAAACAACCAGGCAAAGGCACGGGATTAGGACTGGCGAGTGTCTACGCAATCGTCCAGCAGAGCGGCGGATACGTTTCGGTCAGTAGCGAACTCGGTCGGGGTACGACATTTAAGCTCTATTTTCCTCGGGTGCAAGGGCAGGTCGATTCCTTGACCACGCCTGTCAACACCGACATGATGGGCGGAAACGAAACCATTTTGCTGGTAGAAGATGAGACTGCCCTCCGAGAGATCACGGCGTCAATTCTCCGGGCAGCGGGCTATACCGTTGTTGAGGCTAACACCCCAGCCAAAGCTATTAAACTTGCCGAGACCCACCCTGAGCCTATTCATTTGCTCCTGACAGATGTCATCATGCCGCATATGAGTGGGATAGCGTTGTCAAAACGCCTGAAGGCTTCCATACCTCCGCTGAAGGTCATATTTTCCTCGGGATATGGTGGTGATGAGCTTGCGAAGCAGCTATCCGCAGCCACCGATGCGGTCCTTCTCTCGAAACCGTTTTCCAAGGCTTCTCTTCTAGTCTTGGTGCGCTCAGTCTTGCACTGATAGGATAGTGTCGAATGCCTTCGATCACGCGCCGGTGGATAGAGCAATTGCTTGCATTTGAGAAAGATAAATGCGTGCAATCATCCCTGAACTCCTACAATGGATCTTGGGGGCGGTTACGTCCTTCTCCTCTTTCAGGTCAAGCCTCTATTCGATCCCGAATACCTCAGGGACAATCATCGCCGTGTCATTCTTCAGATCGCGGCGGGGGTGGGTCGGCAAGAAAAAGAAGCCGGACCCAAGGTTTTGAGTCCAGCCACAGTTTGAAACTGATCGTGAGGTCAAAGGACGTACTGTCGCTAACCCATGACCGTGTCCCGTCTATGTCAAAATTAGTAGCAGACTGCCGCTGCGTCGCTTCTAGTAGCTGTTCAATATTGCACACACGCTGAAAATAGAAGGGTCCCGATTTCCCTCCCCCGAGACTATCGGGACCCCGCGTGCCTAGATCGAACCGCAATCGAGAGCACGGGCATCGGTTGCTGACCCTATGAGCCTTCAAATGAACGACGCTGTCTAGGAATGAGAAGTAGGATTGGAATATGTCTTCTCCCCTCAATCCTGCTCCAACTATAGTTGCGTCTGCTCCGCGGACAGCCAGCGCCGTAGCCCCCGCCGCTGCTCCCATCTCGACTCCTGATCTGCTGGCGGCGATGCTAAGAGTATCACCGAAGATTAGCGATCTCTTCTTTTCGCCCGGCAAGCCCCCGCTTGTGGAGATTAATGGAAAACTAATCCCCGCCGGAGCGGCACGCGCCCTCACGCCTGAGGATACTCCGGCTGCCGAGGGCTGGGCCGGCCACATTGTAAGCCACCGCTTTAAAGGTTCTCTTGGATGAAGCGGGGACTGAGACGCTGCCACGTACGTAGTTCTTGGGGGTACAGCGGTCCTAAGGGTGAAACCAGAGAGCGCAGAGGCAGATAAAATGTCAGACGATGAAGTCAGTGGCAATCAAGAAGGGTCAGATGGGGGAGCGAGCGCCGGATTTCACCGAGATGGGCACCCTTCGGTGTGATACTTGCGGTGAGGAGTTCATCGTGTTTCACGATCCCGCCCTCGTGGACAGGGCGGCCGCTGTGCGCCAAGCGCACTGGCTCGAAAAGGTTCTTGCCGAAGAGCACGAACGGGGCCGGAAACACTCAGATCGAATCCAACTGCCTGATTAGCGCTTGCCCATCCCTGCAAGAATCAATGAGTGTAATCGCCTGTTAACAACAGCTAGCTTGTCGGTTTGCCGGTGATCCGGCCTTGAAACGGAGAAGCTCAGTCCTTTGGAGCGAGAACGTAGGAATAGGCAAGCAGAGCGAAGCCTACGAGGAGGGCGATAAGTCCTACAAGATATGCCGCTTTTTGGGTATCGACTGCCCCCAGAAAAATCATAAAACCAACTCCAATTGCAGATGTAATCAGCCTTCCCAATTTGATGTTTTCCCGGCGGCGCCGTGCGGTATTTCGCTCATCTTCCCGAAGCAACACCAGTCCGCTCTCTCCCGGCATCTCCGAAATCTTTTTCATCGTCTCGTGCCTGTAATATGCCTCTCGCTCCCTTCGCCGAATGTCTGCCCAGCTCGCCACCGCGATAAACGCCCACATACCACTGGCTGCGACCGCCAGGAACAACGCAATTGGCAACGTAAACACGTTCATGAAATCTCCTTGAACTTACGACTTCATTTGGTGAGACCGGAGATTAGGCGTGCCGGTTGCATTTTTTGCCTTCCCTGGGTTTCGGAGTACCCTCTTAAAAAAATGCAACCGCCCGATTCGAGACGCGGTCCTACTCTCGGAGAGAACATATTGGGCGCCAGTAACGATCAAGTTGATGTTGAAAAAGTTCTAGCTGGTGATATCGATGCGTTCGAGCTCGTAGTGCGTCGATGGCATCGACCATTGATCAATTTAGCCTATCGCTTCTGCCGAGACGCTGGCCGTGCGGAGGAAATGGCGCAGGAGGCGTTGCTACGCGCGTATCGCGCCCTTCATCAGTGGAGGAAGGATGGTGCGTTTTCCACCTGGCTATTTGCCTTGTCCACGAATCTCTACCGATCTGAGCTGGCAAGGATACCGGCGAGGACAATCTCAATCGAAGAGGCGGGAGAACTGCAGGATACGCGAGCTTCTGATGGGCGGCTCGAAGAGGAGGACCGCGACCGGGCGATCCGAGAACTCGTGCTCACGCTTCCCGCAAAATACCGCGATGTCGTGGTGCTCTTCTATTTTCATCAAATGGACATTTCAGACGCTGCTAAGAGCCTTCAATTACCAGAAGGGACGGTAAAGGCCAGATTGTCGCGTGCCAGCGAGATTCTTCGTAGCAAGCTTCCATTTATTTTAACGACACCAAAGATGAAGGAGCGCTAGATGGACGACAATCTCGACCACATCTTGTCCACTGACCAGAATGTTGTTCCGTCATCGGCTTTCGTCGAGAATATGATGGCGGCAGTACGGCGTGAAGCCTCGACCCCGGTGCCAATCTCATTTCCGTGGTGGCGAGTAGTGCCTGGCCTTGCGATCTGTGGACTCGCGCTGACGGCCTTTCTCGTCATTGCGGCTATTCGATTCTACGACGGCGCCGTTGTTGGTCCAGTCCCACGAGTTTTTGTGAATGTTGTCGAAACTACGAACCGCCTCGGCTTTAGGATGGATTGCGCTCGCCCTCGCTGCCTCGCTTATCCCGACCCGCCTCGTACTCACAAGAAACTGACGTTAAGTTCCCACGCCCAAGGTGGCTCTCATCGGTTTTGTCATCCTGCAGTTGGTGAAACATCCCCATTACACTCATTGACCCACGGCATTGCAGTCGCGGCGCTCAAGAAGCACTCCGGAAGGTAACGGTCAGAAGAACCCCGAGAGGCCCTCTCAGCAAAGGCACCTCTCGGGGGGTCAGGTCAGTGTTGCCCGTCTAATTACTCACAGTTTTGCAAGAAAGGCAGGTGCGCGTCTGAGCAAAATTGCACACCTTGCTGCTTGCTGGCTGCCTTAGCTTTCCTACTGCTGGGGCTTGTCTGGCTTTGGATCATTTAGGACGCCCGGTCCCTTGTTATCGTTTATCTCCGTACCTGAAAACTTCACATGGGAATTGCTACCCTTGTTCTCAAACCCCGGATCTCCATTTCCGGAAATTGAGCCACCAGCAAACTCAATATCAGTCCTGTCACCGACAACTAACACGCCTGGGATACCAGGGCCAGTCCCTGTGACAGTTGCATCGGTCAAGACGAGTTGGGTGTCGGGCGGCGGCATATTGACCGCCCGGATGGATCTTCGGGTGGTGAAATGTCGAGGGACCAACTGGTCTTCGAGGCCGTGAAGCTTTGGGGAGGTCTTTCCCGCTAGGTAATCGTCAAGACGAGAGTGCCGCTGGTCCCACCGCTAGTACAGCCCAAATCTCCCGAGTTCCCGCTCGGAGTGTTGACTGTCACACTCGCTGTTCCAGGGGCGGAGATCAGGGCGGCAGTGATCGTGACCTGCAACTGCGTACTGCTTGTGACCACCGTGCTGAGCTTCGTCCCGTTGATAACCACCACAGAAGACGAAACAAACCGAGCACCATACACATCGAGAACAAAGCCCGGTTGCACTTCTGAGAGCGTAATCGTGCTGGCAGAAAGAGATCCAACGATCGGGTCTGGCCGAGCACTGCCGCACAAGGGATTGAGTGCGTTGCAGGCTTGGCAGGCTAGCGAGGCGAGCAGAAGCGCACTGAGAGGCCGCAGGAAGGCACTGATTCTTTTATGGGACCGGTCTGGAGTGGGCTTCCTCGCTTTCATGGTTGCGGATTATGCGGCAATCCGCATAGAGAAAAATGGTCAATTTCGCACAGAGAACTCCCACAATTGGCGAAAAATCGCCATTACACTCATTGACCGTGGCCGCCCGGCGTTTTGACTGTAATCGCCTGTTTACAAGAATCAGGAGGTGCAGTACTCTGCCGCAACAGTCACGAGGTTGCCTTTTCTTGATCGGGCACCTCTTTATCGGGAGGCGCCTGTATGACCTCACTCAGCAAGAACGCCAGAGTCGCAGGGGTCTTATACATTGTGGGCTCATTGGTGGCCGTCGTACGCCTGATCTACATTCCCAACACTTTGATTGTGTCTGAGAACGCCACTGCAACGGTCAACAATATTGCGAGGCACGAGTTGCTGTTCCGATTCGGAATTCTCAGCCAACTGCTTACTGGGGCCTTGTGGATATTCGTTACGCTGGCTCTTTATCGTTTGTTTAAGGGAGTCGACCGGGGCCTTGCTGTGCTGATGGTGATCTTGGGCAGCTTGATGCAAGTCCCTATATTCTTCGTCAACTCGGTGAATGATGCCGCCGCTCTACTGTTTGTTCGCGGCACTGATTTCCTGTCATTAATCGACAAGCCGCAGAGGGACGCCTTAGCTATGATGTTCCTAAACCTTCACCACTACGGCGATCTGGCCAACGAGATATTTTGGGGGTTATGGCTCCTGCCATTCGGGCTGTTGGTGTACAAATCGCGCTTCCTGCCACGTCTTTTGGGTGCTTGGCTAATGATCGCATGTTTCGGTTACTTAGCGTCCAGCTTTACCGGGTTTCTGTTGCCGGCCTACGAAGACAAGGTCGTCAACTACACCCAACCTCTCTTGCTGGCAGAGGTCGCAATCATGCTATGGCTGACAATCGTGGGCGCGAAGGAACGGCGTTCGGTCGCAGCATCCTGATACCCCACTAGATTCCACGCCAGACTCGAATTCATCCGGCGTACATCGAAAAACACTGCGGCAATCCTTTTAGCTTCAACAGAGTAGCGTGCTAGCAGTCACCGTCATTGTGTTGACTGGCGATAAATCCCATTTCACTCATTGACCGGTGTCGTTGGCAACAAGACCATTCTCTGCCGCGAGAAAAGAGCGTCCCAGACTCAACTTCAGTCGTGGGACGCAAGTTTGAAGCTTAGCCGTGAAAAACAGCGGCTTTGAACAACCCCCATTGTTCGCGCGCTGTTCAACAACAGCCTAGATTTAGCGGAAGGCACAGGTAAATGGCACCGGCGTGCTGAACGCATTCACTACCGGGCCATTCCGCAACGGCTAGTAGCGTCTTAACTTGTACCTGACTTGTACCTGCTGGCGGCATGGCACCCTAGAGAGGGCGACGGTGCGACAAATCACTGTTGATGCCTTCGCCGCCAGCAGGTTCAACTGCGCTGATTTGCTGGCCACAACCTCGCCCAGCAATCCCGGTCTGGAATCACGGCACCTTGACTTGGGCTGGATCGTTAGCCACGACTTCCGGCACTCCCTTGAAAGCGCTGATCTTACCGGTCACGCAAACCCGTTTTCCTCTGTATGTCGTTTCCGGATTATCAAACTTCGAGCGATCGTTGCCCCAGATGACCAGCGTAAAAACCTGGTCGGGATAGGGTTGGTCGAAATTCAGAAAGGTTGGACTGCCGCGACTGCTTTCTGCCCAGCGCGTGCTCACCACCTTGCCGCAGACCGTTGCCTGCTCCCCGATGTGAGCTTTGGCTTCCGTGGCCGTGAGGGTCCTCTGGGCCAGCACGGAAGAAGCTGCCAACAAGGCAAACGCCAGCATCGACAGGGCTGATACTCGCCGAGACATGATGCCTCCCACGAAGACGCGGCCCATTCTCCGTCTACGGAAGTACGATGTCAAGCAGCGAGAAGTGGCTAGCCACTACCAAATAAAGGTGGCGGCCCCGTGATAGCCCAGATTTTCCCTGAGCATGCGCGCACAGCGGACTTCATCGCATCTGTAGTTGCGGAATATCGCCATCGGACTCACCCGGGGTCAATCAGTGTAAACGCCTGTTAACAACAGTTATGGTCAAAAGGTAAGCGATTAGTCGTTCCTGAGGGGTATCCCGGTTTTCGCCAGTCACCTCAACCTCTATTGTGGCTTCGGCGTCGTGGCTGCGGAAGCCTGGACTGGTTGGTCTGAGATTGTTTTGGATGCCTTGCCTGGTTGCGTTTGCTTGTCAGGTGGAATTTCGCTCCCGGATGGATAGATGAGAATCTGAACTGCGCCCCATCCGGCATCCGGATTAGTGTCCGCCTGTTTACCAAGTCCCAGGGTTCTAAGCTGACTATCATCAAATCCGAAGTGTTCAACCAGATACTCGCGTATAACCATGGCCCGGGCTTCGGTTAGCACCAAGTCTTTCTGAGTGTCGCCTTCCATGCCCGCCGACACCACCACCACGGCAAAGGCGAACTGGTTATTCGCCAGGAACTCGCCACCAGCGTTCAAGGATTTCTGATTCTTCAGCTTTGCCGAATCTTGCTTATCGAAAAGTTCCTTCGCTGAGTAGGTGAATTGCTTGGTCGGTGCGCCTTGCGGCAGCCGCTCGATCTCATTTTTAGCGAGCTCGCCAGAATCTTCGTAGCCGCGGCTCTTATAAAATCCGCGCAGGAAAAAGTTGTGCTTCATGGCTTCCATATTCTCCTGGAAGTCGGTAACGCCAGCTTGCGCCTGCACCATCGTGTCACGCATGGCGCTACTGGTTTGTTCGAGGTTGTTGTAGAGCTGTTTGTCGTTTACTAGCGCTCCCGCGGTTCCCTTGCCTCCATCGATCTTGGCGCTGATCGAGTCCAGACTCGCAGCTACCCGACTCGCGTTCTGAATAGCTTGTTGACTGCTATCCAGAATGCCGCTCGTCTTTGCCAGCAGATCTGACATCTCGAGTGGCGGCTGGCTAGCGATGGTGTCGCCACTCCGGACGTTGGCTGATGCAGCGGATCCAAACGAGATCGCCAGATACTGGTTGCCCAGCAAACCCTCGGTCTCGATCGTGGCCACAGAGTCCTGCTTGATGATTTCGTGCGTCGATTTGCCCAGATCCATCACTACCGTGACCTTTTCGCCTGGCTGGTGGGGTAACACGATGCTGTGAACCGTTCCACTGTGAACCCCGCCCACCCGGACATCGCCGCCAGCATCCAGGCCCACCACATTGTCGAATTGCGCCTTCAATTGGTAGGTAGAGCTGAAGAGATACTGCTTGCCTCCGATGATAAAAATACCGGCAACCAGAATTGCCAGTGTCACAACGATGAAAGCTCCCAGCCGCGCCGCTCTCGACATATGCCTCCCTACGAATGCTTTAGAAATTCCTTGACGAATTCAATGGCGCTCTGCTGTAGCTCTTCAAAGCTGCCGTCAATCACGACTTGTCCTTCATTGAGTAGCGCAAGACGGTCCGCAATTGTCTTCGCGCTGTGCAGATCGTGAGTCACTACGATCGATGCAATGTGATGTTCCTGCTGGAGCTTCAGAACCAGATCATCAATCTCCGCGGCGCTGATGGGGTCGAGGCCGGCGGTGGGTTCGTCGAGCAGCAGAATATCCGGCTCCAGGGCCAGCGCCCGTGCCAGCCCTACTCGTTTCTGCATCCCACCCGATATATCCGAGGGCATCTTCGCAAGGTCTCCTTCCATCCCCACTTCCGCCAGTAGTCCCCTGACCCGGTCGCTGCGCTCAGACCTCGACATCTGCTTCCTGTGGTGCTGCAGCGGGAAACCCACGTTTTCCTCCACAGTCAAAGAGTCGTAGAGCGCGGCCTGCTGAAACACGAAACCCATCTTCATCCTGACCTCGCCGAGCCGGTCGAGAGCCAGGCCTGAGATATTTTGCCCATGGATGCGAACCGATCCCGAGTCAGGCTTCTCGAGGCCGATGATGAGCCGCAGCAACACGCTCTTACCGGTTCCACTGCGACCTAACACCGCCAGAGTCTCGCCGCGGCTCACGCCCAGGCTGATCCCGTTCAAGACGCTTTGATTTCCGAAGGACTTATGCAAGCCCTCGACGGCGACAACTGGCGCACCGCCGTGTTCCTCGGCTTCTGTTCGCTCCGTCGCAATTTGATCGATGGTGTCCATGTTGGTTGCGTTGAATCAATGTCCACTACAAAAAGCTCACGGGAACAATATGAGAATGAGTTTCACCAGCACGACATCGGCCAGGATTACGAACAGTGATGACAAGACTACCGAGCTCGTGGCTGCGCGACCCACGCCCGCGGCGCCTCCCTGGGTCCGCATTCCCTGAAAACACGCGATCAGCCCAATGATCAGGCCAAACACCATAGTCTTAAGTGTGGGGGGCAGGAAATCGTTGAAGTCGGCGCCGTTAAAACCAGCATTGATGAACTGGTGGAACGAGACCGGCTCAACCAAGGTCTGCGCAACCCAACCCATTACCAATCCGCAGAAGTCGGCAGCGAGAGTCAGCAAAGGCAGCATCAGGATGCAAGCCAGGATGCGGGGTGCAGCTAGCAGCCTGTAAGGGTTCACCGCGGATGCTTCGATGGCATCGATCTGCTCGGTCACTTTCATCGACGCCAACTCTGCACCGATGCCGGCGCCCGTTCGGCCGCCCACCACCAGACCGGTGATGATTGGACCAGTCTCGTGGATAATGGAGAACACGATCGCGGCGGGAAGCAGTGACTTAGCCCCAAATCGAGTCAGGCTGAAACGGGCTTCCATCGAAAGAACAATACCGGTGGCGGCGCCGGCCATCGCGACCAGCGGGAGCGACTTCGATCCGACCTCGTCGAGTTGGCGAAATAATTCGCGGATTTCAAATGGCGGAGTCACAGCAGCCCGCAGCACTCGCCAGAAAAATATCCCCAGATCGCCGAACCACTCGAGAAACTGGATGATGAGGCTCTTGGTGAGGCTCGCAGTTGGGGACGGATGCGAGGTTCGGGGCCTCGTCAGCAGAGAATCCATGCCTGCGACCGCATTTGGTTTCGGGTCGATCACGGGCTTGCACCTGGATCGGGCCCGCCGTGCCCATGGTTCAGTTGCGTGCGATGAAGCAAGGAATGGGGTCCGTTGTACAGGAATCTCAGGGCGATGTTCCGGCCGACATATCCCAGCATGGTGTAATTGCCCATTGGGAGGGCGTCCTTGGCGTCGTACACAAAATCACGAAGATCTCTTTGTCAGCAGGACCTCGCGAATGGTTAGTATCAAGCTTCAGGCTTCCGAAAGCTGGTCAGAATTGATCGTCTTTTTGAATCGGCGCTTATGGTTGTGAGTGAACTGACGCGCCCGGACCTTATGAGGTGGGCCCGTGAAGTGTATATTTTTGGTGTGGACGCATTGACTCAATGACGGATTGTAGAGTTGAGAAGTGAGATAGCAGCGCTCCACTGCCTAGCCTTTCTGCGCCATTACGCTCATTGACCCCGATGGGGGGTTCCAAACGAGTCGCTTCCTGCCTGATTAGAAAACTACACATTCCTAACGCCATGCGTGGAAATCAAGAAGACCGATCTTTACGGGGTTTCCACGGGACCAATTCTGGCCAGGTTTTCCAACGCCGCTGGAGTTAGCCTGACGCGGTCCAGAAAAGGGCTTATTGGAAGCGCCGGAATCGGTTTTCAGAATGCCGACAAAAGTCAACTCGCTATGGTTGAATCCTCGGCTTCTGATCGCTTTGCATTCGCCCAGTGCTCTCTGTGAAACCGGACTGCGCGTGTGCCCTCCGGAGAAAAGCGGAACTCACGATGCCGAGTCCCAGGGCTTCTGATCGCATTGCATTCGCCGAGTGCCGTCCTCGAAACCGGACTGCACATGTGCCCTTCGGAGAAAAGCCGGTACCCTATCCGGGTTGTGTCTCCTCTACGACCGCACTGAAAGTGGAGACAAAGACCCGCAACTCTACCCTGCCAGCGGGGAATCCCTGCACGGTTGCGGTAGGTGTTGATAAATCGCCATTGCACTCATTGACCGCTGGTCACTATGTCAATGAGTGTAATCGCCTGTTAACGCCAGCTGAGATGCCGACGTATTGCCAACGGGTTAAGTCGAAGGAGGCATACGAGGCGTCCAGAGCAGAAGCAGAAATGCAGCCGTCCCATAAAATATCGAGGCCTGCCACAATGTACCGTGAAACGCGATCCGTATCGACAATCCCCAACAAGCAACACCTACCGCCACCCCCAGACTGAAGACCTGTCCGGCCTCCCACTGTTTAGCACTTTTTGCGTTAGCGGCGTCGTCTACCGGCTTTTCTTTAGAGTTTCGCAACAGCCGACCGCGCAATCGAAATGCGCCTGAGATTGACCAGACGGAGAAGCCGATTGCCAACCAATGCCCCCAAGTCCAGGCGCTTCTGCCACTGCTGCGTCCAATTTCCGCCAGCCAAGCAAACAGCGGAATAGCAGGTAATAATGCCCACCAAATAAGCCGAAGCTTTTTGATCGTTGACTCCATTTGATGGGGACTCCCTTGAAGAGCATACGTTTTTGAGCCACACGGGTCGACGTTACCTTCGGCATTGAACAGCGCGCGCCAGTTGCCGGTTCCGGCAATTGACGTAACATCCCCAACACTCATTGACCTCGATCCGGGGGCAGAGCCGGATTCCCAATGAGTGTAATCGCCTGATTTCGACAGTTATCTGAAACATATGTGACGCTTCGCAAAGTGTCACACCACATCCCTCTAGTGCCCGGCCCTCCTTTAAGCTAGGCTCACGAAGGCGAGGGGGTCCGTTGTGCGGTGGCTTCTCAAAAGGATCGGGGTTTTTCTTCTATTTCTCCACCCCCTCATGGCGTGTGCTGGAAAGTCTTCCGGCCAGATAAGATCCCTGGCCATCTCTCCCGACGGCACGATCATTGCCGTCGATTTCGGAAGGGGCAACACGTCATTTATTTATCGAGTTAACGTGGACACGGGTATCGCAACCCGGCTGACTGACGCGAAGACCGGAGCGGAATCAGGCCCGGCCTTTTCGCCGGATGGAAGGCGAATCGCATATGCTTACTTGCCGGGAAATGGAGCGCACTCCGGCATCGTCATTGGGAATGTGGACGGTTCAGACTTGCGTCCCTGGTCTCCTTCTGAGAGCAACGACTTCTCGCCGGTGTTCTCGCCCGACAACAAGAGTATTGTTTTTTCCCGCTCGGGATTCTACGGTAGCTACTCGCCGATCGCGCAGCCGCATCCTCATGCCTGGAGCTTCTATGCGAGCGACTTGGACGGAACAAACGTGCGTGAACTCACGAGCGAGAGCTTTTACATGGCGTCGCCTGCTTCTGTGTCGTCCGATGGCAAGAACATGGTGATCGTGAAAGAGGGCTTCAACACTAGTCGAGAGATTGCGATCTACTCTCTGGATCGCCCGGGAAAGCCAATCCAGCTACTTCAGCCTCACGTTGCAAAAGAAGCCGACCACAAGAATCCGATACTCAACTTTCCTAACTACATGCCGGACAAGAAGAGCATTCTTTTCATGGCTGCCAGTAATGGGAAACACGGGTATGACTATGACGTTTACCGCGTTGATCTGCAGACAGGTTCGCTCGACCGGCTCACGAATGGAAACAGTTATGCGACTGACCTCAAGGTGTCAGCCGACGGAAAGACCGCTGTATTCCTAAAGTGGAGATTCGACTGGCATGGCACGCCGGTCAAAAGCGAGCCTTATCTGCTCGACCTGCAAACTCACAAAGTCACACCGCTTAGGATCACGGGACTGGACTGATCAAAATGGCCTCCCGCTGGCAATCAAGTACTCCCGTCAATTGACGTATCTGCGCCAGCTATGGCCAAGACCTTTCCAACAAGCTCGCCCTGGACTGTCGCTCACTGATGAGCTCGGAATGGTATCGAAACCTGTTTCCTACCCGACTCTCGGGACAACGACAAGCGGTCTCAGAATTCATGACGGAGGGGAAGGGTTTTAGATTGGCAACCTCTGTCGGCGGCGTCCTGACTGGCAGAGGCGGAGACTTCATAATTATTGACGACCCTTTGAAGCCCGATGAAGCAGTGTCTGAAACGCAGCGAAATGCCGTGAATGACTGGTACCAGCACACCCTGTACAGCCGCCTAAACAATAAGGATAAGGGTTGCATTATCATTATTATGCAGCGTTTGCATGAGGATGACCTGGTTGGCCACGTCCTGCAGCGGGGACAGTGGAAAGTGCTAAGCTTTCCGGCTATTGCAGTCGAAGACGAGACGTATGTCATCAAAACTCCCTACGGCGCCCGCAATGTTCGACGGCGTGCCGGCGAAGCGCTCCATCCGGAGCGCGAGTCGCTAGAGGTTCTCCAGACCATCCACAACACCCAAGGCGAATACAACTTCGCGGGACAATATCAACAGCAGCCAACTCCACTGGGCGGAGGCATGGTCAAAACCGCGTGGTTCAAGACTTACAAAGTCGGCGAGGAGCCGGCGAAATTCGATCTGGTTTTTCAGAGCTGGGATACGGCTGTCAAAGCCAACGAGCTCAGCGACTATAGTGTGTGCACGACGTGGGGGAAGAACAAGAACAACCTCTACCTGCTGCACGTCCTACGTCGGAGGATGGAATATCCGGAATTGAAACGGGCTGTCCGTGAGCAAGCCAAGAACTTCAAGGCCTCAACGATCCTAATCGAAGACAAAAGCTCCGGCGCCCAGTTGATCCAAGAGTTGCTTCGCGAGGGTCTCCATGCCGTGACACGCTACGAGCCCAAGATGGACAAAGTCATGCGACTGCACTCCGTCACCAGCACGATTGAAAACGGATTTGTGTATTTGCCGGATAAAGCAGAGTGGTTAGGCGAATATCTGCACGAAATGACAAGCTTTCCTAAAGGCAATTTCGATGACCAATGCGATTCGACGTCACAAGCGTTGGACTGGCTCAAGATGGGTTCCAAATATGAGGGGTTCTTTAAGTACCTGGAATTGGAAGCAGAGAAACGCAAAGCCACAACATTGGGGACAGATCGCTCCGAAGCCTGCCCCGCGTGCCAAGGCAAATCGATCTCTTTCGTCGGCCCGCAAAAGAGATGCCTCTCCTGCGGCAAGCAGTGGGGGCACGTACTGTCAGAATTCTCCTTGTCGACACGGGTGGATATCCTCTCTGGACGATGGAGACTGTGAGGGAGGTGAGATTACTAATTCTTGTGGACCATTTGTTCGGCGCCAATCCAGCGAACCTCGATCGCATTCGAGGAAGGAGTCCCCTCGAGCAGCCCCGCCCCACAAATTGCTGCTGCGAATCTGCGACACTCATGCTGAAGCGCAAACTGCGGATCGTAAAGCGAACCCCTCCGGCCATTGGCGTCTGCGAGTGCTGTAATACCCGGTTCAAGTCTATCGAGCCCTCGGAACCAAACGGGTGAGGTGTTTACTCCTCCCGGGACGGGGATTTAGTCGTGATTGGGAACGAACCGCATTCACGGACAGGAGCTTACTACCGGGAAACGCGCTTGTCATCAACGAACCTCAGAGTAGCTACGCCGCTTTCTTCTTCCCGCCAGTCCATGCAGACGTAATGGACCGAACTGCACACATGCGGCAGAGTACTGCACCTCCTGATTCTTGTAAACAGGCGATTACAGTCAAAACGCCGGGCAGCCCAGCTCAATGAGTGTAATGGCGATGTTACGGGCAACGGGCACCCCGAGTCTGACTCTTTTATTTCCTCCGCCTGTCCACAATTGAACAGTCTTCCGTCTTGGGAGGTCAGATCATTGTTGCCAAGACCTTGCGCGATGTGGCTGAACACTGAGGGAACTGACTCCCCCAACCGCTGCCCCGTTCCATGTCCAATCTGGCGCTCATGCTTCGCAAATTGCGAAGCATCCGTGCTCGTTTTCCCGACGGGGTCAGATCTCGGCACCCTTCGGAGCAACACCAAACAGAAGGAGACTAGCGATGAACTACGATAAGGTACAAGAGATCGGCGGCGGGATGCGCAGGGTTCTAAACGAACAAACTCTGGTCACCACGAACCCCGTGAGGATCACCCTCGCCGAGACTTCCCAACCAGAAATAGACGCATATCAAGCAAGAAACGACAGCCTCCGCGAACTTGGCGAGGAATTGAGCAACCTCGACGGCAGGATTCTCAGGGCTTACCGACTCCGCTCGGCTTGGCTAATTCGGATTGTGCCCCCACATACAAACATCTCTTCGTGGTTCGCCTCACGCTGGAGACTAGGTGCGGCGGTCGCTCATGCTGTCCGAATTGCAGTCACGTCCACACGATCCATTGAGACAGATGAAACACGCGCCGAACGTGCACAACGAACGAAGGAAGAGGGAGAAGAGGTTCGCGCCATCGCTGACAAAATCTCAAACTATGCACGCAGCGTCCATCGCCGCTACCCGTCTGGCGAGGTGGTGGTTGGCGAGAATGATTTGGCGGCACAGCTTCGAAAGCGCCGGGATAGAGTCGGTTCGGCGTTAAACCTCCTGCTTGGCGAGCAAAAGGTCAAGAAGGCTTCGCTCGGTGGGTATTGGAAGCTGAACGTCTGACTTGTGAAACCCAGAGCAATGCAAAGCAAGCACGTTCCTCATTGAGCTCCTCCTTTGGGGGCTCTGCTGAGGTCAGAAGAAGTACCTGTTCAACGGACGAGGGATCCGTCACAATGACGTGCGAGGTACCACGCTCAGCCCTACCCGTACCCGTTCTGCTCGATAATCTTCACTGCGCTGTCCTGGGGCCTCGGATTTATTTGGTGGACAGACGGGTGTACATCTTTGCTTCGCTCTCAATAGGTTGTTTTGTGCTGTAGTCACATCGTCCCTGCCATTAGTTGCTCGACGATCTGTTGTATTTTCAATAGAGTGTAAGGTGGCATTCGGAGTGCCGATTCTCTGGCATGCAACACAAATCTCATCTAGCCCTAACGCTTGCTTTCATTTGCCGGATTGCTGTCAGTCAAAATCCCACGTCTCAGCAACAACGGAGCACAGCACAAGCTACACCCCAACTGAAATGGGTTGAACTGGATGGCAAGTATAAAATCCAAGTACCCGCGGATTTCACCCTGGGGCGAATCGATCCGAAAATAACCTCAGTTCCCGCGTTTTATTTCAACGCAAGTCCTCCAGGCCCCACGTCGATTCAAGTGGAAGTACTACCCTACGCTGGCGAGATTCCTATAAACAAGGTCACTGGAAAGTTAGTGGCTCCCGCAACCGGCGACCTCACGTGCGAGGATGAATCTCTGTCGCACCCTACTGCACTTAGGGCTGTAGGTGGAACCCCTCCGCTTACACGTTATTTCACGATCGCAGACAATAGAGATGTTTATTACGGATGTACTGTCATCGACAACGCGTATGAATGCAGCATGAGTTCACCATGCCCATTGCCCTGGCCGCCAAAGTCCAGATACACGACGGAGTACGCGTTCGCAGTGTTTGATAAAGAAGCTCGTTCAATCATCGAGTTTGAATTCTCGCCGCTAACAAGTCTAACGCGCAAGGCTTCGCCGAGGCTGTGCACTTCTGAACAGTTCTGAGGGTGATCTAAGCAGTCTTTGTTGTAATCAGGCGACTCACACTCATGCTTTTGCCCCACCAACCCAACTTCGCTCTCAATCAATATTCAGGTCGGGAACTTGGTCCGACCCATGCATCGCGCGGACGGACCAGGATTCTCAGAACGGGTATCCGGCATCAGCGGGCATATGACCGTTCACCCTGACCACCTTCATGCCCAACTTGACGTCCTGGACGTTCACTAGAGCCAGAGCGCCGGGATAAAGCACCACTGCTTCCCTTTGCATGCCATTCGAAAACAGACCAACTGGCTCCGCCTGCGCCTCTCCCCGATATACTTGACCCGCCCAATAGCGCTTGTATTCACTCTCTGACATACCCAACAATTTCAACATCACGACTCGCTCGTTTGCACCAGGCGCGCGTACGAATATCTTGACCGGCAAGCCGCCAGCCCAGTCGCGCTTCTCTCCGGCAAAGAGCTTGCGGAGCTCGGGAGCACTTAAATTATTCACTGGGTTCTTCTCGTTAACTACGACCGCCACCCTTCCGGTCTGCGCGGCAGCGGAGGAAGGGCCCGCTAGACCCGAGAGGAAGATAACAACCCATCCGACGATAAGTCTAGTTTGCATAGATCGGTTCAAAATGTAAACGCCAACTGGAAGTGGAGCCCATCTAGGTCCGCGTGGCCCTTTCTCATGGTCTGCTCCAATTGAGCCTTGAAAGCGATGAAGTCGTTGAAATCGTATCGCGCACCAAATGAAGGCCCATAACGAAGATCAACATCCCCGAAAAGGCTGCTTGGATTTGCGTTTATGTACTGGTATCGGAAGAACGGCCGAATACGGCCAAACTGTTTTGATATCTGCGAATAGAAGGCCGGCATATTAAATACTATGGAACTCCGCTCGTATACATGCCGGACGAGGAAGCCTTCATTCAAGAATTCAATGCCGCGTCGGACATACACAATATGTCCGTTGACGATAGTCTGTCCGAGTCTGACACTTGGTCCTCGCGTGAAGTCGCTAATTTGGTCGTGATAAATTGATCCGCCGATCTGCAATCCCGGTATGGGGTCGGGCCGTGCAAACAGGCCAACATTCACGTGATTACCGTTGTTTTCGTCTTCCACTACGTTACCGTTGAGCTCGGGACGAACCGTATCGCTGGACCCGTATTCCGCGATGTAGTTAAGACCCAATCCGCCGGATGGAATGGTGCCCGTGAGGGAGAATCCAATCGCCTGTGTCGGGAGTAAACCTCCATTGTCAGCAAACTCCATGATCAGAGGACGGTCGGCGGTGGTTTGAAGCCAGCTACCGTGATGGAAAGCGGTGTTGTAATATCCGATCCCCGTTTGATACCGACCAAAAGACGTTCTTAGGTGGTCGTTGTAATCATACTTAAATAGGACGCGTTCCAGATCGACGTCAAACTTCTGGGCATCCCCTTCTCCGAAGGCGATTTCTGATAAGACACTGGCTTTATCGCTGATCCGAGCAGTAAGCAATAAATCGAAGTCGCCTGTGTAGAAGTTCCCACTGGAGCCCGGGACAAAACCGTAAGTTCCCAATTCAGGCGTTCTCTGATTGAGAACCTTGTAGTCGACTTCTCCGAATCCGCGCCACTGAATGCCGTGGAGTTCATGAAGGATTTCTGGGATAGGGGCAGGGGGCGCTTCGTTCTGCACAGCCTGCACAGTCGGTGTGCTCACAGCCTGAACAGGCGCCTCGGTACTAGGTGTGGAATGGGCTCCTTGTTGGGACTCGAGCACCCTGACTCGTTCCTGAAGTGCCTTTACCTGCTGAACGAGTTGTTGAATCTCCTCACGCTCGGACGGGACGCTTTGGGCATAGCTTAGACTCGAAACAAGTAACAGTAGGACTGCGGCTAGACTATAGCGCGTGAGGTACTTCCTTTCAGATCAACAGCAAACAGGGGTCGGCTCGTCAGCGAACGTTTTCCTGGATCGAACTGACATGGCGTTCTGGCGAAACGCCCTCCGACAGGTCCCATTGTCATCGGTTCTCCTGCCAGAGCGTGAGTCAAATCACTGCGATGCTCTTACCTTAGTAATCGAGGTAGAGTTTCTGGCACCCTAGGAGGAACGGAACATCAAGGAGAGGGTAGTCCTTCACTTTGTAGAACTGGACGCGGGAACGAGTTAGCGTGTCACTACCAGCAGCTTTTGAGCGAACCGCTCGCTATGATGGCGGTCTGGTTTGGAGATGAGACGAGCAAGCCCCTCTTAGCCAATTCATCCCGCTCCGCCGCACTTACGCTGGCGTCTTGCCCATTGATCCACTGATAGTTACCTTTGATAGTCCCGAGTGACGACCAAAGCGCAAGGAATTCTGCTTAAGTTAGCGCTTATGGGGCTCCGACCCAAGTTGAATCGCTGTTGATGGCAATTGTCCTCTTACACCCAGACAGTGCGACGAGACAAACTCAGCTGCCCGGTCGAAGAGGCTCGCGGCGTGACGGGATCCCTGCAGCAACATCTAAGGAAAGCAACTCAATGACTTCGGGCTGGCCGCCTCGCCGATTGGCTCGGCCCGCATTACTTCCAGCTAATGCCAGTCTACGCAGCCACTTGGCTTTTTTTACGAGTGAGCAAGGTGGAATTCGCGCTATTGGTGAGTCCCGCCGCGGGTTCCTCGGTGGCACTCCTTTGATTGTCAATGATGTGCTCGCCAGAATGCCGTCGAGTTCCCACTTCTTACCCCGAATGGTTAACTCTGGCAAGGCAGATTGGGAAGAAATGCCGTTTTCCTGAACTCGTCGTCACGGGGCAGAAGAAGCGCATAGTCGATTGCTTGCAGCAAAACGTCTAAATCCTCAAGTGTGATTTTTGCAATCTTCTTTCGGGCACGCTTTCGCGCCAAAGAAATCGCCCCTAAGCCCATCCCGTCGATGTACAGACCTACGTACTTGGTGGCTTGCCACGATCACGAGCACTGGTTGCTAAGTCATCGCTCCAGAAAGTCAAACTCATAACACGATCTCCGGGATTCATTACCGCGTCGAGAGCAGAGGCCTGGCCGAAGATGAACCCTCGGTGAATTCACGACACCTTAGGATTGGTGTTGCACTGAAAAGACGAATTAGGAGTCTTTCCGCAGGAAAGGGCCGTGGTCACGAAAACCTTTTCATTCCGGAAAGACGGCTTTTCGTAGGGCTTCCGTTTGGTCGCCGGAGTACGAGCGGTGCCAGTGGACTCATCGTTGGTAGTCATAGAAGGAACCTTATCCCTGTGTTTGTCTAGTTCAATCCCTGTTGGGATGCCTGCACGGCGCAGCCCCCCGTGCCGGACGTTCCGCATACTTGATCGCTGAGGGTGGTGAAGTAGACCTGCGAGGTACCCGCCAATGAGCCATTCAGGACGTTATCGATGATGATGCCGCTCGTACCTCCGGCAGCAGGGAGCGCCGCGATAAGGCTCGCGCCCGCATTGATCCAGTTAACTGTGCCGTCGGAAGTTGTGGCACCCCCCGGGCTGGTATTCCACGAAGGGACTGACCCGCCAGATGTCCCCGTCTTGGTCACGACCTCGACGTTGCCGTTACTGTCGACGATGCGGTCCCCAACTTTGGTTTGCGCTGTGGTGGCCGTCCATGTGGCCAGCAGGGTCGCGGAAAGTCGTCCCTGATTGACCCAGTGCACGCCTCCATCCGTCGTCTTGACGGCACCTGCGGTAGCGCTAAACGTGGGGGCGGATGCTCCCGATGTGCCTGCCTCTGTCACCTCTTCAATATTCAAATGAATGTCGAGGATCTGCTGGCCTACTTGGTAGGCCGCAAGCGCATGCCAAGGAGTGACGATAAAATTCAGAACACAGCCAGTGCCCCCACAGCCGGTTCCGACCCCATTGTTCTGCACGCTGACGTATAACCTCTCTGCCGCCCCGCCTGTAAGATTCGGATTCAGTACATCCGCGACTGGAGAGCACGCCGGCGAAAATGACGCTGATACTAACCCTACGACTGCCGTTCCATCGGCTGTGGGAACACCGCCAGAAATTGGAATTTGATAGACTGCAGGATTCTGGCCCGTGTTCCCGCAAACATAAAGGTTCCCCGTGCCATCGTTGGAACTATAGTAGGTACTGTCAAACGCGCCAATGTACATTGGGTTTGGCGTCAGCCCAGAGGCCACACTTGTCCCAGCGGTGGCGGGCGACCCCGGATCCCCGTCGGTAAAGTTTGTGCTGAGTTGGTACACCGCGGCGCAAGCGCTGGTGCCGAACGTGCAATTCGCGGTTCCGTCACTGGATGCGAACACATAAACCCAGCCATTCGTCGAATCTACGATGGGCCCTTCCACGATTCCTACTCCGAAGTCCAACTGCGCGGACTGAATTACGGTGGCAGGATTTGTGGAGTCCACACTATAGAGGAATCCAGCAAGATCGCCAACAAAGACATTTCGGGATACGGAATCATAAACCGGGCTGGACAGGGTAGCCGGGGTCGCCGTGCTGACGTGGACCGGAAAACCACCCGAGTGAACTTCTGTCGGTACTCCTTTGAATACACCCGTGATTTTGTGGAGCCATCCCCTCGCACCACCCACCCAACCAATGTCACGAGAGTAGTCGTAGAAGACAGAGGAAGTGGTATCGTCGGTGACGGAATTGCTGCTGTCGTGCAGGACGACCGTCGTCATGCACGGCGCGATGCAACCGACATATGCTGAGGCAGGGACTGTCGTTGGGATTACTGGAGAGGCCACGGTCCCGGTCGAAGCCGCCCATCTTATCAAGACCAAGGTTCCCACCCCACCCGTGTTAGTTTGAACTAACGCGACTTGCGACCCGTCCAGCGAAATCAAAGGAGATGTCAGAATCTGACCTAGCGTGTTATAGGCCCAGTAAACCGAGGGAATCGCGCCTACGGTGGTGATTGCGTTGTCGCTCAGGGTGACTGCCCCGTTCAAAGCGATAGCCCTACCTAGGAGCGAAGCGCCACTGTCCAGTGTGATCGAAGCCAGCGCGACAATGTCTCCGACCGCCACAGCCGTGCCTTCGAGGGTGGCAGAGCTTCCCACCAACCAGATCACGTTGCCTGCCGTCGCACCACCCGACAGAAGCACGGTGCCCGCAACGTTAAGTGTGCTGCCGATCTGGAAGATGTAGGTTCCGTTTCCGTTCAACGTCACGGTCGCGCCGACGCTCAACGCGAGGGACGCGGCGGCAGACTTGTACAAGCCCGGAGCGAGAGTTAGGCCGTCCAAAGACGCAATGGATATCGCACCGGTCAACCCCTGAAAGTGAGTGTAGGCTGTACTAGCGTCCGCTTGTGCTTGGCTTGCTACACCGTCGCCGAGGTGTTCTACCGCAGGAGCAGTGAGCACGCCGGGCGGAAAGCCGGTGAGGCTTGTGCCCGGGGAAATACCGATATTAGCGCCCGTGACCACGGTGTTCCCGGCATTCGTCACCGTAGACGAACCGAGTACTGAGAAGTTTGCGGCTGTCCCCAAGTTAAGTTTGCTACAGCCGGAATAAAGATTGTCGAATGCCACGATACTCGCCTGCGTCGGAGACCCTGCCAAGCTTGTGCTGTAAACCACGTAGTCGGGTATGAGAGCATCGCCGCAATTAGCCGTAGTACCACGGAAGGAGAACTTCGCCGGATAATTACCTGCTCCTGCGCCAGCTCCGGTGCCGAGATCTTCGGACCAATCGCGTCTCAGTTTCTTGCCAGGCCATTTGACAACTCGAAGCGCCGTAGAACCGAAATCCACGTCAGGCAACCTTCTCGGCAGCATGAGCGCTTGTTCACGGCGCTGAATCTGCTGGGAGTACCGCGGATCCTCGCTTACACGAGCAAACTGTTCCGCCGAAGCTGGACGCGAGAAGACAAGGTGACGGTGACTCCAATCGGTAGTTATAGACGTTTCGTGTTTGACAGGTTTGGCTGCTTCGCCGGTTAACACCCATCCCAAGGCTACCAATCCAGACAAACCAACACTTAACCGGAGGAATCGTACGGCGGGACCTATCATTACCATTGACTCCACGTACGGGCTCGCGAGACGTGCACAGTGCTTCGAGCCTAGCGGATGTTACATCCGCTCGTTGTTCATTGGAGGCGCGTTTGGTTTTAGGGCATACAGTGGTGCTCACAGATACGTACTCGTAGCACCTCTGGCCGGTCCGAGAAGACTACTATTGCCTTCCGATTCGTGTCTGTTCACAATTGAACAACTTTGAATAAACCTTAAATGCGGGCTGAACGATCAACTTCCGAGACGGTTGAAGTTCCAACGGAAGTCACCGATGTCGTCGCGATTGGCCAAGGGTCTCGGCGAAAGCACTTCCATCATCGCCTTCCTCCCGATTCGCATCAAACAGCAATCATCTGGCGACGAACCAAATGTGGGCGAGTGAAAACATGGGCGGTGATCACCAATGCGGACAAGATGCGTCGTCCGTGTTGAAAGTTTGTTGCGTCAAATTCGGCCCACCTTGTGCCAACGTGCCGCCACGAGCCCTGAAAAGCACCTTCGCCCAAATTTCCCGGGGAAGCACTCCAGAAAAAGATTGACGGGCATGTGCTTCTCGATGTGGTTGTCGACAAGAATGGCCTTGCGCATGACATTCGAGTTCTGCAGCCTCTTGGCTATGGATTCAACCATAGCGAGTTGACCTTTGTCGGCATCCTGATAAACGATTCCGGCGCTTCCCATAAGCCCATTTAGGCTCTGAGGCTTCCTTCCACTGGAGCGCAACTCCACTTTTTGCATCGCGGCGAACTTCAATCTTCCTCGTCTTTGTATGGCTCGTTATACGGTCGAGCAACCTCATCAACTGCAATCGTCTCGGTGCATTCACCTTTTTCGTCATAATCGCAGACACGACCGGGATGAGATTGTTTGCATTTCTGACATAGTTGAGTAGCCATTTTTCCACTTCCTTGAATTTGCAGTAATTCGCACCGAACGATGCGACCTGACGGTTGCGTCCATTCTCACTTACGCGGTATGTCTATCGGCGTATGGTCAGAACAGACCACCGTGAGCAGCGAGCGCATATAGATAGAGCGTCCTAGTTCCGTTTGCTCGTTCGATCATCGGACTAGGAGACGCGGGATGTGCAATAGTGACCAGTCTAAAGGACAGCATCGAGGCTAGAGTGGGTTGTTCGCAGTGGAGACCGCTCTACATCTAAGACGGGTCCGGGGGGGGATGACTTGGCAGAGGTTCGATTGCAAGAAGGAGAGTCAATAGAGAACGCCCTCCGTCGATTCAAGCGCAAGGTTCAGACTGAGGACATCATTAAGGAAGTGAAGCGCCACTCGTTCTATCTGAAGCCGGGCGCAAAGCGCCGGGTGAAGCAATCTTTGGCGCGAAAGCGTGCCCGTAAAAAGATTCGCAAAGAATCAGATTCGGTTGCACGAAACTAAGGTAGTTCGCTGACGCAAAGAATCTAATACCGGATGCCTGGAAACAAGCGAGAGGATTTATGTCTCGTCTACGAATGATGCAAGTCTCGACGACGACTGCGATGCTGTGTATGGGATTGGCAGTCGTGCTGAAAGTGGCTGCGGGCGGCACGCACACCTTTACCGGAAAAGTGAGCGATGCCATGTGCGGAGCCAAACATTCAGAGGGGAATATCGCTCCCGCCGACTGCGTTCGAGCCTGCGTAGACAGACCTATGCCGACTGCTTCCACTCGCGGTCGTCGGCACAGCGACGGACAGACATTCGTACTTTAGTCCGCTACCCAAATAACAAGGGTAACGTTTCGACTGCTATTATTAATCATGCCCAGCGAATCATGACGAACAGCACCGCGCCGCCCACCAGCACGGCCTTTACCAGCATGAGCCACTTCTCCACAAACACATTTCGCATATGATCTATCCTTGCGGAAGAATGGCTCAAAGGCAGGTTCTCCTTTGGGCCGGTCTTTTCTACTAGGCGCGGGAGGGCTATCTGGGTGCGTGCTGCCGTTCCATCACCATTGCCATCGCACGCACGTGAGTTTCACGGCTGTGCTCAGCATGGACCTGCTTCAGCATTGCCTGAGCGGCCAGCGTTCGTGGGTTTCCAATACTTCGTTTAAAGTCTTGGATGCGCTCTCTATGAGTGCAGGCACGACACACGAGGGTCGTACCCCCATTATCTCTACCGATGCGGTACATAGTAGCTACAGCGTACACGACCTCTTCCGCTATTAGCACGATTGGTCTAACCTTAAGTTTATAAACTTCCCCCTTGGGCGGTGTACCAATGCCCCCGCACCGCCTGCCAATGAAGTGTAGCCTTAAGCTATGTACACGACGACCAGAAACATTGCAGGCGGCACTTTTATGATTTGTAAAGACTGCGGGCACGCGATCAGCATGAACAAGATGTGCGAGACGCCGCTTCAATCGGCGACGGACATTCTGAAGCACATGGCTACCCACAACGCTTCCTGCGCCTTCACGTCGGTTGGGCGCGCTCTTCGACCGGAACTGGAAATCATTCCCACAATCGAATTGACCCATGCTCTCGACGTCCCAACACGAGTAGATAGCTCAGACCGTCCAATCGCCCGATTAAGCCCGTTGCTGCCGGAGTTCGGACTCTCCGGATTCTCCTTAGACCAATTGATGCTGGGTGAGGCGCTTTTAACTATGTAGAGAATTGCCGGGCGGATTCTGGCGACCGAGCACTGACCCACAGTCCGACGTAAACACTCGTTCAATCTGCATAATCCCATAATCTCCCCATGTGTGGACGCTACCGCTTGTCGAAAAGGGAGGAACGGGCATCTCCCCAGCTACGTTTCGTCTTCCGAGCGGCCCGATTAAAACGAGACCCGCGATGTGGCCTCAACTTGCTCCGTAACAAATTCCCAATAAAGACTAGCAACACGAGCAGCTAGACATGCTACTAAAGAGTTGGATTCCAGCTTAGGAAAGAAGTTCGCTTGGTCCGTATCTTTATAGTGGACGACAGCGCGATCGCAAGAGCAGCGATGAAGGCCACACTGGAGCAACGTGCGGAATGGGTTGTCGTTGGCGAGGCTTTCAGCGGACATCATGCCTTGGCGACCTTTCATCTCCACAGTGCTCACCTCACACTAATGGATTTTATAATGCCTCAGATGAGCGGCCTTGAAGCCGCGCGTCAATTAACTAAGCGACACCCAGACGTTCTAATTTTGATGGTCACCACTGATCCATCAAAGCAATTGGAGATTGAAGCTGGGCGAGCAGGTATCAGAGGACTCTGTGCAAAGAACGACATGGAGCGTCTTTTGAAGGCCGTTGAAGTCATAATAAATGGTGGAACGTATTTCAGTGCAGACGCCGCAGCTTGACTGCCCCGCATCCGAGTACATTGACTGGGCGGTCTTCGTGGGCGGGAGAGGCACTGGAGGCGCGAGCCGCACAGTACGATGTCGAACCATCGCTTTGTGCGGTCAGGTGTTAGACTTTAGTAGTCTCTTACACATCCTTCCGCTGCACCCCATTCTTGGGCCTCGGTCTCTTGTGCAAACTGATGTACGTTGCACGTTCTGGAGGCCATTCTATGACTACCCCCGTGTCGTTTCTCCCAATTTGTCTCCTCCGCAATGAACCTGTAACGCTGGAACTCGCTAGAGCCGATGAACTGGGCAGGACCGTTCACGAAGGATGCTACCTTCTTAAAATTCGCTGCGTGATACCTGCGAAACGCTGATCTATACGGACCCTCCCCGCCTTTTGAGCGTATGCTTGTGTTACCACCTCTGGGAGCCAAATGACTCGGACCCTAAGCGACATTACCTACAGCGAAGGATATATCTCGTCCGGAAAATGCACTGGATGCGGACAGATTTTCACGGCATCATCGGCTGTTCTAGCCTTTCATGAGAAT
>Ga0206878_10095_pt1 | contig 37224 bp, 43 predicted proteins | sample Alteio_BWOrgCont_8_FD_152621 | JGI IMG/M metagenome (GOLD analysis project Ga0206878, IMG submission 152621) | Enriched cells from forest soil in Barre Woods Harvard Forest LTER site, Petersham, Massachusetts, United States -... | ecosystem: Environmental > Terrestrial > Soil > Temperate forest >... | reverse complement strand
GCGCGATCAGTGCCTGCGCGTTTTTCTCATCCGGCTTTTCCTTGAAGGAAGTAATGACGTGCACACCATTATTCGCCGGACCGGGGATGATATAGCCATAGCCGGTTTCAGGATGCGTCGGTGTAACGCCGAATAATACAAAAGATCCGCCCTGCGCCGAAGGCGCAGCCTTGGCCACGGCGCTCATGAAAGCATTCTCGTCCTTGATAATATGATCCGACGGACGCACAAGATGAAGAACGTCGTCTTCTGTCTCGGCCAAAGCGGCGACCAAAGCGGCGGCGGCAGTATTACGTCCTTCCGGTTCCAGCAAAGGTGGAACATATTGCGTGTCCATATGTTCCAAAATATCAAGGATGAGAAATTTATGATCAGCGCTGCCAACAATCAAAGCCGGCGCGAAACCGGGCTTGTTTGCCGTCAAAGATAGGGCCGTCGCGAATAGCGAACTTTCCCCCATCAAGGTGACGAATTGCTTTGGCTGCTTTTGGCGCGAAACCGGCCAAAGGCGCGTGCCTGAACCGCCGGACAGGATGATGGGGCGAATGCGCATTTTATTTCCGCCGTTAAACTGGCGACCTGAAACAGTTCAATGGCGGAGACGGAGGGATTAGCATCGTCGCAACAGTCCTTTGATATTACCAGAAAATTCGATGGTTGAGTTATTTACAATATCCCAACGCATGCCCCACGGAAACATTACTTAAAAATCCGCGTTCGAATCCTGATGTGCAAAAATACTATATTTTGCAGGTGTTTATGTCAACTCAAAAATAATGTGTATCCGTGCGAATCCCTCAAATCTGTTTTTAAAAGTTTGGAAAAGCAGCGATTACACGCACCGCTAGATCATCACTACCTATAGGCTTTGAGACTTTGGGATACAAACTTCTCCTAGATTTAGTGTCGAGCAAAAAGCAATAAAAAATCTTTTTACTATTAACCTGATTTTAGGTGACGTGCGCGCATACTAAATCTGTAGTCTGCGAAAGCTGCCTCTCCAGAAAATCATGCAAACTGAATTTGAAGATCACGGATAACATCGGTGATGGATTCATATTTTGTTTACCATAACGAAAAATATTTTTGCGTTTCTGCGTTTTTTTCTTGATTTTTACCCCTGTCTAAGCATACAATTTTGCTATCGTCGCCGAAAGGCACGACAGAAAATAAAAGCAGAAACCAACAACCGCCCATAAGGCGGTTTTTTCGTTTTCGGGGCCATTGGAAAGTTTTGGAAATCACGGCGACAAAACTGTTGCGCGTGATGGATGCAAATAATTATATTTGCCCGCTACAAAAATGCCCCACGTTCTAGTACCCCGAATTCATTATAGTGGCCAAAGCCATGAGGACAGAAATCAGTCGCTAGAGAGCGGCTTGCCAACTCGACATTGTTTTGATGCTTATAAAACATGCCTTCTAATTCATTTATTGAGAATGTTCTCCTTTTGTGCTAAGGTGATTCTACTCAGTACAAATTGGTGCTGACGATGACAGCTGAAGAGCAAGACAAATCTTTGTTGCGCTCGTCGCAGGAATGGGCCGGATGGTCTCGACCACCAAACATGAATGCGAAAGTTGAATGTTATAAACCATGATAGGAAGTTTCCTTTCTGACAATTGTAACATGAAACATGCAAATACAATCTTATTGGGCTTTGCCTGTTAAGATTGACGGCTAGCTAAAAGGGACACCAGCCTACCCTTGAAGCGAAGCGATTGGAGATGATTATGAGTTCACCATGACTCTAATGTCTGATCCTACCAGTTGCTGGATTGGTTAGTTAAGCGGGAGATGCATCGACATGCCGTTTGTCGATCTCCCGCTTAGTGCATTCTGGGGAGGTAACATTGACCGAAAGCACGCCCAGAAAATTTAAAAAACATCCTTGGTTTAAACGCAAAGGCTATTTGCATTTTGATTTTGCCCTTCCCCTTATAGACGCCGAAAAATATGTCACCAGACCTGACAATATTTTGCGCCACCGCTTCTCACCCTTAATACACTATGGAAAAATCTCACGAAAAGTTAAGCGCAACATACTTGCTGAAAAAGCGTACAAAGCAAAAGGCAGCGTAGGAACAAAACCAAAGCTGCTCGTTAGCGAAAAATCCAGAAACATTTTTTACGTAAGCCATATTGATGGCTATATCTACAGCTATTACACTTCTATCCTTCAGAAGGCTTACGAACAGTTTTTACTGACCAATAATTTGACCAATAATGTGATTGCGTACAGGTCTATCCGTAAGAACGGTACAAAATTTTGTAATTCACATCTAGCTAATGAAGCATTCGACTTGATACGTGCTTCTGGCGGCTGTCATGTTCTGTGCTTTGACCTCAGTAAATTCTTTGACACACTTTCCATGAACGTCTTGAAACAAAGCTGGGCGCAAGTTCTTGGCGTACAGCGGCTTTCTCCCGATCACTTTAAGGTATTCCAGAGCCTTGAGGGGTTTTGTTTCTTGGAAGAAGGCGACTTAATTGAAAATATCAAAGGACAGTTTGACAAGAACCCAAGACAGCATGGCTTGGACAAAAAGGCTGGCGGCAGTTTGCATAACAAAATATGTGATTATCCTACGTTGAGGGCCTTAGATAAAAAATTACGCGCGAATGGGAAGCCTCTAATCCAAAAGAAAACGGTTTTAGATATAATGGGTATTCCGCAGGGCACTCCTATTTCTGGCCTATTATCAAATGTGTTTATGATTAGTTTTGACATAGCTGTTAAAAAACATATTGAAGGTATAGGGGGCCACTACAGAAGGTACTCAGACGATATTTTTATTATGGTTCCCACCAAGGTTGCATTCGAAGAGGTTGAGCGGTTCCTCAGCGAACGACTAAAGGTGCATTGTGGCGGCAGTATTGCCCTCAACCAAAAGAAAACAGAAAAAAGAATTTATGCTGTAAGCAACGCTGGAGTAGCAACAATAACTGCGCCCGATCTCAAAGCTTGCAAGATACAATATTTGGGATTCCATTTTGATGGCAAACAAGTATTTATTCGCAATAGTAGCATATCAAAAGACCGAGCGAAAATTATTCAAGTTATCAGGCAACATAAAAAGCGGCGCGGCCAAATTAATACAACCCAAGTGTTCAAGCGCCGATCATTGAGAGCAATCACGCCTTACGACAATAAGCGATCTAAAGGATTCGCTTACTATGCAGATCGTTCGGCAACAGCCCACGGGAATTCTAAAACCATCGCCGCCCAAATTAAAAAGAATGATGCTTTTATAAAGAAGGCTATAAAGCGCGAGAGAATTAGAAATGTAAAATAAAGATCCGGTTTTTGCCGCAACATTTTCTCGCCTGCAGCAGACCGCAGCAACAATTCCTGAAAACTGAATTCCTGAAATTACCGGCCTCACGGCTTGTAATAGTCCGCCTGCGTGTTGCTGGCGGGTTTTTTGTGTTTGCAACAAAGGATGGATATATGAAGAACAGCAATACGCATACCACACGCGAAAGCTGGCTCCGGGCCGCGACCAATGAGTTGCGGCTATATTTCGAGAGGCTCGGTTATAAACTGCCGGAGAACATAAGATTTGCGATTGCGTTCACATCCGGCGGCAAACGTGGACGGATTGCAGGTGAATGCTGGCATCCGGCAGCCTCGGAAGACCATCATTTCGAGATTATCATTCGGGCGGATATAGCCGAGCCCGTTCATGTTTTAGGCGTTCTTATCCATGAGCTTATCCATTCGCTCCTGCCGCCTGAAGTCAAACATGGCAAGCAGTTCAGGGAAGTCGCCTTGCGTGTCGGGCTGGAAGGCAAAATGCGCCATGCCCTTCCCGGCCCTATATTGAGAGAGCGTTTAAACGCCCTCACCGCCAGCCTCGGCCCACTACCTCATGCTAAACTGAATTTTATCGGTGCATCGGATGTTCCAAAGAAACAGGGAACTCGCCTTGTTAAGGCTGAATGCCCTGCATCATGTGGTTACACAATACGGCTTGCCGCAAAATGGGCCAGAAAAAGTTTGCCTATTTGCCCGATCAATTCCAAACACGGCAAGCTCAGTTGCAACGCATTGGATAACGATGGCAACGATGTAACAGAACCTGAAGATCAATGGTCAGGTAAAAGATAGAACTGCACTCCGCATCGTTTTAAAAGCACATTCGTAATTTTCCTGCATTGTTTCTGTAATTATTCTTCACAGCATTTTCCTAAAAATCCTTTTCTGAAAGGCGGTCATCATGGGTGACACCGATTCCGATGACGTTAAACACCAAGGTCAGGAAGTTGGGCCAGTAATGTTTTGTCAAACCGCCGATGGCGGTGACAAAACACTGGTGAGGGGCCGAGCCCCATCAACCCCGCGCCAAAGGCGCAAGGAAAAACGCCGCCTGACGGCGCTGATGTTCTTCCGCTGTACGCCGGAAGAACGGAAAACCATTGAAATAAATGCCGCTATTACCGGGCTTGAGAAATCCGCTTACATGCGCTCGCAATGCATCGGCAAACCAGTGATGAGGGCCTATCGGCGGATACGGCTCGATTGGGACAGGCTCAGGGAATATATGGGCCTTATCAACAAAGCCGGTAATGTCATTAACCAGTATATCGTCATGGAGCGTCGGGGGTCGCTAAGCCATGATGGGGTAAAGGCGGAAAGCAGACGGCTTGCCCATAAAGCCTTTGCCGACATCTCCCATGTTGCACAACTCATAGCCGGTATTCTGAGAGGGCATTGAGATATGGCTGTCCTTATTAAGGGACAGTCCATTGAGGGTAGGCAGTTCTCCCGTGACCATTATTTAAGGGGGCCCGAGAATGAAAAGATAACGGTATTGGAAGTATCGGGCTTCGCCACCCATGACCCTGATCTGGCCCTTGAGATGATCGAATTATTGGCCAAGGGCACTCGGTGCAAAAAGCCACTTTACAGCGTCAAGATCAACCCGGAAACCGATAGAGTATGTACACAGGAAGAACTTAACCGGGCCGTTGAATTATTGGAGAAAAATCTTGGACTAACGGGCCATGCCCGTGTCGTGGTCGAGCATCAAAAAAAAGGCCGCACCCATTATCATGTTCTCTGGAACCGTTTTCACCCGGATGGCGGCAATGCCAAAAACATGGGAAATGATTATGCTGCCCATCAGAAGACTCAAAAAGAGTTAGAGAAAGAATTTAAGCTCAAGCCGATGATGGCGAAGGGTTATGACTTCAAAGTATGGGAGGTCAAATGGGCTGAACGGTACGGTTACGACATCCGCAAAATTCGTGACGAGATTACGGCATCATTTAACAGCGTCAAAAGCGGCACCGAATTTAAGGCAAAACTGGAAAGTCTCGGCATTGTTCTATGTCGGGGTGATAAGAGCCAGTTTATTATCATCCTGCCTTGGGGCCAGCATAAAGCCCTATCCAGCATGATAATGGGAAGGCCAACGAAGGTCGTCCTCCGCCGCGCAATGGCCGACATCGACATAGCAGCCCTGCCCACGGTCGAGGAAGGCAAGGCTCAGGTCAAAGCGCGCCTGCCGAAAGCCAAAGGCAGAAGCCGGACCGTCAAAGGTTACAGGAGAAAGAGTGCATCACCGAAAAAAAAGGGATGGCGCTCATCCGGCATCGCCGCAACTTCGCGGCGAATCAAATACGAACCACAGCCAACACTAAAGATCGGCAAGGGCAAAACAGGAAAAGGTGATGGCGCGGGAGGCAGTGCAGCATCGACGGCATCGGCACTGAAATCCAGTCCGAAACCTGTCCAGCCCGTAAAAAAATACAGCGGCAGCAAGAGCAGCAAAGGCAATGGGCCGGAACGCCGTCGCAAAAATATGTGGGTCGCCGTCGAACGGCGCAGCCAGAAGCCGACACCTAAATAGAGTATGAGCGTTGCTCTACACGTCACTCATAGCGAAACTTTTAGCTGCCGAGATTAAACTCTGTCTTAGATGCAGAATTTGCCCTGCTTTGTCTGCGGCTCGACTGCATTGGCTTTATTTCATTCCATAAACTATCAGCATCTTCGTATGAGATTTTTTCTTGGCCCTTGCCCAAAACTGGCAGTGGCAACGTATTGCCATCTGCGTCTTTCGTAACAGCATATATTGGACCGAACTCACCCATGTTATTCACTTCTTTAGGCACAATCTCGATCAAACCTAAACGCTCTTGCAGTGCATTGACGGCATCTCTTTGAGACGACCCGGAGTGTGATGCGCCCCCTGTAATTTGCATCTTGCCCAAGGGCGTATGAAAATAGGCTGGTGAACCATAATAAAATTCAAGCGCGATACCACCATTAAAGGGAATTTGGCTGTAACATGGGTTGACGCCCTCTGTATACAAACGCGGTGTTCCATAAACGCTTACGTTGTTAGCCGCTAAAGTATCTAAAACAACTTCTCCGATAGAAAAGAGTTTTTCGTAATAAGCGGCCAACGCTGCCTTATCCATGTTTTGCACAGCCGAATTTGTGGCCTTTTCTTCAACCTTTGGCTCAGGTTTCTTATCCAGTTCGCCTGTAAACATAGGGCGCGCCCAATGCAAAGGCATATTTTCGTCGATCCACCTAACGGCCTCTGGTTTAACCCCCATCCACAGAACGTTAATCATAAACGGAGGATAAGCATCCACGGGGTCATTCCATCGACCTGCCATTGGCTCTGACTTTTCCATCACTCTTGCAAGAATAGCGTCAGCTTGTTCCTCAAAAAGACCATGATCGTAAAGCGTTGTTCTGAGCTTCATGTAAATACTGTTCGGTCGAAAATCTTCTGCTTTTTTGGCTTCGCTCACTGGAATAGGTTTTGGCTGATTGCTTGTGACCGAAAGTTTTGCAGGGGGTGGTAGTATATTGTCGCGGATTTCAACGAAAGCACGATTAACGGCTTGATTAACTCCAAGCTTCATCAAAAGCTTTGTTTTTTGCTTAACTGTAAGCGTTTGCCGGGCGTAGCCGCGAAGCAATAATCTCATTTCTCTACTAATTTTATTTTGCTTCGTGCTCATTTTTGTGTCCCTTCAAATCAGTTTAATAGCAAATATATTGAGGCGTATTTCTATCGTTAACCCATGATTAATGGTGCAAATTACTGGAAAGCCTTGGTTAAAACCACCATGTTTTTACTTTCACCTATTTTTCAATCAGTTAGCATCGATATTCGATGTGGCAATCAATAAGAAGAAGATTAAATAACACGACTATTGAGTTACGGTTATGCGCATCTGTCACCATCATATGTGGCGCGACGCAACCTAATGCCGAACAGGATTAATCAAAGATTCCTGTAAAATTTTAAGACCAAAGCCTGGCCTCAACTGTTTTTCCGTCCAAACCTGATCTGCGGCGCTTTGCAAAAGATTTACGTCTCCCTAAACGCTCTGCCGCCGGACAGGGCGTTTTTGATTCCTGTCGTCCGGCAATTTTCAAAACAACATTATGGAGGAAGTCATGGAGCAAGAAGTTTTGCGCGTTAAGGAGTTTTGCCAAAAATATGCTATTTCACGAACCTCGCTCTACCGGGAAATAAACGCGAGCAGGATTCAGACCTTCAAGCGCGGGCGATTGACCTTCATCACCCGCGCCGAGGCTGAACGTTGGCTTCATTGCTTAGCTTACGTCAAGACTAAGGAGACAATGGATAAGCGTCATTCAGTTTTTGCAAAATCAACCTGAATAATGTTGTCGCCGCTGTTTCCAGTTCCGGCGACCATGTCCAGATAGTCTGCCCATTCCTGCATCATCTTACGGCGCTCATCAAGAAATTTGGCCCGATCATAGGCAGCATCGACTTTATTGGCCGGTGCATGGGCGAGCTGGCGGTCAACGACTTCATGCCGATAGCCAAGCTTTTCCTTGATCGTAGACATAGCTAAAGCGCGGAAGCCATGGCCGGTCATACGACCCGTGTACCCAAGGCGCTTGAGTGCGCCGAGTAGCGTGCCATTGCTCATATGCTTTTTAGGATAGGCAACGTTAGAGAACACCCAGTCCCACTTGCCCGTTAGCTTTTGCTGTTCTCGTAGAATTTCGATTGTTTGCCGCACCAATGGAACGATATGGGGCCGCCGCATTTTCATGCGTTCGGCTGGTATCGTCCATTCTTTGGTATCGAAATTGAACTCTCCCCATTTGGACTCTATCAATTCACTCGTGCGTACGAATGTCAGCAACATGAGCCGCATGGCATTCATGGTCTGCGGATAAAGCCGCGCTTCGTTTCGCAGGAGAGTGCCTAGAAAATCCGGCAAATCCTCTACCTCTATGGCTTTATAGTGTCCTTTCCGAAAAGGTTTAAGTGCTCCTCTAAGTTCGGATGTTACATCACGTTCACAGCGTTCAGTGATAACTGCATAACGGAAAACCTGGCTACAATACTGCATGGAACGACGCGCCATTTCATGTGCACCGCGCTTTTCAATAAGGCGCAAGGCACTCAGTACCTGAATGGGCTTAATATCGGCAATTGGCAATTTGCCAATCTGCGTAAAAATGTCCATTTCCATTCGGTGCAGAATGTCTTGGGCGTATTCAGGCGTCCAACGCTCTTTATGATTTTGGTGCCATTCTCTTGCCACGAGTTCAAAGGTTGTGGCCAGATTGGCCAAGGCAGCGTTCCGGCGGTCTTTCTTCTCCGTCGCCGGGTCTATGCTGTCCGCCAAAAGTTTCCGAGCCTGATCTCTTTTCTCACGAGCCTCTAGCAAGGAAATTTCGGGATACTTTCCGATAGCGAGCCGTTTCTCTTTTCCGAAAAATTGATATTTCAGTCGCCACAGTTTGCTGCCGTTCGTGGCGATTTCTATATACAAACCAAGGCTATCAAAGAGGCGATAGGGTTTGAGGCGGGGTTTGGCATGTTCAATTTCTTTGGTCGTTAGCATGTGAATCTCCTTGGGTTGAAATAATTCGAACTGACAATTCAAATCCTCGGACTATCTAATGCTCTGTAATTAAATGACTTTAGGTGCCTCTCGGGGCATCGGTTTTGATGCGCCGATTTGATGCCCCGAACCGTATCCCGAAAAGCATGAGCTTGAGGGAAACACTTCGGAACATTATGGAGCAAAAAACCTAAGGTTTTATTGGGGAAAACAGCACATTCCGGTGCATTCGGGTACTGTCTGAAACAAGCACCTGGCGGAGACGGAGGGATTCGAACCCTCGATACGCCTTTACAGCGTATAGCGGTTTAGCAAACCGCCGCCTTCAGCCTCTCGGCCACGTCTCCGCAGGAAGGGTCTCATATAGCGTGGTTTGCGAGTGATAGAAACCGTAAATTTTTGCCGGTAATCATGGTTATCGGTCTTGGCTTTATGTATACGACTAAAGGATATATAAAGCCTCCCGAGCTTTCCGGTTATGCGTTGTTGGTCTTTCCGTTTCCTCCATAAAAACCCCGCTTTCAGGAGCCTTTCATGCCCCTCTCAATGCGTTTTTTTCTTCTCGCCATAGCCTTTTTTGGCATGAGCTTGACCGCAAAGGCCCTGGCCAAGAACACTGCCCCGCATTACGCCCTGGCCGATACGCTGCCTTTGCCTGGCAGCACGCGGTGGGATTATCTGGCTTTTGATGCCTCAACGCATCACCTGTTCATCACACGCGGCGACAGCGTCGATGTTATGGATACAAACAGCAAAAAAATTATTGGCACCATCCCCAATCTTGATGGTGTCCATGGTGTTGCCCTGGCCACCGACCTGAAAAAAGGTTTCATTACCGAAGGCAAAGCAAACAAGGTCGATATCTTTGATCTTGAAACGCTCAAGATTTTGACAAAAGTATCGACCGGCAAAAAACCCGATGCCGCGGTTTATGATCCGCAGACACATTATGTTTTTGCCGCGGATGGCGACAGCGGAGATCTGACCGCTATCGATGCGGCGAAAGGTGCGGTGATCGCCACCATAAAGCTGGACGGCAAACCGGAGTTTGCCGTGGTTGACGGCAGGGGAAAGCTTTATGTCAATCTGGAGGACAAATCGCAGATTGCTGTTGTCGATACCAAGGCGCTCAAACTCGCCGCCCGTTATGATCTTGCACCAACATGTGACAGTCCGACGGGTCTGGCGATCGACAGAAAAACCCGTCATTTATTTGCGGCGTGTTCAAATAAAATCATGCCTGTTGTGGACGCCGATACGGGCACGATCATCGATACCGTTGCCATCGGTGATCACAGTGATGCTGCAGCGTTTGATGATAAAGCTGGTTTGGCTTTCAGCTCAAACGGCGAAGGAAGCCTGACCGTTATCGGTCTGAATAGCGCCGGGCATTATGATGTTGTCGAGACGGTGGAAACCAAACCCACCGCCCGGACCATGGCACTGGATCCCCAAACGCACACAGTGTATCTGGCTGCCGCTGAAACCGAAGGTTTCGAGCCACCGGATGAAAAACATCCCGAGCCACGAGCACATATCAAACCGGATACGTTCATGATCGTGACGGTTACGGCGACGCCCTAAATCGTGGTCAGGCTTCCTCGATCTCAAGTGCGAAATCGATATTGCCTCGCGTCGCGTGGCTGTAGGGGCAAATCTTCTCATGTGTCTCTTGCGCGAGCGCCAGTGCATCAGCCTTCGACCAGCCGGGGATTTTGACCTGCATTTTAACGGCGATGCCAAAGCCGCCGCCTTCGCGCGGACCGACCGATGTGTGGCACGTCACGACCGCGCCAGACACATTTTTCTTTTGCTGTTGCGCCACAAATTCCATGGCCCCGCCGAAACAGGCGGCATAGCCGGCGGCAAACAAATGCTCGGGTGTTGTGGTGTTCGGCAAGCCGGGTCCGCCCATTTCTTTGCGGACGGAAAGATTGACGCTGACCGAATGGTCAGTGGTTTCCGAATGGCCGTTGCGGCCGCCGGTATTGCTGGCAATGGCAGTGACGAGTGGTTTAATGGTGTAGGCTGGCATGTTTTCCTCCAACGATCTGGGGTTGATGGCTGCGAACGCAAAAAAGAGGGACCCAAAGACGGGTCTAAAAAACCACTGTGAAACTGGTGACCTCGGCGGGATTCGAACCCGCGACCCCCTGATTAAAAGTCAGATGCTCTACCGGCTGAGCTACGAGGTCTTTGTCCGGCGTTTACAGGGCCAAGACAGGTATCAGGTATCCGGAGGAAGCGCAAATCGGGGTTTCAGGGGATATGTGGCTGCCCAAAGGGGTAATCGGCATATATTTAGCGCTTATTTTAACAAATCTCTTTGATTTAACCCGGGCTTAGGGAAAAATCGCTAAAATGGTTTCCTACCGACAATTATAGAAAAAGAAATCCGTATTTAACGCGGAGAGAATTGGGCCATGAGTATTGGCAATATACCTACGTCCTATTCTGTGCAATCGAGCCTGACATCTTTGGCAAACATTGCACAGCAATTACAAAAAACAGAGCAAGCTCTGTCGACGGGTCAGTCTGTCAATTCTCCTTCGGACAACGCGACAGCGTTTAACGCTGCGCAAGGTTTTCTCCAGCAGGCAAACAATCTCTCGGGTTTAAAAGACAATCTCGCAACATCGTTGACAACCGTGAACGCGGCCACGAATTCGATTTCAAACGTCAACCAGGTGGTTCAACAGCTTCAGGGCATCACAACCGAGGCGTCAAACACCACGGATACGGCCGTCAGGGCCGGTCTGGCGTCACAATTTAACGCACTGTTGCCCCAACTCGATCAACTCGTCAACGACGCGACCTTTAATGGCACCAATCTGCTCAACAGCACATCGAATAATCTGGTTGTGAATTTCAACGCGAGCAACACAGCGGGGCTGACAATCTCCGGCGTTAATATCACATCAAGTGGCCTTAACATCGCGCCGGCGGCAAATGGATTTGCAACGCAGGCCGACATCAACGCGGCGGATTCGCAATTGTTGAATGCGCAATCGACATTGACTACCAACGCCGACAGCCTCAACAATAACGCGTCGTTGATCCAAACCAATCAGGATTTTACGTCCAATCTGATCAATAACCTTCAAACGGCGTCGGATAATTTGACGATAGCCGACCCCAATCAGGAAGCCGCTAATCTTCTGGCACTCCAGGCCCAAAACCAGCTCGGTGTCGTGTCTCTGAGTATATCAGGGCAGCAAGCGCAATCCATTCTCAAGTTATTCTCAAACACCTAATCCGGCGAAAACGAGCCGCCCAAGGCCGGGCCTCAAGCAGGCTGCGGTCCATTACGTGCACGCTGTTCTTTTCAGACGCTTGCAGAGCTGACTGCCGGAAATTAAGGATCCAAACCCCGGCCACGCTTTAGCGTTTAAGTTAGCTGAGGGACTACTTTCCACGCGTTCTGAAGAACAACAGTGGGCCGGCGCCGGGCAGTCGTACGGCTTAATTTGAAATGAAGGCGGCAGGGAGTCGTCTGCCGCCTTCATCCTCCAGGAACACCGGTGTTTTTTAACGTGACGAATAGGGCGGGTATTCGTTATCCGTTCCTTGCGATTGCGGTGACGTGCCGTTCACGAAAGACCGGTCCGACTGTCCGGATTCATGATCGTAACGCCATTCATGGTGGTACCGGGACGCATCATGCCCAAAGTGGTGGTGGTGATGCTTGTGGAACATCCTCATCAATTCCTTGCGTTCCTCTGGAGAGAATTGCGCGGCGACGGATGCGAATGCCTTGAGACGATCCCTCTGGATATGCGCATGTATATCCTCAAGCCGGGCATGCAGGGACATAAAAGCCTTTTCGTCAAACCTGTCTGACGTCATCACTTTTCTCAATTCCTTATGCAGCTTGTGCGCTTCTTCATGCAAGGCCTTGTCCTTTTCAAAAGAAGCCTTCATGGTTTCATGAAGAAGTTTCATCTTGGCTTCAGGAAGATGGTGAGCGTCGCATTCCCGGCCATGATGTCGTTCCCAACCATCATGCCCGTCACGTCCGTCGTCATCATGAGGATAAGCCGCACCGGAAACCATCAATGCGACTGCGAATAGAACTGCTATAAACCACTGATACGTTCTCATATGTTCCTCCTGTTAAAGTTGTTGATGGCTCATTGCTACATGGGGTTCTGTGTCAGATCAGCCAGCCTGCGGCGGCCTTCCGGCGATATTTTCGTATAAGCGTCCTGCAGGATTTTACCGACCACGTCATTCACCTCGCCTTTTGCCTGCGTTAGCCGGTCAAGAGCGGTTTGCAAAGCGGTTGCATCTTGGGGGTCTTGCTGAAAAGCCGAGGCAAGATCGTTGATGGCCTGACGCACATGCTCATGCGCCTGCTTGAGCGCAGCTGCCTGCGACTTGAAGGAAGCACGGAAAGCACTCGCATCGGCAGGGTCAAGATAATGCGCCATGCGCTCAACTAGATATTCGCCATGCGGGGCGGCCATAACCATAGGGCCGAACGATTTGTGCTTCATATGCGGCACGAGGCCCAAAAACGCGCCAGCCAGAAAGAAGTTCAGCACGACGGAAATGAACAGGGTCCAGGCGATAAGTGTAAATCTGAAATGCGCTCTGGGATATTCACTCGCTGGTGTCATCTGTCTCTCCTGCGGACGAGGGTACCGTTATGAAAGATTGCCAAAGCGTGCTGTCCGCCGAGGCATAGAGTGTTTCCTGATCGGCAGACTGGAGGGCGAGGTCATCGAAACTCCGGCCAGCAATGAACCCCAGTAGGACAAACAGGACGCTGGCGGCCCATGCGCCGCGTGCGGCCCATTTTTTACTCAATATCCACGGCGATGGAATATCGGTCATTGAAGAAGCATCGGGCAGTGTGGTGATTTGCGCGAGAATCCGGTTTTCGAGCGCGGTCAGTTCGCTGACGCTCGGCGCCGCAACCGGGTCATTTTTTTGCAGGAAGGCCCGGAATTCAGCATCTTCCCTGTCATGGGAAACGAACGAACGGCTCATGGCAAATCCCCTTTGCATAGAAAGCCGCTGTTCGAAAGATATTTTTTCATGTTGCGCCGGGCGCGGACAAGCAATGAATCAAAAGCTTTGGGTGAAAGCCGCATGGCTTTCGCGCCTTCGATCTGGCTGATTTCGTCAAAGTAAAAAAGCGCCAGCGCCGCGCGCTGCCGTTCGGGCAGGTTTTTAAGAGCTTGTTGCACCGCGCGTTTCTGATGGGAAACGGCGACCATGCCGAAGCCATCAATCCGGGTATCTGCAATATCCTCGGCGGCGCCGATTTCAACCTGTTCGCGTTTACGGCGGCGCCGGTCGATTGCGAGATTAACGACGATACGGCGCAGCCATGTCACGAAAGTGGCGCTCCCGTCCGGGTCCCATCGCGCAGCATGCGTCCATACGCGCAGAAAAGCTTCCTGAGCGATTTCGCGCGCCTGCTCGGCATCAAAAACGACTCTTTGCGCCAATGCGACCATTTTCGACAAGTATCTCCGCATCAAAACCGTGAAAGCCTGCCGATCACCGCCGGCGATCGCTTCGAGCAAGTCATTATCGGAGGAATCCACGCGCAACTCATCTTTCGGAAACAGCGTATCCGTTACCGGCCTGTAATGAGCGGAAGGCGGCAAATGATCCTCTTGAATGATTTTTCTTGCCCTTATCATTCCTACACGCTGAATGGAGATCGATCCTGCGCCTGCATAGAGGTTTTTTTTGTCCGGATTATGACTTCCGGTGCTTCAATGCGTTCGTTAATGAGATTTTTGGGCAATCGTTCAGGATACATAGACCCTTAAAAGGAGGGTCAGCATAAGAACGGCAGAAGTGCCAATAAAAAGCACAATATATCCGAAGAAATGCCTCATCAGTTGCATGGCGTTTTTAACAGTTCCGTGAAGAGAAAGCCGCAAGGATGAGGGCTCTGACTTCATGTTAATTTACACGCCGGATAAAACCCGATCCTGCGCCCCTATAAAAATATTTTTCCCGCCTTGCCGGCACCTTGCGTTTCCCTCCATTGTCCGGCAAGCCATGTACTCCGCCCCTTCCTGGTCGAGACCACCTCTATGCTGCAAATTCTCTTCTGCGTTGCCCTGTTCACGGGCGCCGCGCTTCTGTTCTGGATCCAGCTTTTTGTGTCGAAAATGCTTTTGCCTGTTCTGGGCGGCAGCGCAGCCGTCTGGAACACATGCATGGTCTTTTTTCAGGTCGCCCTGCTGCTGGGCTATCTCTATGCGCATGCCGTGGACCGCAAGATTCAAAGTCGCCTGAAGATATTCATTCATCCGCTGCTTCTGCTTATCGCCAGCGCTGCATTGCCGGTTTCGCTGCGGGGCATCGAGCCGCCGGTTGGCGGCGCCAATCCGATACCTTGGCTATTGAGCACTCTGGTGATCGTTGTCGGCGCCCCTTTTTTAGTTCTTGCCGGCACCGCACCGATGCTACAATCATGGTTCGCGCAAGCGAAAAGAAAATCCTCGCATGATCCCTATTTCCTTTATGCCGCCAGCAATCTCGGCAGTCTTCTGGCGCTTATCTCTTATCCCTTTCTTGTCGAGCCGGGCCTGCGCCTCGCCCAACAAAGCCGGTTCTGGACAATCGGTTATTTTTTGTTCACCGGTCTCGTGGCCTGCTGCGCTATCGCTGTTTATGCCGCCGCGCGAACCAAAAAAGCCGTTCTGCCGATTGTCATGCACGATAAAAGCCACCTCACGGTTCGAAGCCGCCTTCGCTGGGTCGTGCTGGCTTTTGTTCCATCCAGCCTGTTGCTGGGTGTTACCACGCATCTGACGACCGACGTCGCGGCCGCGCCCCTGTTTTGGGTTATTCCGCTGGTGCTCTATTTGTTGAGCTTCGTGCTGGCATTTCAGCGCCTGATAAAAATACCGGAAAAAATGACGGCGTTCTTGCAGGCGCTTCTTCTAGTCTGTCTTGCCGTTATCTTTTTGTCGGGAGAAAGCGATGGCATCATTCCGCTTTTTGTCCTGCACCTGACGGCGTTTTTTGTGACGGCCCTGCTGTGCCATCAGGAACTTGCGCGGCTGAGGCCCCCTGTAAGGCATTTGACCGAATTTTACCTTCTCATCTCTCTTGGCGGCGCGTTGGGCGGGATTTTCAATGCCCTACTGGCACCCGTTCTGTTCAACGATATCGTGGAATACCCGCTCGTCCTCATCGCCGCCTGCATGTTGCGTCCTGGATTGCTGCCGCGGCGTGACCGTCTTTGGCCAGCGTTGGGTGATGTTATGTTACCGGCCGTCCTGTTTCTTTCGCTTTATCTTCTGGACCGATATACGGATCTGGATTTCAAGAATTTAAGTGACAGCGGATCGTTGATAGGTGTGATTCTCGCGGCGCTTACGGCTTTTAGTTTTCGCCAAAGGCCACTGCGTTTCGGCCTTGGTATCGCCGCCCTGATACTTGCCGGATTTTTCATTGCCGATACGGACGATGTTTTGGCACATACGCGGAATTTTTATGGGGTGCTTAAAGTCGTCGCCGAAGATCGCGCGGCCCTGCACACGCTTTACAATGGCACCACCATGCATGGTTCGCAAAGCCAGGAGCCCGGTTTGAGCCTGCAGCCACTGAGCTATTATCATCCTACGGGGCCGCTAGGACAGTTATTTGCGGCCATTGGGGGCACGGAACAAACGCGGCGGGTTGGCATGGTCGGGCTTGGCACCGGCACTATCGCCTGTTATGAAAAACCCGACGAGCACTGGACTTTCTTTGAGATCAACCCCGCTGATATCGCCATTGCCCGCAATCCCACGCTTTTTACGTTCCTGAGCGCTTGTCCGGCGCAACCGGACATCGCTATCGGCGATGCGCGCTTGTCGCTTATGAAGCAGCCGGATAATTCATTCGATATGCTTATCTTTGATGCCTTCACGTCGGATGCCATCCCCATTCACCTGATGACCCGTGAAGCCGTGCAGCTGTATCTGACGAAGCTGCGTCCGAATGGCCTGATGGTGTTTCATATATCAAACCGCTATCTCGATCTTGGTCCGGTGGTCGGCAATATTGCCGCGTCGCTAAATCTGACGGCACGCAATTGGAATGATGACGAAGATGGCGACGACAGCGACGATCCGAAAATGGCGGGAAAAGCGGCTTCTGACTGGGTTATCGTCGCGCGCGACAAGCATGCCCTCAAGGCAATCGCAAAAGACGCAAGATGGCGATTCCTGCCGCCATCGCTTTCAAAAAACGTCTGGACGGATGACTACTCCAACCTAATCGGCGCATTCGCGCGTTAACCGGCCGTGGCGGCGATCAAACTGAAATCAGGCAAGGAAATCCGTCTTTCCGGAAGTCCCGCCTGAGGGCGCTTTACCGCCCGGACTCTGGGTCTGAGCCGCACCGGATTCAAACTTTTGCTGCTCTTCATAAGCATAACTGGCCTTGGTGTGGTCCGGCAGGCTGGTTGTTGTTGATGTCGTTCCATCGGCATAGGTCGTGGTGGTTGTCACGGACCCGTCGGCATTCGTCACACTGGTCGTGCCGGTGATGGCGGTCGATGAACTGCTGGCCTGCACCGTTGCCACAGAGCCGTTACCAACCGGCTCAGCAGCGACCTGCGATGCGGAGCCTTTACCGGGATTGCCATTGGCCGCTTCGTTTTCGCTCGTCGGCTTCTGTGTCTGGAAACTCACGCCCGTAACCGATGAAGAAGTGCCCTGAATGATGGAAACCATATTCCCCCTCCGGCTGCATTGCAGATGGTTATTAACTTATACACGAAGCTAAAACAAAAATCCTGCGCGGCCTTATAAAAAATCGCCCGGCAGGGTTTATGCGGCTTTGGATATCAGCATTGCGCGTATAGCGTTCATGATTCGCTCCACCGGCGCACGCCGGTAGGTCCAACACTCGTCCGGCTCCGGCGCCGTGACGACCATGGTTGCGTTGGCTTCAAACAGAACAATGTTCCCCATAGCATCAAGACTGAAATCGACACCTGCATAATCGAGGCCAAGGGCATCGCGGATATGCTCCAGCCCCATCATTGCGCGCGAACCGAGTGCAGCGGCCATATTGTTAAGAAAAGCCTCATCTTCCAGACGATGCTCGGGATTATCCGCCATTTCGGCCGTGACATAATGTATTTTCCATTGATGCGCCACGGCAGCGTGCAGTGGAAAAATTTCCCCGTTGATCATCATCACGCGATATTTGCGTATCTTGCCATCGGCGCTGCGGGCATCAAGAAACTGCATGACCGTTATGTCCTGCCCCGGCAGATCGGTAAGTACCGTCTTCAGGTCATGCGCCAATTCAACACGAAAAAAATTCTGTCCATTATGAAAACCGGGCGTGCGCAATAAAAAGGGGGATTCAAAACCGCGTCCGGCAAGAAAAGAGAAGGCGTCCGGAGCCTCCAGAAGCATGCGCGATACGCTCATCATGGACGGCGTAACAACGCCAGGCAGGGAACCGAGGCGCCGTGCGTTATCGACGCGGCCCGTTGCAAACACCGCCGAAGGTGGATTGATAACAGGCATTTTTGTTAAAGTAGTCAACTTCTCCGCCGCCTCAAGCGCCGATCGGCAAAGATCGGCGTCGCTGATCGAATTAATGACCAGCCGGTGAGGTGGTAAAGGCGTTGTGTTGTCATAGAATTCCGTGACAATCACGGTGACAAGAAAAAGGTGATCGTCAAGACAGGAGCGTATCGGTACATTTCCACCCATTGCCGATACCAAAAGAATGACCGGCAGAGGTTGTCCCTGACCGCGATACGGCAAGACGGTTACGGCATGATCCCGAAACCCCATGCGCCGGTGCGGTTCTGCCGCTTTTTCATCACCCAAATCCATGAAGAGATAGGAAAGGCCCTGATGCGCTTCCGCATGCTCCGGCGCAAGGCGCAGGGCTATTTCAAAATGTTCGCGCGCCAAGTCCAGTTCGCCGTTCCGGCGAAGCAGATTAGCCAAATTCACATGGGCCACGGGATTATCCGGATGACGTGCTGCGGCTTCGGCATAACAGCTATGCGCCGCCGTCCGGAAACCGGTTGAATACAGTAACGCGCCGAGATTATTAAGGGCACCAAAATGATCCGGCGCAAGCGCCAAAAGTTCAAGATAGGCGCGTTTCGCTTCTTCCGAACGGCCGAGCTCGGTAAGAAGCCGCGCCTGTTCAAAACGCAATTCGGCGGCCCGCGGCTCGACGGACAGGCGTTGGGCGATTTCCTTGAGCGCCTCTTCCCGCATCAGCCGGGGCGGCCAATTGTTGGGGGCGGTTTCGGCTTCTTTTTTTGACGTCTTCATGCACATCATGAAAGCACATTGGAGGGATTTTATAAGTCTAGCGCCGAGCACTCCAGCTATCCATCTCTTTCAGAAAGCCATTCGGTCAAGCGTGTAAAATTTCTGTGGAACACGAAGGTTTTAAGATTCTTGCGCGTGTATAGCTCGACTGTCTTTTGTCGAGCCTTTCGTGATGTCTACCAACGCCCTTATCGACGAAGCCTTTCTGCATCACCAAAGCGGCCATCTTGACAAGGCCGAGGCTCTCTACCGCGCGGTTTTGAAGGCAGATGCGGGTCATTTCCAGGCTCATCAATTGCTTGGGACTTTGGCATTGCAGGCCGGTCGCGTTGGCGAGGCACTTGGCCTTCTTGAGCGCGCCCGCGTTATTCTAGAACGCCGCGGTGATGAAGCCGAACGGCATGCATCGCTCTATAACAATCTCGGCATTGCCTTGCGCGCATCGGGTCGTTCTGCCGAGGCCATTATGTATTTCCGGCAAGGACTGCGACTTGACCCCAAGCTCACAGAACTCCATGTTTTCCTTGGCAGCACCCTAATGGAACAAGGTGATTACGTTAACGCCACCGGCTGTTTTCAAGCTGCCCTGAACCTCGATCCCAATCTGCCAGGCTGTCTTTGCAATCTCGGCACTATTTATGCCCGCGCCGGGCGATTGGAAGATGCGATTGGCATGTATCGCCGCACCTTATTGATAAACCCCCTGCATTGGGCAGCACGGCTCAATCTTGCGCAAATATTGCGGCGAACCGGAAAACACGATGAGGCTATCGCTTTACTCGGACAACTCCTGGAAGAAAAGCCTGATAGCGCGCACATTCATAGAGAACTGGGCATCGTTTATACGGCTTCCTGTCGTTTCAACATGGCGCTCGATCATTTTCAGCTTGTCCTGGCCCAAAAACCGGACGAAGCGGAAGTCTTGCAATTTATCGCCAATATCCAGCAGGTTACGGGCAATGCCGCGGAAGCAGACCGGAACTTTCGCCGCAGCCTTGAATTGCGCCCGCTGATTACAATCTCGGCTGTTCGCTCGCCACCTGATTTTCGCGTTCTCCTGCTCTTCGCTCCTGGTGCGGGTAATACGCCGCTCGATTGTCTGGCGGATCACGCCGATTATGAGAATAACATCCTTAATCTGTTGCCAGACGCCGTTTATGATGTCGATATGCTGCGTCAGCGCATCGATATCGTGGTCAATCTTATCGCCGATGTCGATCAGGGACAGGCGATGCTCAGCCCGGCGGCGCAGCTTATCGATCGGATCGGCAAACCGATCGTCAATCATCCAGGAAAGATTCTTCGAACCGATCGCGAATCCATAGCGATCCATTTAACAACGATACCAGGCTGTCATATGCCAAAAACGCACCGCTATCCCGGTTCGGCAATCCTTGCACCCGGCTTCATGGAGAAACAAAACTATTTCTCTTATCCGTTTCTTGTGCGGCTTACTGGTACACATGGAGGAATTAATTTTGAAAAAGTGTACAATAAAGAAGAGCTAGTCACATTCGTCGGACATAATCCGCAAGCCAGCTATTACCTCACCGACTATGTCGATTATCGCTCGGCAGACGGTTTTTTTCGTAAATACCGTTTTATTTTCGTCGATGGCGAAATTTTCCCCTATCACCTTGCGATTGATAGCAAGTGGAAAATTCATCACATCACAACCGATATGGCAAACCAGATCTGGATGCAGGAAGAAGAAAAATCCTTTCTTGAAAATCCGGCCGCCGTTTTTGGACAAAAGCAATATGACGCCTTACGCGCCATTCAGGAACGCGTCGATCTGGAATATTTCGGCATAGATTGCGCTCTCGATCGCGAGGGCCATGTCGTTGTGTTCGAGGTCAACGCTTGCATGCTGGTTCATCAGCGTAACGAGGCCTTTCCTTATAAAACAGAGCCTGTTCAGTGCATCAAAGAGGCATTCGACGCGATGCTCCGCCGCATGGCCGTGGATAAGCAAGCAACAGCGTGCTGATAACGATCCGCATGGGCATGTCAGGCGATAAAATTCCGGCACCAAAATTTGACGTAGCCATAATTTATTTTTCCTCACTATACCGATCTATTCTTTGGATAGTCCTCCACACAAAGTGGAGCAAGGCGTTTTTGATTAATATTTATGGTTAATTTTTGCAGATCAATCTTCCGATTGGACGTGAAAATGATGTTATGAAATAGTGGAGATAGCTGCATTCAAATACCCGGGAGGGCAACTGAACCATGGCTGAAGCAGAGAGAAGGGAACTTCGCATTTATCGTACAGACCGTTACTTTCCACCACGGATTATCTACGATGAACAGCACAAAAGAATGACGGTTAACGGAGTCCGGCACTTAATAGGTCGCTTTGAAGGCGCATTTGCGAGTGGCCATGAGATCAGGTCCGGTACGCTTCTCAAGGATATAGATCAAAAAAAACTGGCAAATCACGGTGCCGTCGTTCCGATGAGTATGTGGGAGATATTCAATCTTCTTCCATATATTTTTGACGCCACGGATCCAGACAATTTTTGGGATGCGCAGGATCTGCACAGTATCCAGGTAGGTCTTGCCGGTGGAGAGCCCAAAACCCTGGAAGGCGAAATGTTACGTCTGTTTGGTTTTATTCATGATATTTCCAAAGCCATCTTCGGCATCGACATGGCTGATCAATTGGTGGTCGGGGGCGATGTTTACCCACTCGGTGTATGTCCATTTCAGGTTATAGGCAGGCAAGGTAAAGATATGATTCCATACTGGGATCTTGGCTTCCCGGAAAATGCGGATTGGAAGAACGACATATATCCTAAAGATCCGGCGCATCCAGATTATAAATACGGAATTTATTCAGAATTCGTTCGAAATGGCACCATGGGTCTCGATAAGCTCGTTATGATGTTTCAGCATGACAAACATTTGGGAATGATATTGGGTCATACGAATGGAAATGATCATAACGTGACAGAGGAATGGATGAAGATGTTTAGGTTTTTGGCAACCTATCATTCTTTTCATGCTCTTCATGATTTTGACACGTTAGAAGACGTCAGAAACGGGCCTTTTTATTGGGCCACAAATGCCGATGACAAAGCGAGGCTCGAAAGCGGTATACCTGAAAAACATAAATTCAGAGATCTTTATACGAAGCTGGATGTTGAGGACCAGGACGCTTATCGTCGCGAACATTATCCAACGGTGAAGCGGATGTTAGACAGGTATTTCCCCAAACCAATTCTCGTACCGGTTTTAACCGATCGCCTGCCGCGCTTTCTGCGCCTGAGGGAAACCAAGGAATTGGTTGAGATTCTGGATCTCATATCGCCCGCCGTTCAATTTAACCCGCAGGGTGTTACCCTCAAGCCTTCGGAAACGAGGAAGCCGTTTAAGGGTGAACTCATCAACGGATTTCTGGAGCTTTTGCGCATGAAGGCTATAAAAGAAAAGGACCCAAATTTATCGAGAGATTTGTCAAGAATAGTTCAGGAAATTGCACACGCGCTACCACGCATCAGCCAGTTTTATGGAATGGGAAAACCCATCGATAAAGTTCTTGAGGGTTTTGACCCCGACCCTTCTGCCCGTTCGACAGACTTGATGCTTGGTATTGCCGGCGTTTCCGTTATGCGCCCAAAAGGCTTCCGTGCTAACGCAGAATTAAAGGCGGCTTAGGACACGCCAGGAACAAAACTGTTTACCCAACGACTTCCTTTATCTTGATAATCTCAATGCGGGAAATTCGACATACCATCCAAATAACCCCGCTCCCCTTTCAAGCTATCGTCTCTTGAGTCATCGAATGACGAGATCATCCTTGACCGATACAACTCCCTGAACATTCTTGGCGATCTCCACGGCTTTGGCGGCGCTCGACCTGGAATCAACAGAGCCGCTTAGCTGGACATTACCCTGCATGGTCTCGACGCTGACCTGGGGTCCTTTCATCGTAGAATCTTCAAGAATATCGGTTTTAATTGTTTTGGTAATCCTTGCATCCTCGGAATACTGCTTGTTGCCGGTCTGCTCGGCTTGCGGCGGGCTGTCTCCATATCCAAAAACAGCGGGTGATACACCCATCGCGGCGACAAAGACGGAGATGATCATGAGTTTTGTGATGTGATTTGTCTTTTTCATCGCGTCTTCCTCTCTTCGGTGATGGGGGCGGCGCGACGGGAAATATTTCCCATAGCGTCGCCGTCTGTTCTTTTTTAATCTCTAGGCTGCTGCGGCTTTCTTGCCGTGATCATGCGCTTTAGTACGGTGATCTTCCGCCTGTTTCGCGTGATCCGAGGCTTTCTTGTGATCGCCGGTCGCACAGCTTTTAGCGGCGTGGCGATGTTCTGCCGCCGCCTGATCGCAACTCTCGGCAGCCTTCGTGTGATGTTCGGCTTTCGTGCCACTCGCGGATTTTGTCTCAGTCGTAGGCATGATGTGTCTCCTAATGTATGGTGTTTATTGTCCGGTATGAAGGGAAACCCTTGCGGCCTCCCTTCTTGCGGCAATTTACGATTTTGTATTAGAGCTGCCCGGGAGCTGAGCCTTGTCGGCCTGGGCCTTTGCGGCTTTCTCGGCATCCGTAAGTGGTGCGCCGGGTGCCTTTGTATCCGGTTGCTTGTTCGGCTCGGTTAACGGGATGGCTTGTGTGGGAGATTGGGTCATGGAAGGCACCTTTCGGTAACGCGGCAAGGATTTGCCGATACCTGATATATGGGCGCGGCGAACATGAATTACAATACAAGAATAAGTAATTATCAAAATACATTCTTAATTATATTTGATAGTATTTTCTGACGTCCCTATTCGTTCGTATATTTACAGTATACGATAAAAACATCGTCCATTCCTTAGGCATCGTCAATCAGCGCATCAGGGGCTGTGTGCAAGGTCCTGTTCGTGAAGATGCCCATCATCCCTGGTGGATTTCCATGTCGAGATTTCCGGACAGGCATCGCTCATTTGCTCGATGTGTTCTTTGATCGCAAAAATAGAGTCCTTATCGCACACGACGGTAATTGATCTGCCCATGTCGGTGAGGATACGCATCTCTACATACTGCCCGTCCAGATGGGCCGCCAGTTCCATAGAGACGGCGCGGTATCGTGCTGGAGCGAATGGAATGTTCATCGCCGCTTTCCTTTCGGGATGGAGGGGCCATCGTCGGGCAAGTTCCGCTATGTTTCTCATGGGTGCATCCGAAACACCCAAACCAGCGCGACGGTGAGCAAAAGCGCAATTGGGATAACGATCGGGGGAACAAACCAGGCTTTCATTGTGTATCCTTTGACGAGAATTTCTGAACCAGGATGAGGGAAGGATGCTCTTGTGCCTGGGTAACGCCATAAACCTCTTCGTTGGTGTTGCCTTGATATTCACCGCGCATGATCATAAAACCAATCGTGACGCCAATAAAAATAATAACAACCACACAAACAAATAGTTCCCTGAGCGCAAGCCAGTAATTCACAGTCGAACTTCTGCGAATGATCACGGATTTGTTGTATCTTTCATTGTACTCTCGGTGTCCTTGGCGGCATCACCAAACCGTTCGGATAGACTGCGTCCGTTCATTGTCATTGCGCCGTAAGCCACAATGGCGACGATAATTACAGCGGCAAGAGTCAGGGGCTTTTTGTATTTTGCATCGATCATTTGTTATCCTTATTCGGTTGTCGTGGTGCGGGTTACGGTCGTTGTCCGGGCGGAACTGTCCGGCAATTCATCGGGATCGTTATAGACAGCAGAAGTTGTCACGGGTGTGCCTCCGGGAACCGCATAGCTGCTGGAAACGGCGGAATGGGTAACGGGCGTCCGATAAGTTGTGATCGTCTTTTCCGTTACCGTGCCGACATTATCCGCGACCGGTTGCGTGCGGAATTGGGCCAGTTCTTCCTTGCTGGCAATAACGCCATCGACAGGATAAAGGCTAACTCTGTCGCCCTGGTTTTGATGGAGCACAATGCGACCTTCCACGGTGTATTGGTCTTTATAGGTTTCCTCGACATAGAGTTCGCGATTGCCGATCGTCGGTATATCCCCGCCCCATTTGGAAAAAGCGTTGATGCTCTCGTTGCGCGGCACGATGTGGTTGCGCAGGATGGCGGCGACTTCGATACGGCATTGCGCGGAGTAAAAGCATGGATAGGCGCGCGGCTGAATCGCGGTGAAGGCCGCGTTGGTCGGCGCAAAGATGGTGTACTCGATATTGGGGTTTAGCTCATCGGCAACGCCGGTATTCAGCAGCGCCTGATAAAACAGTGAAAGATCGCTTTGGCTGGCAAGGACGCTCTCCACGTTGCGATTGGCGGCGTAAGTTGGCACGCTTAACGTTACCAGACCAATAAGGACTATGGCTGCCGTTGTCATAACGCCCTTTGTCTTACCGAATGCGTATATGACATTGTCTTTGGGTCTTGGGAATTTTTTGTCAGTCTCCGGTTGAACGGCATCGGCTATGCCAAAAATCCGACTTGCGTTCATGGCGCTGCCTTTCAGTGTTACAGAACGTATGTTGCCGATGTGGCGAGAGATATTGCCATGGAACGTGGGGGCGAATATCCGTGAAGCCGTACCCGAGCGGTTAGACGTGAGACTTTTATTCATGGGGAGTGCCTTATTGTTGGATCGGAAAGAATTCTCCGATAACGCTACAAGTACTCCGGCCCCAGGATACCGATTTGACATTCATCAAAGGGGTTGGGGTTATTGCAGCTTTATTTTAAGACTCTCTATATTAGTTGTGCTATGCTTGCCGCACATGAATCTCCACACGAAGCCCGCAGATGAAGACACCACCGGGCACCGAGCGAAGTCTCCCGGTTGCCTGCGCGGCGCGTCTTTATTTTCTAATCTTTCCGATGAAGAAATTGCCCATTTTCAGGATACGGCTCAGGCCCGGTCCTATAAGAAAGGCAAAATTTTATATGTCGAGGACGAACCCGCAGAATTCTTTTACGTGATCTGCGGCGGATGGATAAAACTGTTCCACACCATGCCGGAGGGCGATGAAGTCATCGTCGACATGCTCACGACCGGCCATATGGTCGGCGAAAGCGCCATTTTTGAACTTGGCCGCCATACCAGCAGTGCTCAGGTTATCGAGGATGTTCAGCTGCTCAGCATCTCTTCAAATCTGCTGAAGGAGCGCATACGTCTCAGCCCGCCGCTGGCGCTCAGCATGATCTCTTCGATGTTCCGGCATCATCGGCGCCATTACGGGGAGATCGCACTTAATGCCATGCAAAACGCCCCCGAGCGCATCGGTAGCTTCCTGTTAAGGCTGTGCCCGGCCGGCAAGAAAAAAGGCGTCGTCTTTCATCTGCCCTACGATAAGGCGCTGATCGCTTACACGCTTGGGATGAAGGGCGCTACTTTCTCCCGCGCTCTTAATATATTAAGGCAGAAGACAGGCATGCGTATCAATGGCTCATGCGTTGAGATTGACTCGGTGGAGCAATTGGCGAAGTTCGTCTATGGCTCTCTCGCCGCAAGATATGTGCCAGAAAAACTATAATCTAGCCGAACACGCCGGTCAGCCATCCCCAATCCAGATTAGCAGGATGCTCTATATAGTCCTGCGGATTGTCGACCACATGTTTCAGGTAGCTGTATTTAAAGGGCCACGCGTCGTCCGGCCCGACATGTGTCTTTTTGATAATTTTGATTTTCATGTCTTCGGTAAGTTCCAGAGTGTAAATGAGCTTCGGCCTGTCGTCATAGACGGCACATTGCATGATGTTGCCAAGCTCCGCGTTTTTCCACCGCGCTTTCCAGATTTCCATATAGGGAAATTTATCCTTGTTTCTTTCGATCGCCTGATTGCATATGTCCAGATAACGCTCAAAAATGCGTTCATATTCCTCAACGGTTGCGGCGTCCTTTGTAATAACGTCCATGGCAGATCCCCCTTTTTACTCCATCGCCCGCGCACAATGTTCTATGGAAGTCCCTGTGCCGCAAACATCGACCGGAAGTTCATCTTCGCTCTTCTACTAAGGGCATGATTTCGTGACCGCCATATTGACTTATGTGCAATCGGTACAACTAATTTTCGCAAGCGCCGCTTCCACCGCATTGGCCGCATACTGCCGTGCCCGTGCCGTTGCAATGTTCGCAGGGCATGTGGCCTTGTCCCTCGCATGATGGGCAGCTCACAGATTGAGTGTCGCCCTGAGCTACGCTCCGAGCTATTTCACCGGTTCCCTCACAGGCTAAGCAGGCTTTGCTTCCGTTGCCTTCACATTCAGAACACGAAGCTTGTCCTTTTCCATTGCAGTTCAGACAAAGCGACATTTTTTAAACCTCCTGGGTTTGACCTACCGGAAGTTCAACGGAATGATAAGATTAAGGCCCGGCGCTTCATATTGCGGCGGTGCATAAACTACGGGCGGTGCGTAGATAACGCCTGCAGGCGCGTAACCCGGGCCATGCCAATCATGCTGATTACGGCCTTCATGTCCACGCCAGTCACGGGCACCTGCCGCAGGGCGCCCGCGTGCATGATGATCATCGGCATGCGCTGGCCCGGTAACCGCCATGACGAGAGCGATGCCGAAGGCCACGCCACTTATACTCAAGATGTTTTTCATGATCGTCTCCCTGTAAGATAAAAGTTACGAATGCTTTTTGGCGGATGCGCCGGCGTCGTGACCTTCAAAGCGGCTGAATGTCATGTCGGCATTCTTCCTTTGATCATCCGGCATATCGTTATAGAGGGCCTGAAAAGCCACGATCAGCTTCTTCAATCCATCGGCATGCGCCTGAGTGATGTTCTCGTAGGACTGAAGATCATCGACAGCCGTCATACTCGCCGGATTTTGATGCCGTGCACGGACCATTTGATTGATGGCCGTTTCATTCTCGCGCATGGCTTGCGCCACGTCGCTCCACTTTGCTTCCTGCTCATTTGTTATGCCAAGCTTGTCGTGCAGGGTCTTGATACGATCTTCGACATGCTGCGTCATGGCTTGTTCGCTGTGCGTATCGGCAGGAGCGGCGTTCAGAGGGCTTGCGAAAACGAGGCTGCCGACAAGGGCCGCGAGAGCAGCGATGCGGATGATGGATGTTGGGATGTTAGGCATGTGGATCTCCTGACGGGGTTGATGTTGGACGGCTGGTTTGAAGAATATTCTCACGCGGCGGCGCCGGTCTTGATCAGGCTATGCAGCTCTCCCAGACTTTCGTTCATACGATTACTGACCGTTTCCATCGCGTGATTATTGCATTTAGCGAGAGTTTCGGCGGCATCGCGGGCATGGGCCATGCACTTTTCAGTCACGATTTTCGAGGCTTCCGCATGGTGCATGACTTTTTCCTGCGTCGTCGGCGCCGACATCATGACATTCATCAGATTGGTGGTGTCCTCGAAGCTTTGACGCACCATTTCAGCCTGACGGCCTGCAAAGGATTGCAGGCTTTCGAAGACAGCCTGGTTGACAACCGTCATCGCCTCGATGTTCTTGCGCTGCATTTCCATCAGCGCAGTCATGTCGAAGTTCGGCATTTTGAATGCGTCCATCATTTTGGATGTATCCACCAATTTCGAAAAATCGCCTTTGAAGACGGGATTGGTTGCTGGTTTAGACATAACATATCTCCTTGCTTCGGGTTGTAGAGGGTGCGTTTTAGGAAATTGCAGGCATGTTCTGGTAATGCTGGAGGTACGCTCATTCTATGAGACCAATTTGACATTCATCAAATGCAAGCCGTCAAATCGGAGTAGCTGTGTCGTCATCGGAGAATTCCTGCCGATTGACTGACGAGGTATCCCAATGAATCAAGTTCGAAAAAATAGCCTACTGGTGGTTGCCGGACTGGCGCTGCTTTGTGCGCCCGCGTTTGTTGCTTCGGCAACGGCTGAAAACGTGACGCAGACGATCGAGATGGTAAAAGTTGACGTTCAAAAGCTGTCAACCGGCTATCGCACCTCTAAAGTCATCGGCACTAATGTTGTCAACGATGCGGGTGAAACAATTGGCAAGATTGATGACCTTATTGTCAGTCCGGACGACAATAAATCAGCCTATGTCATCCTCTCGGTCGGTGGCTGGTTGGGCATGGGTACGCATCTCGTTGCTCTTCCCTATAGCAGCCTTCAGATCACCACAAGCAAGGTTACGCTTTCGGGTGCCACCAAGGACGGCGTGAAGGCTCTGCCCGAGTTCAAATACAGCACGACGTGATCTCTGTTTGACGTCAAGGGCCGGTGTTCATGCATCGGCCCTATATTCAACGCATGTTCCCCCAGGAGAAATCTTATGAAATATCTTAAACCGTCCGCATTCTTTGTTTTGGCCTTTAGTTTGGCCGCCTGTACTGGTCCCGCCGGACCACAGGGAGATACCGGAAGACAAGGCAACACCGGAAACACCGGCTACACCGGTTATACAGGCGCGACGGGAGCGACCGGTGATCAAGGCAATACCGGTTACACCGGCGCAACTGGAGCGACGGGCAACCAGGGTAATACCGGCGCGACTGGCGCGACCGGCAGTCAAGGATACACCGGTGACACAGGCCAGCAGGGAGCGACCGGAGGGCAAGGACAGAAGGGTAATACGGGCGCGAAAGGAAGTGCCGGATCTAATAGCAGCCCCACGACGGTTATTGTTCAGCCAGCTTCCAATTAAGCTTGAGATCGATACCGCGAACCAGCCGCCCGAAATGAGGAATCCAATGAAAATTGCTGAAAATAACACCTCCACGAAAATCCAGGACGTCATGAGCAGGGAAGTGGAAGTCGTTTCTCCTGATACGCTTCTTCACGAAGTCGCCAAGAAAATGCAGCGGCGCGATTGCGGCTGTGTCCTCGTTGCCAAAGACGACCGGCTCGTGGGAATGATTACAGACCGTGATCTTGCCTTGCGTTGTGTCGCGGAATCGCATCATCCCGCAGAAATGACGGCGGCCCAAGTCATGACGCCGGAAATTCTCTATTGTCGCGACACGGACGAAGCGGACGCTGTGACAAAAAACATGGGCGAGAATAAGGTGCGGCGGTTGGCCGTCCTTGATTTAAACAAACGGCTTGTGGGCATTGTAACTCTTGGCGATCTGGCGTCGCATTCAAATCACATGCTTTGCGGCGAGACGCTGGGTGTAATCTGCGCCGCCGCGGCCTGACCGGGAGCTTGGGAGATTTCCATGCGGTAGCCGATACCCGGCTCGGTAATGATGAGGGTTGGCATTGAAGGGTGTTGCCTGATCTTTGCCCGCAACTGCCGGATATAGACCCGCAAATACTGAGTGTTTTCAGTGTGTGCGGGACTCCAGACTTCAGCAAGAATTTGCTTGTGGGTTAGCATCTTGCCGCGGTGGATGATTAAATAATGCAGCAGATCATATTCCTTGGGCGTAAAACCCAACAACTCATCGTTCAAAAACACCTTGTGTCGAACCAGGTCCATGCGCAGGGGGCCATTACTTATTTCCGATACGCCAGCCTCTTCCACGGCCGATTTGCGAAGGGCGACGTATATCCGCGCCAGCAGCACACCGGCATTGAAAGGTTTTGTGACGTAATCACTCGCACCCACATTCAGCGCCATGATAATATCCCTGTTTTCCTTGCGTTCGGTCAGAACGATAATGGGAACCTGCGATTTTTCTTGAAGGGCCGTAATGACATCTTTGCCCTCCATATCCGGTAGTGTTAAATCGAGCAGTACCAGATCAGGCTTGGTCGTGAGACTTAATCTTGCCGCCTCCTTGCCATTCAGGCATTCGACAATTTTAAAATCCACGGGGTCCAGGATGATGGCTATCAGCTTCTGAAGGCGCGGATCGGAATCCACAACCAAAACCGTATTTCTCTTTTTATGCATGCAAGACCCCGTTCGTCATTTATGATTGAGGGTGGGGGGCGCATTCGTAGCCATATCTCTTGGTGTCCCCTGATTAAGGAATGTCTCCCGGCCTGCGTTCTCGCCGTTCGACGGATCGGGGGTTCCGGCTTTATCCGCATCACCAACCCTTTCCTGATTTTCAGAAGATTCACCCTGATCTGAATATCGGGGCTGATCCCCGAATATACCGGATACGAGATTTGGGCCGAATGCCAAAATCAGCAATGCGGATGAGATGAAATGCCTTACAAGATTCTTTTGGACGCTTTTCATAGGAACACCCCCCTGTTAGCCGAAAGCCCTAGGCGGCTTTATCCTGGCTGTTTAAGGATTTCTCAATTTCGTCGAGACGTTTTTGCGCGTCTTCCTTATTGAGGCCATATACGGATTGCAGCTTGCCGAAGAATTGGTCGCGCTTGCCATCGGCGAGAGTAATATCGTCATCACTCAAACGTCCCCAGGTTTCTTTGAGCTTGCCACGAAGCTGATTGAATTTTCCCTGTATCTGATCCTGATTCATGATTGTCTCCTTTTGGTGAAAGTTGAGGCGCGGCTGCTTTGCGATTTCACTGCCGCCCCTTGAGATAAAACTTTATGCCTATTTCGGAACCTCGATTTGACATTCATCAAATGGCCAAAACGAAATTGGGCTACTCACAATGGCGTCGAAGAATCTTTGTCAGCCCAACCACGAGACAATCCATGAAACGAATCTTTATGAACACTGCGCCAGCGTTTTTGTTCATCGCACCCGCCGCATGCGGCGCCGCTATTGAGTGGGTCCCTACGGCTATTATCCAGTCAAGGATATTTAGAAATCAAACAAACGGAGAGAAAAAATGAAAAAGCTATCATCGGTATTCGCAGCGCTAACTATCAGTGCCTTTGTCATCATATCCGGGGGCACCTTTACTCATGCTCTTGCGGCAACACCCGACGATTTGAACAGAGATTCAGACGCAGCCTTGCACATGCTTGAAACAACAAACCCGGCCGCCGCCAATGTAGCGAAGAACGCAAGAGCGGTGCTTATTTTCCCGAACATTGTGAAGGCCGGCCTTGTCTTCGGCGGCGCCTATGGCGAGGGCGAACTGAAACAGGAATCAAAAATCGACGGTTATTACAACACCGTAACCGCATCCTGGGGTTTTCAAGCCGGCGCGCAATCCTATGGGTATGCCGTGTTCCTGATGAACGACAAAGCAGTGAAATACGTTCACGAGACACATGGCTGGGAGATCGGCACGGGCCCAACGCTGGTTGTTGTGAATGAAGGTGTCGCCAAAAACCTGACGACTTCAACTTTGAAAGACGATGCCTATGCTTTCATCTTTGATCAACAGGGGTTGATGGCAAGCCTCAGTCTCGAAGGAACCAAAATCTCGCACATCAAGAATCCATAATACCGTCGCCCTTTAACTCACCCGAAGGAGAGCAGCTATGTTAAATTATGTAATCACCTTTTTTATCCTGGCTGTCCTCGCCTCCGTGTTGGGTTTTGGAGGACTTGCAGGTACTTTCGCCCAAATTGCCCAGCTCATCGCCGTGATTTTCGTGGTGCTTTTTGTCGCAAGCCTCATCAGCCACATAATCGCGGGCCGCAAGGGAGCATCTTGAGCACGCCAAAAGCAACGCTGTTTAGTCAACGATTTGTTTTATCCGGATAACCGCACTTCACAGCCAAAAGAACCAGAAATTCCCTGGTCGATAAACTGAGCCGAGGGTTTTTGGGGGAGACAGAGGCGAAAAAATTTATTGATTTTGACCGGTTTATGGTTTGTTTTCCGGCGGGTTGATAATTCTCCCAAACCCATGTTTGATTTTTAATTTCGCCAGAACCTCAAATTTTTCCTAATATTATGAAGCGCTTGCCCTGATTATATGGGAGAAATCAACAACTGGCACCGAGCTATTAACTATTTCAAATAATTGACTTTTGGCAATCCTTTCTGCTTCACTGCGGAACCGATATAGTTAAAACATATGTTTATTTTTTTGATCGTTGATATTTGATGACTCAGACACTGCACGATATTGCAATGGACGCCGTGATGCGGCCGCCTTTTGACGCTGCCCAGACGGAAAGCTTCTACTTAGCTGGACGCGAAGCTAAGAACGCCGCGATACCAAAGCATTTGCGGCATGGCGGCGTAGGCAAATGGATCAGTAAAAATAAAAACTTTAGAAACGGCATGTGGAATCACCAAGCCATTGCCCTCAACCATTTATTTCATTGGCAAAATGTCGTCGTTACGACCAGCACGGGTTCGGGTAAAACCGAAATAGCCAAAGCGCGCATTCTGTATTTGTTTGATACATTTCCGCGCGCAACAGCCGTTGGCTTTTTTCCTGCAAAAGCTTTGCAAACCGACCAAATTGGCAAACTGCAGAAAGCTTTTAGGGCAGCCGGATACAAGTCGAAAGATATCGGCATTATCAATGGCGATGAAAAAGATCACGATACGCGCCTGAAGACGCTTCGGGAGTCACGCTTCGTCTTGATGACGCCGGACGTTTTGCATTCATGGGTTCTGAATAATTTGCATGAGCCGGAAGTCAGAAACTATCTGAGCAACCTCGCCGCCTGCTTTATCGACGAAGCTCACGTCTATGACAAGATACTTGGCAGTCACGGCCCCACCCTCTTCCGCAGGCTACGTTTCGCCGTCGACACACTGAAAGGCGATGCCAAACATCCTGCACACGATTTGCAGTTTATTGCCGCCAGCGCATCCCTCAAAGACGCGCCGGCCTTTATGAGAAAACTGACCGGCTGTTCTTATACGGAAGTGGGAAATGACCAAGACGGTTCACGCAAATTTGACCAAGATGTCATCCATATAGCGGCCGAGAGAGATGAACAACTCGCCACAGCCAGAAAATTTATTAAAGCGTTTTTGTCGGGAGATACAGAGACAGAAGGTGCAGCCATTTGTTTTGTCGACTCGCGGCGCGTCGTCGAAGAACTCGCGGCCGAATTAAATGCCAGTCTCGGCAAAGACGATGCCGTCCCCTATATTGGCGGTTATTCTTCCGAAGCCCGTGAAGAAATTCAGGTTGAAATCAGAAACGGGAAACGTCGTATTGTTTTTTGCACATCCGTTCTTGAAATGGGTGTCGATTTTGAAGAATTTTGCGTTGGCATTTCTATTGGCAAGCCCGATAAACCTGCCGACATGCAACAGCGTGTTGGTCGCGTAGGGCGTGGCAGAAAGGGTCTTTTTGTCGTCATCGCGCCGGAACAATCCTTTTCCAGGGGCCGGAGGCCCATAAGCCTCGAGGACTACTGCAAAGGCGGCCTTGAGATCAAAGCCTACGATAATCACCCGCAGGTCCTGGCTATCAATGCTCTTAGCCTACAGAATGAAATGCGCGCGCTTGGCCTTCCACCAACCGCACCGTTTCATGAGGAACGGTATGAATGGGGAAACGCCTTTATTAAGACCATGGGCCAGCTGCGGAAAGACCATCCGATTTTTGATGACGCCGCCGCCGAACTTTTGCGCCGCCGGAAGCGTAATCCGCATCTTGCATTTGGTTTGCGCACAATCAATTCTGAAGCGCGCAATTATGAATTGATCGCATTCACGACCGTTAAAGACAAACCCGTAAAACTTGCCACCATGTCTTCACGGACGACGGTGTTCGAATGTTATCCGGGCGCTATTTTTCAGCACCGTCTTCAAAAATATCAAGTGATAGAGTGGTCCAAAGAAGGGCCCCCACAAGTTTTGCTGAGAAAGGTCCAAACGGGCGACAAAACCCATCCTTTCAGAGAAAAAGTTGTGTTTGCCGACGATTCCCGCAAAGCAAAACCGCTTAAGGGTGCGAAATCCCTTATATCCGTCGATAAAGGTTTGATGGTTGAGTGCCATATGGACATCCTCGATGGCGTGATCGGCTATGCGCGCTATCACCCGTCTTCGGGCAAGGACGGAGCGAATTCCAAGGCCGTGTATTACAACACGGCCGAAACCCCGAAAGATAAACGCGTAACCTGTCAAACACACGCAAGGACAACGGGTGTTGTTATTGATTGGCCGAATAATCTCTTTGATGCCGAGGAACAGAAAAAATTAGGATTACTCATTCGTGATATTTATTGCGACATTCATTATCTCTCACGCAAAGACGTCGATATGGCCGTTGGAAAAGTTTTTGTAAGAGTTTCCGACGATCCGTCTGAAAAAATGCTTCATCTTGAAAACGGGCTGGTGATTTATGACGGCAACGCCGTTGGGTTACGTTTCACATCAGACCTCTTCAAGTTAATGCCGGATATCATAAAGATAATGCCTGAATATCCGAGCGGCGCGGTGTTCGCAGAGCGTGTCAAATCGTTCTACGAGGGACTCACCGAAAGAACTTTGCCCAAGCTGCGTGAAGCGCCGATAGTAGCTGGAGAAACTAAAGAGGATGTTCTGGGCGTGCACACAAAAGTTTTGTGGAAAGACACGAGCGCACAAATTGGTGGCAGAAACGGCAAGGGTGGCGAGCCAGAAGGTGTGCTCATGCAAATTAAGGGCTCGAAAAAAATCGCCGGCGAGCTTGTTTATCAAATTGAGCCCTATGACGATCCAACAAAACCGAGAAAACGCACCCTAGGAACCACCAAGGCTTTCAATCACTATGTGCCGCGCATCTCTTTGACGGTGGTGGAACTAAATTAAATAAAACGGCACGCCAAGAGCGGCACTGTTTAACCAACGCTTTGCTCCATCTCGATAATCTCGCGCCATCACTCTGCACATACTCCCAGAATGACCCCCTTCCAACCTGATATGGATCAAATTTTGAAAGGATCACGCATACACACCGCCACCTGTTGAGTATTCATTGTATGTCCCCTCACTTCAAGGTCGACTAACTGTTTAACTGTTGTAACAGGCGCGAGCCATTAGGCCTGTTTAAGAGACTCACTATCACTTCTCCGGTATTCGGCCCAAAGTTATTAAACTCAGTCACTGGAGTGACAACGTGTACGCAACCGGCAAGCCAATCGCTGGCTATAATAGAGACAGTATCACCAGGTCTGTGCGTAAATTCATTGAATTTTGTTGGTCTTTCTGGATCTTCTCGATTCATAGTTGGGATATATCCGGCTCCACAATAAACGGCCCGGCCGAATTCATGTCGATTGACTGCTAATGCTTGATCCGCCAACTCTGTATGTGGTCGGCTGATTTCTCCCGTGGAATAGGAACGGCCTGGCGACAAAAGGCCAACTTGTCCTTCTTTTCGTGCTGCGCGCAACACAAAGCCGTCACGCCCTTCTACGAACAAAGTGATATTCAATGATGTGGCATTTTCGGCAGTAAAACTTTCATCCGGGACTCTAACCAACGGCGACATTCCGGCACTCCCGTCGTAATGTTTTGCCTTAGGCAGATAAAGATGTGACGCGTTCTCGAAACCCCCAGCGCTAAAATCATTGCCAACGGTATAACCAACGATCTTGGCATTTTTATTAACAATCAAGATCAGCTCCGATTCCGATCCTACCGCGGTGGGAGGCGCTCCTCTTTTGGGGGCATCGGTTCTCATGCTTATATGACCGGGGCCTACTGCATCACACGACATGGCCTTATCAAAAATTTCAGCATGAGTACCAAAAGCCGGCTTTGTGTAATCATCGTCTATACCCATGCTTTCCAGAAATTCCATGACCTTTTGGGCAGTATCCGATCCCGGCTTCACAACTAAATTGTCGCCGCCAATGATCGCAATAAGCTGCGCGCGCAAATCAGGTAGTTTAGGATGTGCGCTGACGACGCGCTCAAGCCATGAGTTTATGTAAGTTACCCCTGCCCCGACGGCCGCTTGAAAATCAATGGGAGCAAGAAAATAGGGGACTTGATTGTCCGAGCGGTTGGTATTGGCGAGGACTTCACCGATCCCGCCTATATTTTCTCCATGCTCTCTTGCCTCTCTGAGCACTTCAAGCATACGAGGGTTATTGCAAAGCACACTGCTGGCAACAACAAAAGGCGTAATATCAATAAGATTGCCATGACTGTTAAGGGCGACAACCGAAGCTCCGACCCCCGGAACCATAGCGCGGCCAAAGAAAGTACCCTTCTCCCATTTTGGAGGAAGAATAAATTCCGGCGTTACTTTGTTTAATGGAACAATATAGGTCGTTGCTGTTGTTGTCATGTGATGGCTCCTTCTGATTTTTCTGTTACGGACTTAGTTGTTTGTTGATATTAGGCGGCAACAAGTCTCCTGCCGGATCTAAAAGGCGCGAGCGTAACGACAGGGGCGCCTA
>Ga0206878_10091_pt1 | contig 38211 bp, 36 predicted proteins | sample Alteio_BWOrgCont_8_FD_152621 | JGI IMG/M metagenome (GOLD analysis project Ga0206878, IMG submission 152621) | Enriched cells from forest soil in Barre Woods Harvard Forest LTER site, Petersham, Massachusetts, United States -... | ecosystem: Environmental > Terrestrial > Soil > Temperate forest >... | reverse complement strand
TTCAATTGACGAGCAAACCCTGGAGCAAAATAATGTTGTTTCCGCCAATGTGTTTGATAAAAAAATAAAATTAAAAGCGTTGATTAAACACGCCTCAACTAGCTTTGAAAATCTTGATCAGTATATCAAGTTGGAAATACAGCACACCGAGGTCGAAAAACAAGAGCACGTTCAAGAAGAAATTATTGATGTGGCAGTACAAGATCAGGAACAAGAACAAGGTCTTTTTGATGGGCAGTTAGTGGATTTCACCCTGTTTCACAATGAACCCTATCGCAGTCGAGTCAGTTCAGACAACCTGTTTAACGCATTCAAATATGAATTATTTGGTAATATGCCCAAAGCGATTAAATTTCTATCGCATGAAGCCGCGATGAAAATAGCTGAGAATTCTGGGGCATTTGTTGCGTTGAACGCGGATAATTTACCGCAAAATTTCATGCTAAAAAGAACCCATCAAGGCGAGATGGTTTTGGATTATGACCCCGATGCAGACGAACAAAAAACCAATGTATTTACCCCAAAAGAAATACGGCATTATGATGCCGCAGAGCTTATTTATGATCACGTTGATTTGCCTGAATCAGTTAAAACAATCGCTGCAAAATACTCGATCGACCCCTCGTCCAAACAGCTTGATAATTTGTGGGTGAGGTATGGTGACGCGGGCGTTCAGTTATTATTTGACGCACTCGGTGAGCCCGGGGAATTATCAACGTTTATGATTCAGAAATACTTGAATCGCTTCCCCCACTGGGATCGATTATTGGATGATCACCGATTTCTGGATTCGCTTGAGAAAATCAAACAATATGAGCCGGCCGAACTCACCTGTTTAACCGAATTTTTATCATATACTGATGATACAACGCAGTTTAATCTGGAAGACACTCTCAAAGGATTTGACGCATTTTGGTTCGAATGGTCCGTCTTAGCCAAAAAAAACAAACTCGATTTAAACGAAATCAACGGCAGATGGTCGCATAAAAAAGTCGGTAATCCACTGGTTTATATGGAGCGGTTATTGACCATATTGAGAAACAGCCGTGATCTACCCGAACAATTAGCCTGCCTTGACGGCTTGGATCTTGTTTTGCGTTCAGTTCCTGCAAACACCACACTACCCGATCTCGAACGACATCTTGGCGAACATAAGCAGTGCTCATTGATTCAGAAAGGCAATAACTTTTATTTGTATGGAAATAAAGCCGACGGAACCGGTTGGGGGCTTACACAACTGGATGCTAAAATCGTTGCAGCGGAAAAATTACCTTTCCCAGTGTTGAGGGAGAGTTACTGGCGCTGGGATCGTTACGAACAACCTTTTGACTCGAACCACACCAAAATCTATCAGCACATTGCTGCTGCAGGCGCACACACCAAACCTGATCAATCATTGGATAACTACGGGGCTTATTATGCATCCAAATATGAAGGCTTTCATGTTGTCTCAAAAGAGATGGGATTTCATTATGACCCAGACAAGCAAAATGCGGTGACCTTTAACCCGGACTCATCGGTATACCGAGCAGAATTGGAGCGACTGATTGCGTATTGTGCGGCCAAGGCGGAAGGCAGGTATGATCATTGGAGCCCTACAAAAGAACAAGCATTGGCAAGAAAAGATAAATTATTTTTAATTCCTGCTGATGGCATATCAACGATTGAATCTAAAAGTAAGCTCACACAAGAAGATCTGTTCAAAAAAATAGAGACACAATATGGGAAGATCATTCCATACAATGGGCAGACAGTTGAACTGCCATATAAATTGTACGAGTATTCGAATTATGAACAAGAAGCAGGTAACTCCTATTATTTCGAACGCCGATCTATTCGTGAACCACTCCCTCGTGATGAAATACTTCGCGAAGAAATAACGTATCAACAAATTGTTGAGAAAGCCTATCGATTTATCGGTCAACAGCCAAAAGGGATCCCGTTACCTGTTTATGCGAAGGGACTTAAACAATTTTTGAGGAATTTCTATGGTGATACAGATAAAAGCAATAGCATTCTGACCTCTTTGTTTTTTGTAGCGCATGAACGATACAAGGGCGATGTTGAAGTATACAAATTACTGATGGCCATTGAGCGAATGGAGTGTCATAGCGAGGTGGTCATTGAGAATAATCGATCGTTAATGAAGCTTTTTCAACAAGATACCCGTTTAAGTGATCAAGAAGGGTATGCCATTAGCGAGCGCGTTGGCATGTTAAACTCGGCAGAAACAGATCGTTTTGATAAAGCGCACTACATTCAAAAGCTATTTGTGCATTTACAGAACAACAAACAGGGCATGCTAAAAGCAATTCAACACTTTGCTAAAAACCCCGGCTCCAAATGGCCGTTTGTCTTTGCATTGGATACCGCCGAGTATTTCATGAAAAATACCCGCATCGCGGGTCATTATCACACGGATCTATTGTTGTTTTCTACGCTGATTAACTCAGAGTATGAAGAGGTTTATTTTGAAGGAAGAAACGATAAAGACGCGGATAAAATTAATCAAAATATGGGGCTCGTCACAGAATTTTTGCTTAAAGCCGCCACGGGAACACACCCAAATAACCTTGATTATGCAATTAAAGCCATTGTCCAATCTAGCCAATATTTTACCTACGCTAAATTTTTAGCCGCCTGCCAAGAAATAGAGTCATTGGAGGTATTTGATAATAAAGCGGTAGAAGTCGTTCTCGCCAAACATGGATTTCAACTTCACGCAGCTCTGCCTGATGTATTTTCGAGAGACAGTGGTGCGGTTAAGGGCACCATTATCCAGCTATTGCTCGCATTGGAAATGGCAGAAGGTGATGCAATTAGTCTTGTACCCATTGTTGATGCATCAGCTCGTGAAATATCCAACGTAAATTATAAAATTAAAGCATTTGAAGAACTGGATACAAAACGAGCCCAACGATTAAGGGTAACAGAAGAGATTCCACTTCAGTCTATTGATAAAGACATTACAGCACTTGAAAAGAAGTTATCTGGTACCTCACTAAATGCATTGAAGGCTCAACAAATTCAATTACAACTGCAACGAGAAAAATATCAACGCATGTTGGAAAAATCGGCTGAATTGAGTCAATTAAAGATAAAAGATTTACAGGTTAGACTCAATCAAACGTGGGAAACAAAGGGCATGATGCTTTCTTTTTCTGCAAAAGCAGTGTTGTACCCTGTTTTGCTGCAGTTAAAGAATCACGTCATTCACGAGGAATTTAGAGCACTGGGCGAGTCTGCGTTTATTACTCAACTGGAAGCAAAAATCTATGCCTTGGCCAGTTTCAAAGATGCGGACAATTTTGAAAAAATCGACCGCATTGCAAATGAGGCCGCATCGTTGGCAGGTCAGTTTAACCAGATCATCAACCGCAATTACTTCATAGCCAATAAAGAGGCATTAACTCAAATTTTTTCAACGATTGATTATGCAGGCTATGATTATGAAACGCTATTTGCATTGCTTGATATGTTGGTTAATATGCCTGAACGCGATTATGCCGAGGTGTTAAGCACGTATATTCACGTTTCTAACAAATGCTCAACGCTAGAAAAAATGGAGCTGATGAGCGACATTAGAACCTTGCATAACAACAATTTCCCCTCAACTTACATTGCAAAATTCGCCTCACTACTACCGAAAGTCAATGATAAGGGAGTACGTGCACTATTTTTGCAACAAATGATTCTTGCATTTCACCGCGATGAAGCGGATCCATTGCTTCGCTGGATGATGATGATGGATACGTTGAGCACACCATCATTATTAACCATCAGCACATTAACTCAAAATATCACGAATAATCGAGCAGCTGTTCATCTGTTGTTTGCGATGATGAATACTGGCGAGAAACCTATCCTCGATAACTGTTTAACTAAAGTAACAAGCTATCCTGAAGATGCCGCTAAAAAAATTATTGAAATTTTGGCCATCAGCTACACCGCAACACCAGCTGCTTTGCTGAAAAAAGATCCCGTTGATTACATTCAACTGACAACAATGCTAGGTGAATTAAGCGTCGATAATCTCGACACATTGTACACCAAGCTATGTAAATCAAGCATTGCGATTACCTGTTTGAATGACGGTTTGAAAAATCGAAATCAAGCTCAGCCTTTTAATGATTTTATCAAGGAATTTGAAAAAGCACCGTTTGGAAAACGTGATTTTACTGCTCAATTTGATATCGAACAAGTTGAGCGTGTTGTTAATGGCTTCACGGATCTAAATAATCAATCAGCCTATTCTTACACCTATCGTAAACAAATGATGGAAGCGTTTTTGTTTGTGAATCGTGCGGGTAATGATTTGCCTGTGTACTATAATAAGCCTGCAAAGGATTTATCCAACGATGAGATAACTCAGTTGTTTTTGGATATCAAATCAGGTGAATTCAAGCATCTGGATCCATTCCAAAGGCGTTTATACGCATTGGGCTTAATGCGCGAAGCCATGTATCGCACAACCGGTCAATTTCCCTATTCAACTCAAATGATCTCATTAATTGACTGCATGATGCATGAAGGGGATGTCATTTCGAATATTGACACAGGTCAAGGCAAAAGCATGATTGATACCATGAAAGCCACCCTGTTATGGCTTGAAAGCGGTCGTGTTGATCTCTCGACGGATTCTTTAATTGATGCAAAACGCGATCTTGATATTTACCGTCCATTCTGGACATTGCTGGGCATTCCTTTCGCAAAGACGCCCATCTCATCAACCTCCTCCTTTGATGCTTATGAAAAGCAGGGCATTAATGTCGGTACGATGGCTCAATTTGATTTGTTTTACGACAAAGCAAAAGGAGAGCAATTTGACTTGGAATCCGAACACGCTTCATTGGTCATGAATGAATCAGACTATACGATTCTCGATGATCGAACCGTGTATCGTTATGCCTCCACTGGAGGGCCGGGCTTGATTGGTGCTGGCAAGGAATGGGTATATGATGCAATCAATTCATTCGTGATAAAGCCCGCTTTTAAAGCAGGCACTACCAGTGAAGCGCAAGACATTGCCGCTCTCAAACAGCATTTGATCAAAGAAGCAAAACTACAAAAAAAATCGTCCAAATTCATCGAAAAGTTCTCGGATAAAAAATTGTTGATGTTGCTGGAATCGGCAATCATTGTGAATTATCGTTTAAAGGAAAATTTTGATTATGTGCTGACTGAAAAAGCTGAACCTAAACTAATCAATGGCGTGGTTCGTCAAACCCGTAGTGCAAAACTCATCATGAAAAATGGCAAGGTCAGTCCTGATACTCAGTACGGTAATGGTATGCAACAGCTACTGTATTCTAAACTCAATAAAATTCATGGTGACGAAAGTTTTGTGAGAGAGCCTGAAAGTAAAACCATTATTTCTTCAAATAATAAAAACAGGATTGATTATTATCGAACCAAAAAGGGATTTATTTGGGGCTCATCCGGTACCGTTGGATTTGGTCGGGAAATTGATCTTCAGTATCAAAAGTACGGCTTTGAGTTTTCCAAGGTTGAGCCTCATCAACGCAACATTGCCACATTACACAAGCCGATTATTTCATCGGATGAAACGGCACAGTTCAAACACATTATACAACTGCTTCAACCCGGCAAAACCTCGAGTACATACATGGCACCCGCTTTGGTTATTTTTAAAGACATTGAAACGGCAACCCGTTTTCACACCTATTTAAAAAACCAATATAAAACACAAGCGATGCAGTTGTATACGGGCTTAGGTCATGAAGAGCAAACCATTCATGATGCAGCCCAGTCGGGTATGATTACCATCACAACGCCGGCGTTGGGACGAAATACCGACATTCACTATGACAAATCCGTCGGGATGAATGTTATCGAAACATTTGTTGCATCAGACAGAGAGGATCGCCAAAAAGCAGGTCGCACGGGTCGTCAAGGATCAGCAGGCCATGTTTACTATAGTTTAAATCAAACCGATTTAGGTGGAAAAACCATCGATGAAGTGCGAGCTCAACTGGAAGAGAAAGCCGAAACAGAGCGCCAGTTTAATGAGGAACTGTATGATGTTTTAGGGGGCTTGCTACGACATGTTGGCTTTGCTGACAAAGCCTTTTTCAAAGAACAATGGTCGGAATTCAGCGAACAGGTCGAATCAAAATACCGTACTGAAAAATTGGATGAAACGTATAACCGCGATCACTTTTTGCAAGACATTGTTGCAAAATTTAACGCGCTATCCCATAAGCCTGTCTCAGTAGAGAAACTCAAACAAACCCTGGATCAACAACATGCAATAAAAGAAAAAAAATCGCCAGACAAAAAAAATGTTGTGCTATCCGATTGCATTTCACCCGATATAATTGCGTATCATTTTGTGACTCCAACCACGTCCGACAACGTGGCGGTATATCTCAAGGACGATGTGAAAGCAAAATTAGCTACATTATTTGCCGCTGTAAATACAACGTCATATGTGACTTTAAATAATGACTACATTGTATATCTGAATATGGGAGGTGCATCGAAGGCTGTGATTAAAGAAGCACATCAAGCGTTCCTGTCGGACTATTTGAGCGCGCAAGTATCTCAATCCAAAAATGCACCTTTTTATAAACGCTGGTTAGGTTTTGAAGGCCATTTAAATAAAGTTGTTGGCGACTCCAATTATTTATTGTTGTTTAAAGCCATGGTTGATGTTCGCGGCGACGATACAATGAACGTTGATATTAAAGCCTCCATTGTGACGTTATTGGAAGAGTATACACAATACAGCTGGTTTGTGAGTACCGAAAAAAGAAACGCGGCAAACGCATTAATTGAGCAGATTAAGGCAGCAGAGACTATCGATCAAATTGTTGACGTGCTTTCGGTTGGAATCATTGATGTGATGAAAAAAGATCGTGAAATAAATCAAAATTCATTTTGGCGAAAAATAATACCTGTGAATGCATCAGGTGACAGTCGACTTCAAAATACGCTAGATCGTGCATTAAGATTAGCTTCTGTCATGACGTCCAAAAGTATTAAGGCAGAGTTGATTCAACAGATAACCGATGAGTGTAAAACGAGCGATCCAGCGAACGCTAAAGTCGCAACAAAAAGTTTGGAATCGGTGTTGAAACACAATCGTTTAAACCAATCTGTGGGTGGGATGAAAGGGCGTACTCAGCATAAGAAATCGGATGACGACATGGATAACCCAGGACAGACCTCAGGGCCAAAACATGTGTGATTTAAAATACTGGACTTTGGACAAAAAACCGATCTAATACGGGCTCGGTCACGCGCTCGGGCCCGTATTAGATCGGTTTTTTGTCCAAAGTCCAGTAAAATATTGCACAACACCAAATTTAGTAATACTATTTGATAACATACACCACAAATAGTTAGCCAATGCTCAAGCGCGAACTGGCACTAAATCTGCCTGACAGACAGTCTATCTTTCTTTGGGGGGCGCGACAAACTGGCAAGTCGTCTTATCTTAAGTCGAACTTCAAGCACGCCATTTATTATGATCTGCTTGATACTCATGAAATGCTGCGTTTCACGAAGGCGCCTTTTTTATTAAGAGAAGAAATATTGGCTTTATCCGAGCAAGAGCGAAGTCAGCCAATTATTATTGATGAAATTCAAAAAGTACCCGCTCTATTAAATGAAATCCATTGGTTAATCGAAAATGAATCCATCCAATTTATTTTATGCGGTTCCAGTGCCCGTAAATTAAAAACACAAGCCACAAACCTGTTGGGAGGTCGCGCTTGGCCTTTTTACTTTTATCCCTTAACGTTTGCAGAAATACCCGATTTCGATCTCTTGCGAGCACTTCAGCAAGGTTTATTGCCGTCACATTATTTGGCAGATAATCAATATATAGATAATTACCTGGGAGCATATATTGATGTTTACCTGACAGATGAGATTCGTAATGAGGGGTTGGTTAGAAATCTTGCCGGATTTGCCCGCTTTCTTGATTTGGCAGGATTAACCAACACGCAGATGATTAACCTGAATAATATCGCGCGTGATTGCGGCATTGATCGGACGACAGTGCAAAATTATTATCAAATTTTAATTGATACGCTGCTGGGGTATTTTATTTACCCATATCAAAAAAAGATAAAACGCAATTTGATCCTGTCTGCGCCTAAATTTTATTTATTCGACGTGGGCGTTGCAAATTATTTAGCAAGACAGACAGTCACTGCTCTTCAAGGTGAAATCGCTGGCAAAAGTTTTGAACATTATATTTTTATGGAGCTTACCGCCTGGTTACATATGAAACAAAGGCGACTGGATATTACGTACTGGCGAACTAAAACGGGTCTGGAAGTTGATTTTGTTATTGGTGATGCACAGGTAGCCATTGAAGTGAAAATATCCAAACAGGTGCATCAACAGGATCTCAAAGGCTTAATCGCTTTTTGCGAAGAACATCCCCACACAAAAGCTTTCGTTATCTCACAAGACAAACATCCGCGTGACCTGGTGATTAACCCGGTGACAACCATCCATATTTTACCATGGAATATATTTTTATCTCGATTATGGAGCGATTTACTGGTAAACGTCTTGTTTTAGATGACAAAGAACGGCAATATAACTTTGTCGATTTTTTTTCATGGATTATTGGTAACTGCTCGTAGGGTGATATTGACGCTCGGAGAACGGTTTCGAAATCGTTTTCATTCAAGATGCGCCAAATGTGGACGTTCCTTGCTACGGAGCGAGTAGTAGTTACGATTATTGTTAACCTGAGACTATGCATGCGCGTTATATATGGATGTATCTTATTATTGCTGCTCACATTAACAACGAGTTATGCTGCTCGAATAAAAGATATTACTACGTTGGCAGGGGTAAGAGATAATCAATTGATTGGGTATGGGCTTGTTGTTGGTTTAGATGGCACAGGCGATGTGACCAATCAGACGCCTTTTACCGATCAAACGTTTCGCAATATGTTGTTACAGTTTGGTATACGTATCCCTGAGGGAAAACGTAATCAGTTAAGAAATGTTGCCGCAGTGTCCGTCAGCGCCACATTGAATCCCTTTGCTCGAATTGGCCAAAAAATTGATATAACCGTGTCTTCACTTGGCAATTCACCCAGCTTGCGCGGCGGAACCTTGCTTATGCTACCCCTACATGGTGCGGATAACCTGGTCTACGCCGTAGCTCAAGGAAATGTGGTCGTTTCTGGCGTCGAATCAAAGGGCAGTGACGGTTCATCTGTGTCAGTTAATTTTACCAGTACAGGCCGTATTCCCAATGGCGCTACCGTCGAAAAGACGATCCCTATGCCGTATGTACAAAATGGGGTAATCGTTTTTGAGTTACTTGAACCTGATTTTACTACGTCCAAACGTATTTCAGAAACAATCAATCGTGAACTGGGCTATCCTGCGGCGCAACCCATTGATGCCGGTGCTGTGGCCGTTAAAGTGGATGCTATTGGTCCAACAAAAACCAGTTATCTCAAGCATAATTCATATGTAAATTTTATATCCGGTCTCGAAAATTTAAACGTACATCCGGGAGAAGTTGCAGCACGTGTTATTGCTAACTCACGATCAGGCACTATTGTTGTGGGTCAAGATGTGACGGTATCACCTGTTGGTATCACACATGGGAACTTAACAATAGCGGTTACGGAAACCCCTTATGTGAGTCAACCCGGTGCCTTTTCTAAAGGACGCACGGTTAAAGGCAAGGACTCCGACGTTAAAATTAGCGAGCAAAAAAGCCATGTTTTCGTATTTGCGCCAGCTGCATCACTCAAAGATCTTGTTGCCGCACTTAACCGTGTAGGGGCTACGCCTGCTGATTTGATTTCAATTCTGGAAGCGATAAAAGAGGCCGGCGCGCTGCATGCTGATTTAGAAATTATATAGGGAAAATTATGATTGATAATAATACCGCATATGACGCAGCTAATGTTTATACCAGCTTTCAAGGCTTGGACGCATTGCAATACGACGCTAAAGCCCACCCGGAACTGGCTAAAAAAGAAGTATCTCAACAATTTGAATCTCTGTTGGTGCAGATGCTACTGAAAAGCATGCGCGATACGAACAAGGAATTTACAAGTGATTTGATGCACAGTGATCAATCAGCACTGTATGAGGATCTATATGACAAACAGCTGGCTCTGGTGTTGTCAAAATCAGGGATGGGAATTGCCAAAAGCATTGAGGATTATATAGATAGAAACCAATTCCAAAGTGTGCAGCCTTCTGATGAGATACCTCCAGCGCCTCAACCTCCGGCCTTGTTGACTCAACCCTTAAAGCTTGAATCACAGGCTGCCAGCCCCATTGTCGCTGCCGCTACCCCCTTTGATAACACGAACGATTTTATTAAAAACCTTTGGGATTCCGCGAAAGAGGCGGCGCATTTAATTGGTGTTGATCCTAAGTTGTTATTGGCTCAGGCGGCGCTGGAAACTAATTGGGGTAAAAACATCGTTTCTCATGAGGGTGGTGGTTCAACACATAATTTATTTAATATTAAAGCAGATAGTTCTTGGCATGATAAGTCGGCCTCCCTGGATACAATTGAACAACGAGATAATGTGTTGGTAAAAGAAAAGTCCAAATTCAGATCATATGATTCCTATCTGGATAGTTTTATTGATTATGCTGATTTTTTAAAACAAAATAATCGTTACACTGAAGCGTTGAGTAATGCATCAGATCCAACAAAATTTGCACGTTCATTGCAAGATGCAAACTATGCAACCGATACATTGTATTCAGAAAAAATTATAGGTATTTATTCAAGCAGTAAATTTAATCATGCATTTGAACAATTAAATTTAACTTAATTTATATTTTTACCGATAAGTACCTGTAAGAGATAATTTAATTTTAGGGAGCATGGTGTGAAATCAATAGATCTTGATACATCGGGAAGTCGATTAATTCAAAGCGTATCAGCTCAATCCAGAGCCGTTTCAACAAAAAATATTGATGATGTCGCATTAGTCATTCAAAAATCGACTACGGACCAAATTGCTGATCTATTGTCTCTGGTGCGTAATGCTCCAACTCAATTGAGTGAGAATGAACGAATAAATCAAATTGTACAAAATATAGGTGATGATTCATATTCCATTGATTTTGAGGCATTAGCCGATAATATTTTTAATGAGTTTTGATATGCATGAGTCAAACCATGTTACTCAGTTAATTATCGAAATACTTGAGAAAAGCAGGCTCTTGAATTCGTTATATAAAATAGATAGAGATTACATAGAAAAAAACAACATTACCCTCATGGAGGAGGGCAATGTTAAAAAAACAGTAATTCATAATTTATTGTTAAGTGCTATTGATGCTTTGGATAATAATCCAAATATATCTGCACGAACGGGTAGCCTATTTGAGCGAATACAGGATTATGCTCAGTCTTTGCCATCGAGTGACAAAAAAAACTTTATTTTTTTACTCGACACATTAAAAACAGAACTGCTTGTTTACAACCAAATTCTGCACGTCAATCGCACAGTTGTTCATGTCAATTTAATGCAAACCAGAGACTTGTTTCGTGCTATTTTGAATGTAAATATTGACGATGATCAGTCCGTTTACAAGTCAACAGGTCAGCTTGAGTCTGCAAGATAAATTCAATCAAATCTGACCGTTCTCCGAGCGTCAATATCACCCTCCGAGCAGTTATTTTCCATGTTTGCTAAGTTAGTGAAAGTTTGCATATAATGATAAAGTAACACGGAGGTTAAACGAGTATTTTTTGTTCGGAAAATCGTCTTGTTGCGACTGTTATACTGCTCATTAAATAAAATGGAGATACAAATGGATCTGAATCTGAAAAGTACACAAAATAATCGTAAACCAAAACTTGCATTAACTGCTTTTGTATTGCTTGGCTTGGCAGGACCACTGTTTGCAACGGCTCCTACCACCGGACAGTTTACACTAATAAATGGTCTTGCTAATGTCATTAATGGCACTGTTGGAGCTTCGGCATCTGCTGTGAAAGTGGTTGTTAGTGATTCTACTGGAGCATGTTCAACGACGGCGTCCGTAGCTTATGGTGGGTTAGTTACAGTCGCCTGGAATGCTGCTAGTACGCACTCATCCACAGTCTGCACAAACATTGCATCTGTCGCCGTGACTGCTCTGAAAACCTCCTCTGGTGTTGTGCAGTATGATTCGACAGCAAATACTACACCACCTGCTACGGCTACGGCAGCGACTACGTTCACAGCACCTACGACTGCCATTAGTAATCTGGCTTTAATAGTGACTGGCGAGACGTCAGCTGCAATGACAAACTCTGCTACAGTGTGGGGTTCTGCAATAGGTGTTGCTCCTATTTACATTGCGGGTAATGGTGTACTCAGTACAACGGGCATAATGGGGGGAGTAGGTTCTGCAGGAATAAAAGCCGCTTCGCTCATGCAACGATATGCAGTAACTCCTGCCGTAGATAATGTTAATTAAGAGCTGGTGACAGTTCAGATCTCGATGTCCTGCAGACAAGCTGCGGGACGTCTTTCTCGGTAAACGGGGCTACATACAGCTGACATACTGCTGTACGCAATCAATATTTCCAATGGAGTCAGCCAGTTCTTTCAGCGTTGATTTTAAAGCGCATATATTTTTACGGTCTTCCTGCAATAGCTGAGTTAATGCATCGTGATCCTGATTTAAAATCAAACGATTAATCAAGTCTATTCTATGACTTAAAAAATCGCTCATTTGATCGCCAGAAATAATTTCATTTTCATTCAGAAACATTATTCCACCATGTCAGTATGTTATTTACAATGGTAATGCACTGATGAAGAATGACTGGATTATTTCGCGCATTAGCAATAAATAATTGTTTTTCAAGATGGTCATAAATTGCATCAAGCCGTAATGCGATGGAGGAGGTGTCTTTAAAATTCAAACAGTCCTGCATATATAGTACAATATTATTTGCACTGGAAATTAGTTTACATTTCTCAGGGACTTGGTTCTTTTCAATAGCGGATATTGCCAGCGTCAACTGCGTTACAACTTTCTCCAGGAGCATCTGTATTTGTCTATGACTACTAGCCCCCAATACTTCGCTGTAAACTCCTATTTCATTATAGACATTCAATGTATTCATGATCATCCTTATTTTGTACGAAATATTTTTAGTGCGTCTAGTTGCTGTTCCAGAAAATTACTGATTTGCTGATAATGCTGGATATACGTATTCAGGGCTGCATATTGTTTGGTTAAATTCTCTTTTTGTGTTTCGAGTCTTGACTCTTCGCGATCAATTTTATGGTCTAGAACCTTTTCCTGGTGTTTGATGTTGCTTTCCCGGTTAGATATTATTCCGCCCTCTTTTCGGACATTATCGATTGTGGTTCTCATCGTGGAGATAAACCCGTCCGTAGTGGTAAAAAAATCACCTATAGACTGGTAGTGTTCGTTTATTGCCGCAGAGCAAAGTGCATCATCCACTTTCAGTTTTCCTGTGGTGAAATATTCAACACCATTGTCGTTGGTTAACTTGGTGGATGAGGCTGTTTTAATTCCCATGTCTAACCAAGTTTGGATAGAGCCTTCGCCCAATGATTGCTCCATCGTGTTTCTTAAGCGCAATTTAATCGAACCATAGGTGCTGTCTCGTGTTGATGTAGTTGACTCATTTCTGTCAATTAAATCAATGAGAGCATTATATGCATCCACTACGGACATCAGACCCTTTTTAATATTATCCGCTTGATTGATATTGTCAGGCGACAAGGTTAATGTGGCACTGCTTTGGGCGTTTAGGGTGAGTGTTATTCCATCCAACAGGTCGGAAATTGTATTTGAGCTCCGAACGACATTAAGCCCATCAATTGTAAACGAGGCATCGTTGGCTGTAGATAGTGTATTGGTTATATCTAATGAAGCCAGTATCAGTGAATCACCTGAAAGGGTCATTTGTTGTGTTAACCCCGTTTCTTTAGATGTTAACACCAATCGAAACTCAGCACTGCCATCCACCGCGGTTGTTGCCAGAATAGATGCGTTAACGCCTTTATTATTAAACGATGTATTGATGTGATCACGAATCTTTTCTAATGTGTCGTCAGAATTTATAGTTAAACTGAAATTATCAGAGCCTGTAGCAATGTTCAGTGTCCCTGCAATATTCAACGCGTTATCTTTGGCAGGAAAAACAGTGCTGGCCAGTTGATGTGCTGTGGCTAATTGCGTTATATCAACAGTATAAACGCCCGCTGAAAACACATTGCCGGATAGAGCTGCGCTGAGAACTTGCTCGTTAGACGAGTTGGCCTTATATGAATGTGTGCTTAACATGGTCTCAATGTTCGCTATGCTGTCTGTAAATTTAGTTAATAAATTGGTTAAATGCGTATAATTGCTCAATTGTGAATCATAGACCGTTTTTGATTTTTCTAAACGACCCAATGGTATTTTCTCTAAGTCCATTAGCGCTGACACCATTGCGTTGACATCAATACCAGAGCTTAGCGCATTCATACTAGACATGGCTGTTCATCCTTAAATATAAAAAATCGTCCCGGCATGGTAACTAACCCATGCCGGGGACAGTATGGATTATTATTGAAGCAATTTCAGAACCACTTGGGCTGTGGCATTGGCTTGAGATAACATCGCAGCACCTGATTGTTGCAGAATTTGCAATTTGGACAAGTTGGCACTTTCTTCAGCAAAGTCAGTGTCTTGAATACGTGAGCGAGCAGCCTGAAGGTTGGTAACCAAATCTATGTCACCTGCAACAGCTTCTTCAAGGTTCGTTTGACTTGCGCCTAAGCTTGAAAGCCCTGTTGTTACTGTTGTAATGGCGAGACTTAATGCATCCATTTCGGTCTGTGCATCAGCAGAGGTCAACACATCACCGGTAACGCCTAACGTTGTTGATGTGGCTTCAATGAGGCCAAGCGACAGGCGATCATTGGTTGTATTATTTGATCCAACTTGAACACTTACCGTAGTTGTTGAGCCATCCATTACATTGATGCCGTTGAAATTCACGGTTGCAGCTACTTCATCAATTTCTGTTTGGAGTGATGCGTACTCGTTGTTCAAGTTGGTTAAGTCAGACGATGAGTAAGTACCAGAAGAGGCTTGTGTTGCCAATTCATGCATGCGCTGGAGCAAGCTCAATGTTTGATTTAATCCACCTTCAGCGGTTTGAATCATTGAAATGCCGTCATTCCCATTACGTGCGCCTTGTGTCAGGCCTCGAATTTGCAATGACAACCCGGCTGCAATGGCTAACCCTGCTGCGTCATCTTTTGCCGAGTTAATACGATAGCCCGTTGACAGACGTTGAATGGTATTCGCCAAGCTGTCTTGAGTTATACCTATTGATTGTTGTGCTTGCAATGATGCAATATTTGTATTTACGGTCAATGTCATTTTAATCTCCTAGTGATTATTGTTGGTGTTCACTTTTAATATCGGAGCATTCTGTATAAAACTTAATTATTTTTTTGTGTGGAGTGTTTTATGGGCGAAAACTTGACACTAGGCTGGTGACTATCAATGCCCAACCATTCACCATCACAAAAAACAGTACTTTAAAGGGTAGGGATATCACCATCGGGGACAGCATCATCATGCCCATCGACATTAAAACGCTTGCCGTGACGAGATCGATAATTAGAAAAGGCAGGAATATTAAGAATCCAATCTGAAACGCTGTTTTCAGTTCGCTAATGATGTAAGCAGGCATTAAAATATATAGAGGATAGTTGCCGGGTGTCATTTTTTTGCTGGATAAATTGGCAAATAAAACCAAGTCAGCTTTACGAGTTTGTTTCAGCATAAATTTTTTAATCACCTCAGTGGTGGCTGTGATTGCGCTTTCAGCAGTGATTTTTTCCTGCATATAGGGTTCTACACTGAGGGTGTTAATTTTTTCAAGCGTAGGCATCATGACATAGATTGTCGTAATGAGTGCCAAACCAATGATAATTTGATTGCTGGGAACGTTCGGGATCCCTAGTGCTTGCCGTAACATCGAAAAAACAATGATGATTCGCGTGAACGCAGACATGGTAATCAATAATGCTGGCAAAACTGAAAACAATGCCATTACGGCCAAAATTTTAATACTTAAACTATACGTCACCTCTCCATTTGTGGTTGTTGTCGTTAGCAAGGGGATCGTGCCCGTGTCTGCCATTGCATGCGTACTAAAAAAAGCGAGTGCAATTAATCCAGACAGGCCCAGTAGTCGCTGCTTTGTTTTTGTTAGATTCATTGTTCAGTCTTATTTGATGTACATTCGGTGATGGGTGTCAGCTGATCAGCCGTATTATTACAGACATGCAGTGTTGACATCCCATGGGACGTCACGCCAACCAGGATCGTTTCCTGATTAATTTTCAACAAAAAAACGCGTTCTTTCGATCCCAAAGCAAGTTGATCAATGATTTTAATGTATCGATTGCCAATAAATCGGGATGGCATCGATTTTTTTAATAGAAATACCATTAGAAAAATACCCATGATTGCACCAATAAGGACAATCATGGAGGTCATATAATCATGCATAAAACACCGTTTCTTAAATCACTTTAACGCAATATTTTCCATTCGCAGTAATAATAGTACCCTTAGCGATAGGCTTTTCATTGGCATAAATTTGAAGGGGTTCATTCGCTTCCTGATGAAGTTCAACGATCGAGCCTTTTTTTAAATTAAGCAATTCACTGATTTTAATTTTTGCCTTCCCAATTTGAACAGTAATGTTCATCGTCACATTATTTAAAATATCCATTTGCTGGGTGGTATACGATTGTTCGGGTTCAATCGAATCCGACACCATTTCTTGTTCGTTAATCATGGCAGCGTCCTCATTTTTTTGGTCATTCTCACTCATAAATCCCTCACTTTTTAGATGTCCAATTAGATAGCATCAATGATCTTGACAGTGCGGCGTGCATTTAACTGTCCAGCTGTTGCCGTAAATAATTTTTTCTGATTATGGGTCAAAAAAACAAACGTCGGATCCTCAATGGGAATGACATCTCCTGGTCGTAAATTGACGACATCCTTAACTAACAAGGATATATCCGCTAACACAGCGCATACGATGATTTTAGAATCAATAATTTCATCCTTCAATTGGCCGCCTAAATGAGGCTCTATGTCCTCCTGCAGTTTTTGCTGATCAACCGTTGATCCTGACGTAACATTTGCGAGGATTCTGTCTGGTATCACCATCCAAAGACTACCTGAGACGGCATCAATGGAGACCTTAAACGTAAGGTTACACCCCTTTCCTTGTTTTTGATTGAAAACGGGATATAACGACGTCGACAGGTTTGAAAAATGCAGATCTGTATTCAGGTGTTCATTCAATACTTTTTGGAATGCCAATATAGACATTTCAGCAATTTTTAAGGCAATTTTAGTTCCGGCTTGCCCTAAATGTGTTATCACGGGCTCATTAGCATTTGCTTCGCCACCAAACAACAAATTTATAGCCGTATGTAGTAGCGCAAAATCAAAAACAATTAAACCAAACGTGCCCCCGGGTTCTATTTGAAATGCCAGCATCACCGATTTGTCATAATTATGTTCTAATGAGTCATATAGACACGTATCTACTGAAATGGATTCAATGGATATTTTTTTTCTTAGAAAAGACGATAGCTTCTTGTTTCCTTCCTCGATAAACGATTCAATAATGTGCTGGGTTGTTTTTTCCATCAGTTCCTGGCTAGTGACGTCAGGCGTATCCTGTGTGTCACCAAAATCGATATGTCCAGACGGGCTGGCTTGACTTGAGCCTTGCTCAAGCGGTTCGTCGTCTGGTATTTTCGACTCATCCATAATGCTTAACCTCTCAATTATTGTTCATGATTTTTTTTGCTGCTGCATCGGTCAGAATAATAATTTCAATTCGGCGGTTCGCTGGGTTAGTGCCAGCTTTTTTATCTAACAACCCCATTTCACCAGAACCTGCAATTCGGATTACCCTATCTTCTGCCATGCCTTGCTGTACTAACAATCGTCTGGTTGCATTGGCTCTATCGACCGACAGTTCCCAATTTGTGTAAGCCGCATTTTTTTTATAATCGAGCGAATCGGTAAAACCCATAATGAATATCTTTTTAGGTGTTTTATTCACTTCAGCACTTAACCAGTGAGTAATTTTCGTAGCATAAGCCTGAAAATCTGTTTTTCCTAATGAAAACATTGGCTTACCATCCAGGTCATGGATTACAATCTTGACGCCATCATCCAGTAATTGAAAATCCACATGCTCTTTGAAAGCACTGGCTTCAGGATCTTTCTTCAATGACGCTTCTAATTGAGCTTTTATCTTTTGCATTTCAGGGTTTTTATCTTGTTTTTGTAGCGTATTGATGGAGGGAATAGGTGGAAGATGGCTTGCATTGTCATTCATGTCTCTTGAGCCGATAAACATCTCTTTTATTGGTTTTTGAAAATACGCTGACACGCCTTGCAGCTGGTATTTGTTTAGCAAGGATAATAACCACAGCAGCATAAAAAAGGCCATCATGGCGGTAACAAAGTCAGCATAGGCTATTTTCCACGCACCACCATGATGGGGTTGTTTACTTTTCTTTACTTTTTTGATGATGATAGTTGGGTTCGGGTGATCACTCATTTTTTGCACCCAGGTTTTGTTGTTTTATATCTTTAAGAAGAACATCTAGTTCGAGCCCATTAGGTCGTTCCTTTGAATAAATAATTTTTCTGCCAAACTCAACCGCCATGCTGGGGGAAATGTTACTGACAGAGGACAGCAAAACAATTTTTATAGCATTTAATACCTTCAGCGAGGCATGTAATTTATGTTCAAGAACCGATGCCAAGGGCGCTATAAAACCATAACTAAGCAGCACGCCAAGGAATGTGCCCACCAGTGCCTTGGCAATTAGCGAACCTAATTGTTCGGGTGGTACAGAACCCATGGATTCCATCGTGTGGACAATACCCAGAACCGCAGCCACAATACCAAATGCAGGCAGTCCGTCAGCGGTTTTATTAATGGCATGAATGGCTTGTTCCTGTTCGCATTCATAGGTTTCTATATCTTGATCGATCAAGTTCTCCAGTTGATGAACATTGACACGGCCTGTGATAATCAAGCGTAAATAGTCACATAAAAATTCCATAATGTACCCTTCCTTTTTAACGAGGGGGTACCCACCAAAAATAGTACTTTCAGCTTGGTTATCCAGATCTGCCTCAATGGCTAATACTCCGTCCTTTTTTATCTTGGTGACTATCTCAAATAATAAAGAGAGCAATTGCACATAAAATTTACGGGAATAATTGATGCCTTTCAGTGTAGAAAAAACCGCATAAAACGTTTCTTTAATAATGTTCCAACTGTTGCCAATAAAAAATGATCCAAGAGCCGCGCCCGCTATAATCATCAACTCAAACGGTTGAAATATGGCATACATGTGGCCGCCTGATAAAACATATCCACCGAAAACAGAGAAAATAACCACTAAATATCCAATAATAACCAACATCATTAACGCCTTATATTTGGAGTTTGGACAAAGCCACATGCAAAAACACGCATGTAGCTTGTCCAAATAATTGAGATCCGTTAAATACGCTAACCTTTCTCAATGCCCATGAACCACACGCATGGACAGAAGGACATGAGTCTTTTTTCATGTTCTTTTGTCCAATGTCCAATTGTATATTTTAACAAATTAATTGGGCTCGATCAGGGCCTATAGCCACTGCATCAATCAGTTTTTTTGAAGAAGGGTTCCAGATTTTTACCACTTCATTCAAATAGCCATCTGATTTCGCGATTCCCAGCATATCAATCTCTATCGCCCCTTTTTTTAAGATCAGAGTGACGGTTTGATTGCGTTTAATAATAGCCACTGGTCGAACCACTCGTTTACTCAAGACCGTACCTTCGGAAATAGTCCTGACAACAGACAAGCCGATAAGATCTTTTTTATCTTTGAAAAAACCATCATATAATCGATTTTTATCTGATTCTACATAGGCCAGATCATGCTCAGTAATGATATCCCCGGGTGATATCAAGTGGCTGGCTGAAACAACGTTCGACATGATTTGTACAGAAACAGGAACATAAATAGTCCAGCTAGGTTCGGAATGGCATTGCAAAGCGACTGCGTTAAATTGAGCAGCGTTACTGCCATTGGCAAAGGATGCCTGTATGTCTGATTCGCAGTGCAATGAAGCGGCGGTTGGACTCAATGCATTGATATTAATGATGATACGCTCGTCATCATGGTGTTCAACATGTTGGGTGACAAATGCATGGACTATCGATAGCAGGGGTTGTTGGCTGTCGTCGACATTGGCGTAAATTTTAGACGAATTGGCCGTTAGGAATAGACTGATAACCATTGATAATAACAATGATGGGGCATAAAAGGGGGTATTACTCACGGGTGCAATTGTCCTTAATTACAGTGGTTTCTGAGGATAGCAATCCATACATACCTTGTCAAACATCTACTGGACTTTAGACAAACCGCGATCTAATACGAGCCCGAGTCCGTGGGCGTGCCCGAGCCCGCCCGGGCACGCTCACGGCCTCGTATTAGATCGCGGTTTGTCCGAAGTCCAGTCAGTTAAGTATTGCTGAATTGTTTTAAGTAGTTCATTGACACACTCCGCTATCTCTGTCTCGGATGAACTACTCTTACTAAGAGCTATTTGTTTACCATAAGCTATTTGTTGTTTAAGAAATTGAAGTTCTATTTTATTATTATTGGCGGTTTTTTGATCGTATGTAACAGCAGATGGTAAACTTGCTGCCATTTGTAATACAGAGAGTCCACCATTTTTAATAAATTCACTGACCAGCTCTGCGATCGCTTCGTCGTCCACGGATTTGTTATTCGTGATATTATCGATAAGTTGTTTATCACGCTCATACACACTGGGTTCTAACCCTATTGAACTGATGTGTTCGTCATTTTGATTATAAACACCAATGACGTATCGTAGATCGGGATCTTTTAAATCTGATTGCTCCTCGGTAAAGACAAGTTTGTTTCGGCTAAGATTATCTTCATATAGATTAATTGTTGTTGGCATGGCTGTTCTCCAATAGTCCCTTCTATTAAGTAAAACTATAGCACATTTTAACTAGGGGCTGTTGACATTTGAGGTGTTATTGTATTGAGTTCAGAATAATAACCCTAGTGCCCTTTATCCCAATATCGGTCACTTGGACAAACTGTTCATTTAACCATTTTGCATCATCGATGAATAATCGAATACAACCATGGCTTGCAGGATAACCCGGTAGTTCGGAGCTTCCATGCAACGCAAATCCTTTAAAAAAATTCAAACAATACGGCATCGCACCACCGCCTTTTTCGCCGTCTAATTGTTGAGGGAATGCATTCGAGACACAATCTTGTCCTTGTTTTTTCTTAATCCTGAATGAGCCTTTGGGGGTCAAGCAGTCACCTGATATATCCAGACAGTGATTTGAGCCTGGTGAGATAGGCCCCCATCGTACTAGTTGGCCTGTTTCATCATATGCACCCCATGCTAATACTTTCTGATCAATGTAGATGGTTTTTTCGCGATTTGACTTAATCTTAAGAGGGAAAGGGGATACATCATTAATACTTAATTTTGGCAAGTTAGCGGGTATTGCAATGATCATGCCAGGCTCTAAAAATAAATTGGTGCGATTAACCCGTTTTACGATGTCCCGTTGTTTTGAATCAGGAAACAGGGTTCCCCAGCTATCACCACGCTGAATTGGATGGCATGAATAGCCTGAATGGTGACATAGCACTTCACCATAGGGGGTATAAGCTGAAGCGATGCCTGATATGAATAGACACAGACAGTATTTAACAAAGTCGCTCATGACATCCCGTAATCGTAATGAAATTTTTTCTTAATTTTGGTTAGTGATATTAGATGAAGTTGTGAGATGCGGGCTTCTGTCAGGTTTAATATGTCGGCTATCTCTTTAAAGTTTAATTGCTCATTATAATACAGGGCTAAAATCTGTTGTTCGCGCTTAGGCAGTCCAGAGAGAACATCTTTTATGGCTAGTTTAATTTCGTCATTTTCAGCTTGGATGGATGGATTTTGAAAGTCGTCAAGTGGCAGGTCATCCACCGTGGTAATATCCCCGAGGCTAATGGATTTATACGCATCAATTTCTGCTACGATGCTTGAGTATTTTCCAAATGTTATCCCCATTTCTTCGGCAACACGACTGGCCGAGATCAATTTATTGTTATTATGATCCTGGTTCTCCAAGGATACTTTAGCGGTGGATATTTTTTTTATATTGTCACTGATCGTCCGAGTAATTCCTGTGTTTATTCTTAGGTCATCAATAATCGCGGCGCGAATTTTAATGGCCGCGTAGGTTTCAAACGAGGCTCCCTTCTCAGGGCTGAATTTTTTCTGCGCTTCAATCAGACCGATAAGTCCTGCCTGCAATAAGTCATCCAGCTCGATATGAGCAGGCAACTTACATCGTATATGGTTAGCAATTTTTCTAATTAATGGACTGTGTATGATAACCAGATTTGTCAAATCCATGGGATTAGCCATTTGTTTGTAACATTCAACACCTTCCACAATAACTCCTCACCCTATTTTCTCCATGATTTTTATTTGTTTATCTTCCGGAATTTCCGCAAACGATAAAAAATGCATATTAGGTATGGTCGGCTTAAACAATCGCTCAATAAAATGGCGTAGTTCTGCGGACAGCAGCAAAATAACGGGAAGCGAAGCAACGCTGCATTTATGAACATACTCAAGCAGGCTTGTGTATATTTTTTGAGTCAAAGCGGGCTCTAAAACAACCATTTTTTCACCTGCACTTTGATTAACCTGGATGGACTTTTGTAATATCTGTTCCAAATCATGGTCAATCACAGCAACGGACAATTCTTTTTGACTCCCACAAATGCTGTAAACAATCAGGTGTCTTAATGCGATGCGCACAGAGTCGGCCAATAATTCCTGATCTTTTGATTTAGACCAACCATCGACCATTTTTTCTGCAATGGTTCTAAAATCGATGATCGGAATACTTGACTGTAACAGCTTTTGCAGAAGACCAAAAATAATATTAAACGGAATACCTGTCGCACTGGATGTAAATGCCTCAGCCAACTTGGGATCAGTACTCGCAAGACGATTAATCAATTGCTGAACCTCTTCATACCCCAATATATGAGCCGCATTGCCACGTATTATTTGATTAATGTTCGTCGCAATGACGGTACTTGCATCGACAATGGTATACCCCATGCCTTGTGCGTAGGCCTTTTGATCTTCTGTTATCCAATGTGCGTCCAAATTAAAAGAAGGATCTTTGCATGCAACACCAGGCAGGGGCTGGGTAATATGCCCTGGGTTGATGGCTAAATACTTATCCTGGTATACGCAGGCTTCAGACACGATAACGCCTTTCAAATAAATACGAAATATATTGGGTGCCAAACTCAGGTTGTCTTTAACATGTATCGTGGGGACTAAAAATCCCAAATCCTGTGATATTTTTTTTCGTACTCCTTTGATTCTTGAAATGAGCGGCCCATCTTTTTTAGCACCAACCAGACTGACTAATCCATATCCAATTTCAAGGGAAATCCTGTCTACTGACACCACATCATGCCAATCTATTTCCATGTCGGATTTTGTGACGGATGCATCAGACGAATTGTTTTCATCAACGAGTAACAGAGCATTGTGCGCCAATGTTTTTTTCTCACTTGATTTTGCAATGTAAGGCGAAAATACCAGCACCAACAGTGAGAAAGTCATTAAGGGTAAATGAGGCATGTCAGGGATCATGGCAATGGCAAACAGAATTATTGACGTGGCTATCAGTGGTTTTGGATTGGCAAAAATTTGAGCGATGGTTTGCTCGCCTATATCCTGATCACTGGACACGCGGGTAACAATAATGGCTGCAGAAATGGATAATAATAAAGAAGGGATCTGCGCAACCAGGCCATCGCCGATTGTTAAAATAGAAAATGTTTCCGCTGCTCCTTCAAATGACATGCCATTTTGAAACACGCCAATAATCATTCCTCCGACCATATTAATAAACAAAATTAATAAGCCAGCTACCGCATCCCCTCGAACAAATTTACTGGCACCATCCATGGAACCGTAAAACTCGGATTCGCTCATCACCTCTTTTCGACGAGCTTTGGCCTCATATTGGGTAATCACTCCGGCATTTAAGTCCGCATCAATAGCCATCTGCTTACCCGGCATTGCATCCAGTGTGAAGCGTGCAGTCACTTCAGAAATCCTGCCCGCACCTTTGGTTACTACAATAAAGTTGATGATCATTAAAATGATAAAAATAATCATGCCGACAACAAAATTACCGCCAATAACCACTTCTCCAAAGGCCCTGATGACCTCGCCGGCGGCATGTGACCCTTCGTGACCATGAAGTAAAACAACCCGGGTTGAGGCAATGTTTAGCGTTAAACGGAGTAACGTGGTGATCAGGAGAACAGTAGGAAATAAACTAAACTCAAGCGGCCTGACCACATAAATACTTACCATCATGATAATCAGCGACAAGGTAATATTAAATGAAAATAATAAATCCAGGGCGAACGGGGGCAATGGAATGATGATCATCACTAACATGGCGATAATCAAGGCTGCGGAGCCAAAATTTACCGTTTTTATTTGTTTGAAATCAATAAACTTACCCAATATTCAAACTCCTTTGCCCACCCTACATTCGGTTATCAAAATGAAACTCCTTGGGGATTTTTAGATCCGTCACATATTCAGGCTTATTGGTCTGTCCTGTTTGATAGCTTTTCAATTGTGATACATAGGAAAGCACTATCGCAACAGCCATGTATAATTCATCTGCTATGTGGCCACCCACTTTACCTGTGAAATAAATAGCACGGGCAAGCTGAGGTGCTTCGTAAATCGGAATGGCATTTTTAATCGCTATTAACCGAATATCTGCGGCCAGATTATTTTTCCCCATAGCCAGAATTCGGGGTGCCTTATCTACTTTTTCAGTATATTTCAACGCGATAGCATAATGTGTAGGATTCGTGATGATAACCGTTGCACTGGGTACATCCAGTTGTATTCGTGCACGTGACATGGCGAGTTGCACACTACGAATCTTGCGTTTGATTTCGGGATTACCATCCATCTCTTTTTGCTCATCACGTACGTCCTGTAGCGACATCATTGTTTTTTTATGATAGCTGAAATAGCTGTAAATCATATCGAGTGTAACAGTAATTAACACGCCAAGCATGACTAAAAACAAATAATTTTTGAGTATTGCCAACCCATCCAATAACTTGCCTTCGTCACGCACATTCAGCAAATTAAACAAGTCGCCACTCTTGGTCCACAAAAAAAAGGCGAGAAGGGAAAAAAATAAAGCAAATTTGGCGACTGATTTGATTATTTCAAACACGTTAAGAACGGAAAATAGCTTTTTAAGGTTTTTAAGCGGATTGATTCGCTCGGGTTTAAATTTGAGAAGGGCTACTGAAAAACCAAATCCGCCAAACATAAACGGGATTAAAAATGACAGTAGAAATAAAAAAACAAATAATGGTAGTAACATAACAAAATTGTTGAGTGCAAGTCGTTGAAATAATTCTGCAGGGTTTTCAAAAAAAAGTGCGGCATGCTGAAAAGTTGAAAACAATACTATAAAATTATTCTTGATAACGGTTAGAAATGAATTGGATGTCAACAATATAATCGGGACTGAAACAAACAGGACGACACCACTGCTGAGATCTTTTGAACGAAGAAAATTACCTTCTTTCTTTAGCTCACCTTTTTTATGATCTGATGGCTTAAATTGTTTGTCTTGCGAGGATTCACCCATGATTGATCATGCTCTTGTCTACATTGTCAGCAAAATCCAACACATCATTTAATAAGATGGCGCCATTTTCAAGAATAGCATCAAAGCTGATATAAACCATAAAAAAACAAACGATCAACGATATATTAATTCCAATTGAGAATATGTTTAATTGTTGTGCGAATTTAGTCAATACAGCAATGGTTATGTTGGAAATAAGCAGGGCGATGATGACGGACAACGAGAGCATTAATGAACCCGTAAATATAATTTTAGAGAACAGCAGTATGTTGTTCAGTTCACTGGGATTAATTTCGTCTATCCTGACAAAATTAATCTGGAAGGAATCTATCATCATTTTTATTAGAACCAAATGACCATTTAACTCCAAAAAAAGCACGGTCGCCAAAATGATGAAAAAATTTGACAGGGGGGTAATCGTGCCCACTCTCGGCACAAAAAGGCTTACGAAACCCAGTCCTGCCTGAATGGATACAATTTGACCCAGTGCCAAAAATATTTCAATGAATAGATTAATAATAAAACCCATAATAAAGCCCAAAAAAAGCTGGGCCATGAGGCTGGCGATCAGTGTGGGTGTAGACACATTAAGATTGATCGCGTCGACTCGTCCTGAAAGCAATACAAACAATGCTAAAACTACCGATAACATGATGGAAATATTTGCGGGAACCATTTCTTTTCTGAATATGGTCAGCGTGGTAAATGTCATCGATATCCTGGCCATTATCACGGCAAATGCAGTAAATTGTTCAGATGCGGATTGTACAAATTGGGTGCTAATTAATGCGTTCATGGTTACTTAATGTATGCTGGTATATTAATCATGAATTGTTGAGTCATGTAAACCAACCTCTCCATTAACCACGGCGTGAGTGACAATATCACTAAAAACATAACAATTAATTTGGGTATAAACGTGACGGTCATTTCATTGATTTGAGTCGCGGCCTGAATAATGGAAATTAGAACACCCACGACCAATGTAGGCAGGGTAATAATGCAGACGGCAGACATAGTCATTAGTAACATATGATGTAGTGCCGACATTAATGTTAATTCTCCCATTTTTTTTCTATCCCCATCCTGGTTATGGCTAGATCAAAGTTTGCGCTGTCTTCAGACTTCTCCGCGGAGGCGCGCTCTGACTGCAATATACTATCACATACTGTATTCAGCCCATTTACTTTTTTATCATAATCATGGTATTTGTTGATCAGGTCCAGTTTAATTTTTTCCATTTTATCGAGCTCAATTTTTTCAGACTGAATGACATCCTGTAAATGCTTATAAAACAATTGGTTGTTCCTGATGATTGGGATAGTATTCAAAATAAAACTATCGAACTGCTCAGTATAAGATGCGGCATATTGCTGGAGCGTTCGAATGGAGGATTGTTTCTTATCCAACAACTGATTTACTTTATAAATATTCTGTTTGAAATGTTCTTTTTTTAGTTTGAACAATTTAATAATAGATAGCATTTGGCTCAATTGGCTGTTCAAAATAATTCCATTAATTCAGCCATGTTTTGTTCGAAATGTTCATGGTCATCCATTCCCTGTCTTAAATAATTGAGCATCTTTTCATGATGTTTTATCGATTCATCGACTAGAGAGTCGGATCCTGCCTGATACATTCCCATTTTTATCAAGTCCTGATTTTCCTGGAATGCACTGAATAACCGTTTAAATTTATGAATCTGGTTTATATGCTGTTTAGGTAGAATCGAGGTCATTACGCGGCTAATAGAGCTCGCAATATCTATGGCAGGATAGTGGCCTGAATCGGCTAACTGTCTGGATAGCACAATATGCCCGTCCAGTATTGAGCGTGCGTGATCGGCGATTGGATCATTCATGTCATCGCCTTCAGTGAGGACTGTGTAAAATGCAGTAATTGAGCCTTGTGTCTCCATACCATTGCCAGCGCGCTCGACCAGTTGAGATATTTTTGAAAAAACGGATGGAGAAAAGCCTTTAGAGCCGGGAATCTCGCCCAGAGTAAGGTACACTTGTCTCAGTGCCTGCGCATAACGTGTTAATGAATCCACAATCAATAAAACATGGAGTCCTTGATCCCTGAAATATTCGGCGATGGTGGTGGCTACCATAGCGCCATTTGCTCGCATCAAGGGTGAGGTGTCTACAGGTGCTGCAATGATCACGGTTTTATTGAGATTATCCAGTCCAATATTTTCTTCAATAAATTCTTTAACCTCGCGGCCTCGTTCACCAATCAATCCAACGATAACCACATCAGCCTTGGTAAATCGGGTGATCATGCCTAATAAAATACTTTTACCAACACCACTGCCAGCAAATAGTCCTAGTCGCTGTCCATGCCCCACGGTAATTAGCGCATTAATAGCCCTCACACCGACATCAATTGGTTTGGATATTCGAGTTCGCCTGATTGGATTAACGGCTTGTGAATAGAGCTCATAATAATCATGTGTAGTTAATGGACCTTTGTTATCAATAGGTTCACACAAGCCATTTAAAACACGACCCAGAAGAGAGCGGTCAACGGGCACACGTAGCAGCTTACTTGAAAAATAGATGGTACTGCCAGGTAAAATACCCATCACTTCTTCATAGGCCATGAGGTGTGTCAAGTCATTTGAAAATCCGATAACTTCAGCCAAAATATGCTGCGGACTATTAGCAATATAAATTTTACAAATGGATCCTACAGAAACATATAGGCCAACCGCCTCGATCATGAATCCGGATATTCGAACAATGGTCCCTTGAATGACAACATCCTCAGCACTATCGATGGATTGCTCGAGTCGGGTAATATGCCGTTTAAATTGAGCAGGGATTAACATAGCTCAACTGCTCGCAGGGTGATATAGACGCTCGGAGAACGGTCAGATTTGAGTGCAGGTTGAACGAAAACGGTTTCGAAAAAGCGCAGCATACATAGGTATGTGAGCATTTTTCGAAATCGTTTTCGTTCAAGATGCGCCAAATATGGCCGTTCCTTGCTGCGGAGTGAGTAGTTAAAGTCCGAATAGTACATTTAACCGGTCCTCAAGAATGGCATGGAGCTTGCTAAATTTTGTCTTGATAATAAAACTACCCTGAGTTAATTCATGATCTATGATGATCTGAACATAATCCAAATAAGATTTATTTTCAAAGACCGGGTAATCTTCTTCTGAAACGTGAATGACACAAGGTACTTTATCTTTATTTATTTTTTCTAATGATTGTTCAATCATTCGTTTTATTGCATGCTCATCCAGGCTTAATTCTTTTATTATAATTTTTTTTACAGATTGCCTCACGAGAGCAATAAGACTTTGCAATAAGCCTGCGTCGACATTGGATAATGTGTCTGCCATTTGAGAACCCATGGTATCCAGATAATTGATTTTATCGTCAACAATAGCTTGATCGTGAATGATCTCCAGTGTTGTATTATCAACGAGAGTGGTATCCGCGTCCTGTTCGATAGTCTCAAGATCACTGGTGGTCTCTTCAACGAGATCACTAACGAGATCACTGTCCATCATTAAGTCATGATCAAGACCGCCATTGAATGTTGGGTATTCCCATACTTCGAAATCATTAATATGTTGTTCATGGGTATCTTGCATAACATCCAGCCTCATTTTGCATCTGATAAATAAATTTTTTGTTCACCAATGAGTTTTTTTGCTAACGCCACGATACGTTTTTTCGCTTCAATTGAATCTTGTGTTTTGACAGGCCCTGCAGAATCAATGTCATCCTTCAGTAAGTCGACTGATTTAGTGGACATGTTTTTAAAAAACATTGCCTGAATGGATTCCTGCGCGCCATTCAGTGCCAAAATAAGCTCATCATTCGATATTTCAGCGATCAATGTTTGCATACTCCTGCCGTCTAATTTTGCCAGTCGTTCAAATGGGAATAACCGCTCTTGTATTTTTTCATATGTTTCATTGTTTTCCGTGGTTAAATACGACATGACGTCATCCTCAGCTTTTGCATCCATATTGGCAATAATATTTGCAGCTATATTGATACCATCCGCCGTGATTAACTTGAATTTTTCAGATTGAGTAAATTTCTCTTCCAAATACTCTGACAGCGTGTTCATTGCATACGATGAAACAGGGGTTAACTGCGTTATTCGTTTAATGATATTTTTGCTTAACTCTTGCGGAAAAAGACGTAGTATCTGAGCCGACCTATCGCTATCAAGACACATCAAGGCAACGGTAATGATTTGAGGATGCTCGTCTTCCAATACATCTACAATCGAATAGAGGGGCTGCCACTTTAATAATTCACATCCTTTTAACTCGTCTGCCATGTATGTTTCGTCAAAAATGGTACCGGCTTTATCTTGCCCAACAGCAGACAATAACGTTTTTCGAAAGTATTCATTGGATGTAACGTGAATCCCCGTTGTTGTATTGGTTTCATTAAAAAATGCATTCAGTGCTTTGATGACTTCATGTTCAGAAATCTCTCCCATATGATTCATGGTCTCGATAATGGATTCCACTTCTTTAGGGCTTAAATTTTTTAAAATCTCAGTCGCACACGACTCACCCATGCCCAACAATATAATCGCTGCATTTTTTAATTTATCCATCACCTGGCAACCCACTTTTTGATGACTCCGGATACTTTATTGGGATCCTTTCCTACCAATAGCCTTAAAATCTCGATTTGTTCATTTTTCAGTTGTATCATCTCGGGTGTTATTCCACTGTTTTGATCAGCAAGTCCTATTGTAGCTCCTCCGTCTTTCTTTGCTTTCGCATGGATAAAGTCCGGTGCAATTTTTCGATAAATAATAATCAGAAATAAAAATCCAAGAATAATCCCTGCGAACTTTTTAATTAAATCCCAGAACCAAGGCTCATCCCACATTCTTGCTTTTATGTCTGCCTCTATCGGAGGTTGAATAAAGCTACTATTAATTACCGTGACCCTGTCACCTCGTGTTTCATTATAGCCAATAGCGGATTTGACCAATTCAGTTATATTGTTCAGCTTGTTTTTATCCAGGGGCTTACTGACCATTTTTTTTGTTTTTTCATCATAAATCAGTTCATTGTCTAAAACGATGGCGACCGAGATGCTTTTGATCTGCAAGTGGTCTTTTTTTACATACGTCGTTGATTTACTCACTTCATAGTTTTTTACCGCTTCGGTTCGGGTCTGTCCAACACTTTGACCGGGAGAGGGTGATGGGGTGCCTGAACTGGACGGGGGTTGGTTTGTTAACGCCCCGGGTACACCTGCTCCAGATGAAGAAGAGCTTCCATCTGTTGACGATTGCTCGCTTCGAACGGCAGTTTGTGTGGGATCATATTCCTCTTTAGATTCTTCTTGCTGCGTAAAATCCATGTCGGCATTGACATTTATACTCGCTTTGTTTTCACCTAACATGGGTAAAATCAGCGCTTGAATTCTTTTTTGGTAATTATTTTCTATCGTATGCTGGTAGTTAATCTGCTCCTGATTATAAATAAATTCTTCACTACTTGCCGATGACAAATAATGCCCGTATTGATCTGTTATTGCCACGCTGGTGGGATCAAGCTCAGGAACACTCGCGGAAACCAATTGTATGATTGAACGTATTTTTTCTTTATCAGCTTCATAACCGGGTTTAATATTAACAATGATTGATGCGGTGGTTCTTGAGTTTTCATCAGCAAATATATTGTTTTGAGGTTTGGCTATATTGACTTTTGCAGAAGAAATACCCTGTATTGACGAGATCGTTTTTGCCAAGTCGGCTTCCAATGCATGGATATACCGGGCGTTTTCCAAAAACTGACTGGATCCCAATTTGTTTTTATCATTTAAAAATGAGAAATTAAATCCCTCTTCTTTTTGAATCCCTGACGCAGATAACTCGCGTTTTGCGCGATTGATATCGGCTGCTGGAACGGAAATAACGCCATTGACTTCGTTGAGTTTGTACGGGATATTTCCCTTTTCAAGGGCGTCAATGATGGATGTAAAATTTTGATCATTAACCCGGTAGTCCAAGGGTCTATAAATGGGATCTTTTGTCCATTGATAGACGCTGAATCCAATCGCAACGCTGATTGCTATACCGGCTAAAAAAAACAGTCTGCGAACAATATCAAAATCAAAAATGGCTTTAATTTGCTCAACAGCGTGTCCAAGATTTTTATCCATAAAAACCACCTTTACATCCTGTTACAATGTCTAAATCAGACAGGCATATTCATAATTTCTTTATATGCTTCCAGTAATTTGTTGCGAACAACCAACAACCCTTCAAATGCGACTTTAGATTTCATAGTCGTCATCATGACCTGTGAAATAGAAACATTAGGGTCTCCAGATATGTATGCATTTTTTACGGATTCAGCCTGCAACTGACTGTTGTTTATGCCTGATATGGACTCTTTGGCAACAGACATAATTTGACTGAATTTGGAACTGTTAACTGGATTTATATCGCCAAACACAGCCGACTTGCTTGATATACTGCGTATTTTTGATAATGTTTCATCTATATCTATTCTTGAGATAGCCATACTGGGTATTGCATTCATAATTCATACCTGTTTTAACGTATTTATTTATATTAACTTAGATAACGTTAATATCACACTAATGTCAATCTAAATTATGAATTTAAAAGATCAAAATATGTCTCCTGAATTTTAAGGTAGGTTTGTTGCGTGACTTCCAGAGTTGTTAAGCGTTGTGTTAATTCGGAAATGGCCTGGCCTAAATCGGTATCTGATAATTTCCCAAACATGATTTCGGCATCAATTAATCTGTTTTGATTGATAGCAAGATAATCATCTATCATTTTTCCTCGATAACCTGCATCAACAAGTCGGGTCTGAAAATGATTCGAGACTTGTTTCATGTTAGAGGCCTGATCACTGAGAGCTTGATGCAAATCCGTTTTTTCTTTTTCAGAGTAAATTGGGGTACTTAAGGTGTTAATCATATTTTGCAAGATGTTAAAAATATTATCGGTTGTGCTGGTTTCAATGGAAAATGTATCACCGACATTGGGTTCACCCGTAATTTGAATGCTGATCCCATTCTGTTCAATGGTTTGGCCTGCAATGTAAGCTGGGGCATTATCAGGTGTTGTAGCAGGTGGTATGGGGATCAATTGACCACCATTGGTTGCAATTAACTGGTATGCTATCTGCCCGGAAGCATTGGTCACAATGGTTATTTTATAGTCATCTTGGATGTAATTTGTAGATGAACTTAAATTACCAGGATTTATCACCCCCGTTCCTGTGTTATTTACTGAATCGGCGGACACAGTAAAGGTGCCATTTCCTAATTTAATTGAGTCAAATAATTGATAACCTGATTCATTATAGATTACGTTGATATGCTCGCCGATGGGTATCTGAGTTCCGTCTTGACTCCCCTGATATACGTATTGACTGCCTTCTTGTATAAAAGCGGGTATACCCACGTTCATACCTGAGAAAATATAATTGCCATCACTGTCCTGTGTGTTTGCAATATCCATTATATTTTGAAGATAGCCTTTAAGTTCTTCAGCGAGATTCGACCGGTCACTATTACTTAACGTGTCATTTTGCGCATGGATTAGAACTTCTTGAATCTGATTCGTGAGATTAACGCTATCTTGAATACCCTCTGCCACTATTTTTGTTCTGTTTTCGGCAAGGATGCTATTTTGTTCGAAGCCTTTTAGACGTTGAATATGAGAATGTACATCAATAATCCGATTGGCCAGAGCTGGATCCTCAGATGCCAGTTGTATTTTTTGTCCTGTTGACACTTGTGTTTGCAACAGTTTTACCTGTTCAAGCTGTTTGGACATGGAGTCTATGGAATTATTGGATTGATCTATCGTGGGGAATCGCATGGTTATCTCCTTGTTAAGGACATTAAAATATCAAATATTTTTTGTCCAGCCTCAATAATCTTTGCGCTGGCTTGATAGGTCTGTTGAAATCGAGTTAAATTGACCGTTTCCTCCTGCAAGCTCACGGCGGAAATTTGATTCCGTTTGAACTCAGACTGCTTTTTCATCGTATCACTGCATTCCAGCATCGTGGTTGAAAAATTTACCGCCGAGGCAATATTGGAACTGATAGCCGTATAGGCTTGATTGAAATTTAATGAACCATTATCGAGCGTACCTTGTTGGGCCAAGTTTGCCATCATTAGCCCATTTCGATTATCGCCACTTCCATTAATATTGTAATTTAGAGTAAAAGCATCTCCGGCCTGACTGCTTCCTGATAAATGAACTCTATAACCCGGATCAAACCCTCCAGGCGTTGGAAATACCTCCACACCATTGGTTGGGTCATAGGGAATGCCTGCCTCTATCACTGTGTTATCAACGGCACTGATGAGTTGATACATCGTTGCGGATGTAAATTCGACCATGATGGGTGGATTCAGTTGTTTGGGGATTGAAAAAGCAGAGGTTGTCGTGTCTGTTATGGCGGTTAATACGAATTGAGCATCACCTTGATTACCTGGAGCAGACGCAGCAATCACAGGAAAACCCAAGGCAAGCTTGGCTGCATCGGTCATGGCGACGTTGATATCACGTGCTCCATATTTTGTAGGTGTCAGGGTATATGTATCACCGGCCACCCAGGTTCCACCCTCAATGTTAACTGAAAAACCATCGGCATTAATGCTTTGTGGAAAAGCACTGATATCCCCAGAGGCCAGCATTTGATTATCTGATTTGCGCACCAGCAGATAATGAGTGGGGGAGTCAAATGTAAGCTGGTAATCACTGGTGGTTAATTGGCTGGCATCATCGATGGTAACGGTCAAATCAGCGATGCCTTGATTGGAGGTATTCGTGATGACACGATTTGTTGTGGCAACGGGGGTATTGATATCCTGAAATATTGCTTCACCTAAATTACCGTTCAAGTCTATGCCCAGTTCATTTTGAGCATTCATTGTTTGCGCGACTACCAACGCTAGCCGACCTAATGCATTTCTTGATTCAAGCAATGTATTGTTTTGGTAAGTGAGTTGGCCTGCCATTTCGCCATGGGTAATCATGCTGGTGATGGGAATACGCGAGTGATTCAATTCAACTGCAATATCCAGGTGAGTTGGATCTGAAGCGCTAGGAGATGTGACCAGCGAACTAGCAGAATTACCGTTCAGCAAGGGTGTGCCATTACCAAGGTTAATCGACAATATACCCGCATTGTCAGTACTGGTTTCAATACCAATATATGTGGATACGATATTAAGGAGTGCCTCGCGTGAATCCAGTAGATCAGCTCGCTCTGTTTCATCCGCGGATATGATTCTATTATTTAGCTGAGCCAGTTGCTGTAGTGCCTGATTTGTTTTAACAACATCAGCATTTAATGCGGTATTGATGTTATTTTGTTCTGTATTAAGCTGACTATCCAGATTGTTCATGTGGGCTATCATGTTGTTGATTTGGCTCAAATACAATGCGCGTGATGTTATGGAGGACGGGTTTGAGTTGATATTATTCAGAGCATTCAAACCGCCGTTCATGGCATTTTCAATGCCATTCTTTTTACCATCAAATATCAACTCAAGATATTTGGTATTTTGCGAAAACGTGGACGCGCGCCCGAATTCGCTTGTCATTTTCTGCACGTTTTTATTGGTGATGTCATCAAATATACGGAGTACATCCGACACATTAACACCGTTTCCGAATCCGGCGCCAAACGCCTCTGAAAATTGGACGTCAAGCCGACTATAGGATGGACTATTTACATTGGCTATGTTTTTACTCGTTATGGCTAAGGCATATTGCGATGCTGTAAGACCGCGCGAACCTATTTCAAAAAGTGAGCTCATAATTTATCATCCTGATGTGATTAATAATTACCCACATCATCCTGACGTGGGGAGTTACTGTGATTAATAAGGGTAATATTTATTAAATAAGTTGGTTATGAGACCCATCGAAGTCGCTTGTCCCGCTTGTCCTCTGGCGCCATATTTAATTTGGGCACCGGCTATCCGTTGCGATGATACGGTATTGAGAGGAGTAATATCTTCAGGGCGTACGACCCCTGTCAACTGAACATATTCATGGCCTTGGTTGATTGATACCCACGATTCACCCTGAATAACCAAATTATTATTACTCAACACCCGCGTCACCGTAACAGAGATGGTACCGTCTAATTTATTGCTTTGGTTACTGTCGCCCTTGCTATCAAATATCTGATTCGTATTGGTCTCAACGATAGCACCTACAGTGGGTTTTCCAAAAATTGTAGGTAAAGGATAATCAAGCTGCGCATTTCTGTTTGTTTTTGTTTTCGCGCTATAGACCCCCTGTGTGGCTTCCTCTAACCTGACGGTTAATACATCGCCTACGCGGCGCGCAACCCGGTCTTCATACAAACTGACATTGTATCCTGCTTGATAAATAGTGCCTCGTGTCTGTGGAGGAGGGGGCACATCGATCGGCATGGCGGGTTGATACACGACTTGGTCTGTTAACAAAGAGGCACAGGAGGTCAGTAACGCTGTTAGGGTTAATAAAATCCAGTGTTTTGCCTGTTCTTTGCGACGGAGCGAGTAGTTAAGCATTATTTATATATCTCGACTTAGATGTTGCAGCATATTATCAATCGCCGAAATGGCTTTTGATGTGATCTCAAATGACCGCTGAGCTTCAATTAAACTGACCATTTCCTCTACAATGTTAACATTAGATGATTCCAATGCACCTTGTCGCAATTTACCAAATCCATTTAACCCGGGTGTTCCAGTCGTAGGAACTCCACTGGCCACCGTTTCCAAATACAGATTTTCACCCACAGCCTGTAAACCGGTTGGATTGATAAAATCAAATAACTCTAATTGTCCTACTTGTTGCGTGGCAGTATCATTTGTAATCGACACGATGCCATCGGCGCTGATGTTGATTTGTTTTGAACCCTCAGGAATTGTAATGGTCGGCTGCACAAGATACCCATTCGGTAAAGCCAGTTGGCCTAACTCATTGATTTGTAATGTTCCAGCGCGGGTATACGCTGCTTCTGATTGATTGGGGATCTGGATTTGCAAGAAACCTCGGCCTGATATCGCAATATCCAGTGGGTTGTCCGTGCTGATTTGGGATCCATCAGAGAACATTTTCTTATTGTCAGCCAATCTTACCCCAGTTCCAATGACTACGCCGCTCGGTAAATTGGTGACGGTCGAGGTGGGGGAGCCGGGTTGAGTTACGACCTGATAAGGCAGATCTTCAAACTCGGGTCGATTTTTCTTGAAAGCAGGGGTATTGGCGTTAGCCAAATTATTACTGATAATGCCTATAGCCGTATGATGGGCTTCCAATCCTGTTTTTGCGGTCCATAAAGCAGCATCCATGTTGTTTACTCCTGTAATTTAATGTATTTGAGCAATCCTAAGCGGTTCCATCCAGTAATTGATTCGATTTGGATGAATTATCTTCTATGTTTTTCATCATTTTGGTATGCATTTCAAATTGCCTGGATACGTCAATTAATTGCGTCAACGCAAGGATAGAATTCACATTACTTCCTTCCAGTGCACCGGATTGAATTTTAACGGTGTGGTCGGCCTTGGGTTCTTCGCTATCTCCCATTAAATGAAACAGGCCATCCTCTCCTTTTTGCAATGAGCTGGGGGGAATATGAACCAGTTTTATGTTACCTAATTTAGCCAGTTGCTTGGCACTTTCGCCGGGTAATTGCGCGGTAATTTCTCCAAATTCATTGATATTCAGTTTAGTTGCCAAAGGAATATTGATAACTCCTTTGTCACTTAATACCATATCGCCTTTGCTGGTTAGTAGCAAACCTTCTGGTGTGATTTTTAGATTGCCAGCGCGCGTATAGCCTTCTTGACCATCCTTCGTTTGAACAGCAATAAAACCAGGCCCCATAATGGCAATATCGAGCTCCCCTCCTGTTTGAATAATCGGGCCTGGTTTAAAATCAGAACTGGTGACCCCCCCAGCACTGTATGAGCGAGTTTGCAAACCCGGTTGCGTATCTGAATACGACTTCATGGTTTCATAATCAGCCTGAAAGCCTATCGTATTCGCATTGGCAAGGTTATTGGAAATAACCTGTAACGAGCGCATGGAGTCTTTAGCACCACTCATACCAACAAATAAAGCTGTATCAACCATATTTCACTCCGTCAGTTACATTTTCTCGATGGTTTGAAGCATTTGATTATAGGCCTGTGAAACCTGTGCATTCGCCTGGAAATCATGTTGCGCACCCATCAACATCACCAATTGTTCAGTTAAATCAACATTAGAGCCTTCCAGTGTTCCTGCGGTAATAGCGTTTACACTGGAAGCCTGATTAATTATCGGAGCACCCGATGCCAGTGTAGATATCCACGACATATTTGAGCTTTGCATCAGGCCTTG
>Ga0206878_10090_pt1 | contig 38478 bp, 33 predicted proteins | sample Alteio_BWOrgCont_8_FD_152621 | JGI IMG/M metagenome (GOLD analysis project Ga0206878, IMG submission 152621) | Enriched cells from forest soil in Barre Woods Harvard Forest LTER site, Petersham, Massachusetts, United States -... | ecosystem: Environmental > Terrestrial > Soil > Temperate forest >... | reverse complement strand
GATAATGCGCCCAGGTTTCGGCAAAGTCTTCCCAGGGATGGCTGGCAGCGTACGCACTGACGAAATATTGCTGCCAGTTTGAGGGCGCGCCGTTATGATAATGGTCTTTGAGCGCCTGGTCGTAATCCTTACGATCATCGCCAAAGACCGCGCGGCATTCATTTTGGCGATTTTCAGCGGTGACGAGACGATCCCAATAATAATGGCCTATTTCATGGCGGAAATGCCCAAGCAATGTACGGTAGGGCTCATGCAAGGCGGTGCGCCGCCCTTCACGCGTGGCATCGTCGGCTTCTTTAAGCGCCAGCGTAATGACGCCATCATCATGACCCGTCATTACCTTATAACCACCAGGGGGCGGCTCTGCGAGAAAGTCAAATACCAGGCCTCGCTGCGGATCATCCGCACGATTAGCCAGCGGCAAATTGAGCCGTAGAAGCGTGTAAAATAATCGATGTTTGGCAAACTCCATTTTGCGCCAGTTTTGAAGATTTTCTGTGTCGGACAAATCAGGAATGGTGCGGTTATGACGGCAGGCGATACAGAACTCTTCGCCGGATTCAACGGGAATAAGCCAGTTGCAGGCGTCATATTGGACGTTCGCACAGAACTTAAATAAATGGTCTGTCGCTGCAAGCGCCTGCCACAGCCCATTGCTGGGCTTTATGGCGCTCATCTGATTTTGCAGGGGAAGGTAGCCCAATAAATGACCGCAACCCCCACAATGACGATTTTCAAATGAAAGCAGAAGATGACACTGCTGGCATTCAAAGAGCTTCATAAGCACCCTGACTCTGCATGATAAAAAAGAATGCTATTAATACTCGTCGCGTCGTTTTCCGCCCAATGCCCCGCCAACACTTGCGATGAACGCACCTACGAATAACGAAAGCGCTGTAAAAATAGAAAGCTTTGCAGCTGCTTTGCGGGCTGTTTCTGCCGTTTCCAAGGCTTTCGCCTGCGCCGCCTTCACTTGCGTGATAGCATCGTCCACGCGTTTGGAGGCTTCTGCGGGTGTAATTCTTTCGCGCACCACAATCTGTCCTGCAAGATAGTTTCTGTCGGCTTGTGAGACATCGCCATTCTTAAGGCCGGTGAGAATGATACGCATGACTTCGCCGCGCGTCTGCGGATCTACGGGAACCTGTGGTTGGTCGGATCGAAACAATCCGTCTACCGCATACGCATTGGCTTCACCCGGGCCAGCCATAGGGCCTTCCGGGCCGGGCCGGGCCATGGCGGCGGTCGCAGCGCCACCTACGATATGCGCCCCTGCTCCGATAGTTGAGGTGAATGCTGCAGCAAAGAATGCAGCGGCGATTACTGTGGCAACAGCCCATGCCAAAAATCCATGTGCGGTATCGCGGAAAAATACTTCATCCGTATGCACGGAAATATATTTGGTGCGCAGCCTGCCCGCAAGATAGCCGCCAAAACCCGAGGCCAGCCATTGCGTAAATATAAGCCAGATGACCACTCCTGAAGTAAGCGCGGTGGCAGATGCCCTCACCTGATCTGATGTAGGTAAAGAAGCGGCACTAATGCCTGCGCCAAGGATGGAGAGAATGAGGGACAATGTAAGCGCTGCGAAAGCACCTGCCCATATTGCGGGCCACGCCACAGCGGAAGAAGGGCTATTTATGGAGGCAGTGTTGTCCGTGGTAGGGTTATACATAGCATGTTCCTTCATTTTTTTGAATCTTAGTGCCAGAAGAGTGCAAGCAAGATGATGATGGGGATTGGCACGCCCAATAACCAAAGAAGAATTCCGCGACCCATAATAGTCTCCTGTTTTTTTAAATTAACTTAATTAGGACTGTGCATGGTTGCTTATAAAGAAACTGTATGGTTCACCTGCCACAAAAATCATTTTAACGAAGCCAGAGGGCATTGCCCTACGTTTAAGACATAATCAGGGAGTATTTACGGCAATGCTCAAGGTAAGCAGCTTCATGACTAACGACGAGTTCCACCACACTTGACCAGAGCCAGGACGGTGCATCCAGCGTTTTGGAACGATTGCGCTTTAATTCCGCCAGCCATTTTTGTTGGGTAGCCTTGTCCATTTGCTGGGCATGCGCTTTACCTACTATCATCGCCAGAAACCCTGCAGCTTTTATGGCTTCATCGCGTGTCATTTGATCAATTTCCAGTTTCAGATCCTGGGGCAGCACCTCACGCAGGAAAACCGAATGCCCAAGAAAACGTGTAGCAAGCATGCGTTTGCCTAAAAAAGGCGAAAGATGCTGTGCGCCCGTCACCGCACGCTGCGCATTATCTTTAGGCATTTCTGCTTTGGCGTAACGGGGCGCTGAAGCGGCCACCGCCTCTTTAATGTCTATAAGGCATAATTCGTCTTTAGGAGATCCCTTTCCCACACTGACAAGCACCGCGATACGAATACGCCCCAGCGAGCTGCATCCTTTTACCCAGTAGGCGGCGTCTATGACTTCGACGCACGCATTATCATCACGCGTACGCAACGAGGTCACAAGATTACGCACCTCATCCATTTTGAAAAGACGTTTAACTTCTTTTTTCTCCTCTTTGGTGAGAGGCCAGAATTTTTTGCCAAGGGGAATAGTGGGTTGCGTATCTTCTATGCGCTCCTTTGCCAAATGCTTCCATGAGCGCCGCAATGCATTTTTCATGGCAATTTTGACGGAATCAGGCTTTTTAACATGATTTTTTGCGCTCTCAGCCCCTTTGGTGAAGGCCTGTTGATAGCCTTCCATCATTTCTTCCAACATTTTTGCGGTAGTGATGCCCGGAAGCGCCGAACCTCGTGCAGAGGAAGCCAAGGAGAGTCCCAGTCGGATCAGGTCATGAGCTGGATTGCCTATCACGGTCTGGTCGAGATCGCGAATCTGAATATCGATATGGCCTTTAATATTTGCAATAGGCCCCAGATTGCCGGTATGGCAATCGCCGCAAATCCACACTGCAGGCCCACTGGGCAGAGATTGTCCTTTTGCGGTCTCCAGCCATTCATAAAATTTAAGTGTATTGCCCCGGACATAGGCATGCGGCGAATGCGCCATTTTCAAATTGCGATACTCGTTTAATATCGCTTGCCGATCTTTAAAGGTGGGATATTTCGATTTCATGAATTATGTGTATTCCATCATTGTAACGCCTGCAAAAGGCAAGGTACTTGCTCTTCTGCAGGCGTTATAACAATCGTCCGGTAATAATCAGCGCAAAGAGTTCTACCTATACTCTTGCTTAGAGCGGCGGCATATCCTTGCGACCACTGGCCGTGTGGCGAATCAGGCTAAAGAGAAAAAGCACGACAAAGACAAGCGCCAGTAATTGTGCAATTTGGGAAAAAGTGCCTGCAAGGCCTCCAAAACCCAGAAATGCAGCGACTACCGCCAGAAGGAAGAAGGTGATTACATAATTTAACATATAAGTATCTTTCATATGGGGTGTTGAATGATATTCACGCACCTAATACCTTATGGAGTGCCTTATCTATTTCCCAAGCGTGGCAGGGTGCATATCTGTAAAGACAGCATCAAGACACGTTCATAATCGCCACATTGCTTTTTTATACGAAGCAAGCTGATTATTATCCTGCCAAATGGAAGTCAAAGTCCCTCTGGCATTTTTCATCAACGAAGGATATTACCCATGACCCGTAGAAACACTATTGCCGCCGCACTTACTCTGCTCATGTTGGCGATTGCTGCATGTAGTTCCAGCGTTGGCGATGGCTCGCGTCCTCCTAATGACGTAACTGTGGTAGTACCTCCTTCAAACTAGTAGTCCCTTAGCGCAATCTGCACTGGGTTTCGGCTACGTTGTTCGCTCGCGTCATTGTTTGACCCGAGAAAATAACGCCGTCGCCAGAAATCGGAAGCCCTGCCTGGTGTAAAGCATTTGCCGTCCATGTATTGCAGGTATGTAATAGATTGTACTGACTCCGTGCGGCATAAAACAGTCCGTCAGGGTTCGTGCTGTGAGCCACTATGCGCGGATTACCGGAAGTATCTGTGGCCAGATCATTCTTGATATAGGCGCAGAGTGCCTTGATTCCTCCGGGCGGCAGAGAAAGTGTTATAGTTGCTTCGGGAGGGTAAGCCTCAAGAGGAGTGACCCGAAGCCCGACTGCATGAACGGTGGCAGTGCCTGGCAAGGGACCAAGAATATATTCACTTATAGTTTCAGGTGGCGAGGTAACGAATGTCTTCTTGGCATAACCAAACATTATAGTGCGGGCTCCGGGAAAAACTTTCCGGTAGAAGGCCAAATCTTCATTCAGTTCTTCGACCGGAATGCCGATTTCGGCGTGCCAGCCTTGCCCGACTACATATACTACATCGCCCGCAGGTGGATGGGGGCAAGGCCTGATAACCGGGCTGCAAGCTGCCATCACAACCGTCATGAACAACAGATATAAAGAACGTTTCATCATGGCCGAAGACGGCTATCTCTAAATAGTGCAATACAGTGAAATCTTGGCGGAGAGGGTGAGATTCGAACTCACGGTGAGCTTGCACCCACGCTAGTTTTCAAGACTAGTGCCTTAAACCACTCGGCCACCTCTCCATGGCGCCTCTTATGACGCATTTGTCCTTCTCACTCAAGGGGGCTGCGCGGCCTTGGGCAAAACCATAGGATTTGCCTGCAGAATGATGAATAAAAATGTTATTTATCATTATGTTATTTTGCGTTCCCACGCGTCATAAATGCTTAACCATTCTCTGTTAGTCTAAGGGGATAGGGAAGCAGCATGTCCGCTAGCAAAGACACTGGCCAAAATATAAATCATGAACCGTATATTACCGGGCGGCGTCCTTGGCTTGTGCATCACCCTGAGGTGGTAACTATCATCGCGACTGCCGCGCAAAAACAAAATCAGGAAAAAATACTTAGCGTGCGCGGGGGTCGATGAGCTGATGAGTCCGCAGGAAGCTTTTGAGCTTACCAAAAGAAAAGGCGATAAGGCCGCGGCCATCGCGTATGCCGAACATCTGCTCGATGCCAACCCCGACATGCTTGCGCAGATAAAAGCCCAGTGTGCCAAGGACAATCCGGTGATTGTGCCGGTGGACGGTATGGAATTCATGCAGGGCCAGAAGGTGAAGTATAATCCCATTCCGCTTGCGTTTGCTTCGGTGCTTGGCGAGCGCACAGGATGGGAAGTTGACGGCATCAACGGTAAAGAACCGATTCAGCAAAGTAACATGGCAGGGCGCACCGGCGCAGAGAAGGTAGAGCGCTTTGTCCGGCAGGCAGAATTTGCGGGTCCTGTGCAGGCGGGACGCAATTACCTCATCGTTGACGATCATTTCACCGTCGGCGGCACGTTGCGCAATCTGATGGATCATATAGAGGCCCATGGCGGCAAAGTGGTGTGTGCCAGTACACTCATCCGCGGTGGTCCTAATTCCCAGTTTCGCCCGACGCAAAAGGATATTGCCCGTGCCAGACAGGCTATCGGGTATAATAATTATGACGCGCTGCATCAAAGCATCTTTGGCGTCGACAGCTCGCACTGCCTTTATACCAGCGGTGAGCTTAAATCCTTTACGACTGCGAATAATCTGCTCGTTGATGAATATAAAAATAGAAATGAGGTGCCTCCTTATGGTAAAACGCTCCAAGACGAACTCTTTCAGAGAATTGGTCATGAACTCCAAGAAGCCGCCGCAGCCCGAAGGCACGCCGCCCGAGAAGCCCTCCACGCAATCCTCAAGCACGCCCCCGGCCTTGCCGCTTACGGGCGCGCAGCAGAAGGAGTTGACGCAAGAGAGAGCATCAGCCCAGGAGCTATTCCAGCAGATACTCAAGGAGGAGCGCACCAAGAAACCAGGCAAGAAAAAGCCGGGCAACAGCAAGGCGGACTGACCAGCTTTTCTGATGCGTTGGCAAACGCTGTGCGCAAAGCCAAAGCTACGGTAGTGCTTAAGGTTGATCCTTCTTCAGACGGCAAGCCTGATTCCTTGCAAAATGCAAAGGAAACACCCGGCGTTCCCCCCGTCAAGGGTGACGCCAAACCTCGCCGGGCTTTATAATCCCTGGCGACGGTTTGCATTCACATTTCGAAATGAACATGCTAAAGCCATTATATGGCTGAATTTCCTAAGAGAACATTCAAAGACTGGGAAAAGCTCGCTGAGAAGGACATCGGCGAGGAAAAGTCACTCGAATCGCTGACGTGGCAAACGCCCGAAGGAATCGCAGTCAAGCCGCTTTACACCGCTGCTGATCTCGAGAAACTCGAACATGCCGACAGCTTGCCGGGGTTTGCACCGTTCATACGCGGCCCGCGCGCGAGCATGTATGCGATGCGCCCATGGACCATTCGCCAGTATGCCGGATTTTCCACCGCCGAGGAATCCAACGCTTTTTACCGGCGCAATCTTGCGGGGGGTCAGAAGGGGCTTTCCGTCGCGTTCGATCTGGCCACGCATCGCGGCTACGATTCCGATCATCCGCGCGTGGTGGGGGATGTGGGTAAAGCCGGCGTGGCGATCGATTCGGTCGAGGACATGAAAATCCTGTTCGACGGTATTCCGCTCAAGGAAATGTCGGTGTCGATGACCATGAACGGTGCGGTGCTGCCGATACTGGCGGGCTATATCGTTGCTGGGCTTGAGCAGGGGGTAGCACTGAGCGAGCTTAACGGCACCATCCAGAATGACATTCTCAAGGAATTCATGGTGCGCAACACCTATATCTATCCGCCTGAGCCGTCGATGCGCATTGTCGCCGATATCATCGAATACACGGCCAGGAACATGCCGAAATTCAATTCGATCTCAATCTCCGGCTATCACATGCATGAAGCCGGCGCCACCGCAGTGCAGGAGCTCGCCTTCACTATTGCCGACGGGCGCGAATATGTGCGTGCGGCTCTGGCTAAAGGTCTGAACATTGATGATTTCGCGCCGCGACTTTCGTTTTTCTTCGGTATCGGCATGAATTTCTTTATGGAGATTGCCAAACTGCGCGCGGCGCGGCTGCTCTGGGCAAGAACCATGGCGGAGTTCAAGCCAAAGAAGGCAATGTCCTTAGCGCTTCGCACCCACTGCCAGACATCGGGTGTCTCGCTCACCGAGAAAGATCCTTATAATAACGTTATCCGCACCACCATCGAGGCAATGGCAGCGGTGCTGGGCGGCACGCAGTCGCTGCACACCAATGCGCTCGATGAAGCCATTGCGCTGCCTACGGATTTTTCCGCACGCATTGCACGCAATACGCAATTGGTCTTGCAGCATGAGACGGGCATTACCCATGTCGTTGATCCGATGGGCGGCAGCTATTATGTCGAATCGCTTACCCATGCGCTGGCGACGCATGCCTGGGCGTTGATGGAAGAAGCCGAGTCCATGGGCGGTATGACCAAGGCTATCGAAGCAGGCATGCCCAAGCAGAAAATCGAAGAGGCATCGGCGCGCATGTCGGCGCGCATCGATCGCGGCGAGCAGGTGATTGTCGGCGTCAATAAATTTGCGCTCAAGAAAGAAGATCCGATCGACATTCTCGATGTCGATAATACGGCGGTGCGCAATTCGCAGATCAAGCGCCTCAACGAAGTAAAAACAAAACGTGATGCCAAGGCAGTGCAGGCGGCGCTGGAAGCGCTTACTTCAGCGGCCAGGGACGGCAGCGGCAATCTGCTGGCGCTGGCAGTAGAGGCGATGAAGCTGCGTGCCACGGTCGGCGAAGTGTCGATGGCGCTGGAGAAAGTATGGGCCCGTTACAATGCTGAAATCAAAACTATCTCCGGCGTTTACGGCGCAACGTATGACGGCGGCGAGGGCTTAAAAAAGATTCTGGCCGAGACAGCGAATTTTGCCAAAGAAAAAGGCAGGCGCCCACGCATTCTTGTGGCCAAGATGGGGCAGGACGGACATGATCGCGGTGCCAAGGTCATTGCCACAGCATTCTCTGACATGGGATTTGAAGTCGATGTCGGCTCCTTGTTTGCCACACCGGTGGAAGTGGCAAGCCAGGCAGTAAAGAACGATGTGCATATGATCGGCGTTTCTTCGCATGCGGCGGGACACAAGACGCTGGTGCCGCAGCTGATGGAAGCACTTCGCAAGCAAGGCAGGGCAGACATCATTGTCGTCTGCGGTGGTGTGATTCCGCAGCAGGATTATGCATTTTTAGAAGATGCAGGTGTCGCGGCGATTTTTGGCCCCGGCACCCATATACCCGATGCCGCTGAAAAAGTGCTGCGTATTATCCTGCGCAGGAATTACATCGTCGAATAAAGCAAGCATGAGCAGGCCACGCTTACGTTCAAGCGGTGCAGTTTGTGTGGATTATTGGCTTATACGCAGCCGTTCGATCGAATTGGCAATCGCATTGAAAGAAACAGTAAGGCTTGTATAGGTCGAAGCAACGAAGGAATAGCCTGTAATACCTCCAGCGGATCCAGCTGGCCCGGCGCATTGTGCAAGAAGTTGGGTGTCCACAACACCCGAGTTAGGCAAGCGGTCCGCTGCTGTAAGTGGATATGCGGATGGCGGATTGCCGAAACCGACAGTGTAAATGGTTATACCTGCTGCTCTCAAATTATCACAGGCCTGTAATGTCACCGTATCAAGATATGCTTCTGCCGAAGGTTCATCTACTACATTTGCAGCTATTGGGGCGATGGCTTCAAAATTGCTCAGCAGTTTGTAGGCATTATAATTCACGGATTGAAAGTGATTTGTGCCATCGGTTAGGAACACTACTACCTTTACCGAGTCCTGTGCGGTGTAATCAAGCGGCAGGTTATGTAAGGACATTTCTGCGCTATTCCACCAGCCTCTCCAATTGGGTGACAACAACCTCCACGCCCACGCGAGGCCGATGGGCAGAAGTGTATCTCCAGATGGATACATGCCAGCGATGGCATTCTTAACGGTTGTTTTAGAGGCGCTCATCGTCTGGATCGCCTGCTGCGGGCATTCATAGTTAGGACTGGGGCCGTTGCCGACATTACTGAAGGGCGTATTGTATGTTAACGGACTGGGAGTGTTGATCCACTGATTTATGATATAACCTGGAACGGCAGTAATGCCCGAAGGCCATATATATCTATCAAAAGCACCCGCACTGGGGGGCGCATCCGTGATGTCAAATGTATCAAAGGAAAGTTGTCGTGCGAAGACACATCCTTGCCAGCTTCCCCCAGTATCTGCGTTATCAAACTGACCAAAATTAGGATCGCTAATATCCATCCAGTTTGAAAGATACGCACCGTTGATATTGACTTCCTGTGAGAAGGGAACCACCCCCACATAGACACCTGAAACCGTGTCGCCACTGCCGTAAATAGTATCGAGCAACTGGACGGCAACATTTTGCAGATCCGTTATCTTGGTAGTACCGTCCGACAATGTATCTGACATGGAGCCCGTATTATCCATTGCCAGTACGAGTTCCAGGCCTTGGCCATTGCTGCTACGGGTAACTTGTGAATTAGCCACCACGCTCAAGTTACTGATACCGAAAATAGACATGAAGATCGGTTTTTGCATGGCGGTCGCTTGCAGCGTGATAGTATTGAGATTGGAGCAAGTGGGGTCAGTGCCGGTATTGCAGATTATGGCGCTTATATTCACATGCGTGGCGCCGAGGGTGCCACTAGGAAATTCTACGGTGAAGTAACGTTGCGCTTCTTCCTGTACCCAGCCATTATAATCGATGTTGCTGCCGTTGACATAGGCAGCACCTGGCGTATTGGCCACGGCTGCTGCTGCGAGACCCGCGGCATCGAGGGCAGAAGATAAGCGCATGCGCAAAGTTTGTGCGCGCGTCATATCTACCGCGGCGCCAATAACCATGACAATCAAGAATAGCGATACGCCGATAAGCACTAAAACGTTGCCATTTTCACCCCGGATCATTCTGCGCAAATTGTAAAACATGGCTGATGAATTTTTCATTTATGGACAGGATGAAGTGGAGGTAAGACTGCCAAGACGAGGCTTAAAAACAGTATAGCGATATAGAGTGGTAGGAGGAATTATATTTTGTATCGTCAATGGTATATAATAGAAATAGATTTCTCCGACGACGACCTCTTCATTCGCAGTCATAGTAAAGCCTGCAGGAAGGTTCGCTGCTGAGCCTATATGGCTGCCCACGGTGCTCGTCTGTGTGAGTGTGCCACCACCGCAAGCTTGCCAGCTTATGGTAGGCTTGGTGGGATCTGTTCCCGTCTCTACGCCTGTAAGGATTACAAGGCCGCTAGCTCCTAATGCAAACGGATTCATGAGTACATTTGCCGCCGCCAGATACTGTTGGAGATCCGTAGCAGAGATTTGTCCGGGCTGTGCTTGCGTGAGAACATCGGTAACGGTGTAGATTGTTTTTTCCAGTTTTTGTGAAATCAGCAGATAGCGGCACACTTCAAGGGTGCCAAACAACAGTAGTAGAAGCAGCGGCAACACAAGTGCGAATTCTATAAGTGCCAGTCCTTGGGTGGATTGTCGGAATGTTAGCGTTTGGCGTTTTATAAAACTGAATATTTTCATTGGACTAGCCAAACAGGCATCCCGGGTAATTCGGATTGCCTGGCGCACAAGGCTGAGGTGTAGGCGCTGGCGTCGGACCAGGAGCGGGAGTCGGAGCAGGAGTGGGCGTCGGAGTGGGTGCCGGAGTCGGAGCGGGAGTGGGCGCCGGAGTCGGAGCAGGAGTGGGCGCCGGAGTCGGCGCAGGAGTCGGCGCTGGAGTAGGAGCAGGAGTGGGTGCCGGAGTCGGCGCAGGAGTCGGAGCGGGCGTGGGCGCCGGAGTAGGCGCAGGAGTGGGCGCCGGAGTCGGAGCAGGAGTGGGTGCCGGAGTCGGAGCAGGAGTGGGTGCCGGAGTCGGAGCAGGAGTCGGTGCCGGAGTGGGCGCCGGAGTCGGAGCAGGAGTGGGCGCCGGAGTCGGAGCAGGAGTGGGCGCAGGAGTGGGCGCAGGAGTGGGCGCAGGAGTGGGCGCAGGAGTGGGTGCCGGAGTCGGAGCGGGCGTGGGCGCAGGAGTCGGAGCAGGAGTCGGAGCGGGCGTGGGCGCAGGAGTGGGTGCCGGAGTCGGAGCAGGAGTGGGCGCAGGAGTGGGCGCAGGAGTGGGCGCAGGAGTGGGCGCAGGAGTGGGCGCAGGAGTGGGCGCAGGAGTGGGTGCCGGAGTGGGTGCGGGTGTTGGTGCTGGGGTCGGAGCAGTTGTGGGTGCCGAAGTCGGAACCGGTGTGGGTGCTGGAGTCGGAGCGGGCGTGGGCGCCGGGGTCGGAGCAGATGTAGGCGCCGAAGTCGGAGCAGATGTGGGTGCCGGAGTCGGAGCAGGAGTGGGCGCCGAAGTCGGAGCCGGTGTGGGTGTCGGGGTCGGAATGGGTGTGGGTGTCGGAGTCGGAGCGGGTGTGGGTGCCGGAGGCGGTGCAAAAGGTTCGTTCTTCACTATGGTTGTTGTGGTGATGTTAACCGTACCGTTCACAGAGTTGCCGAATACGGGTAACATAGGCAGAACGATTGGCCAGGGATAACTTGCACTATAGACCACAATGTCATCCGCACCGCCCAGGCCTGCACCGTTTGGCCCTGAAATTCCCTGATCATCGCGTATGCCGTCGCCGTTGACATCGACGAATTGTCCCGGTTGATTGCAGGGTTCAGGAATACCTTGCTGGCAGGGCTCTATCTGGCCCACATCGGCAAAGCTCGCATATGAAGTTACGGTAAGATTAATCGCACTTGTGCTCAGCAAGCCACCTGCCTGCGTATCCAGTAAATCATTTACATAATTCCAGCGGCTTGCAGTACTAGCGGTAGGAGAATAACCTGTCTTTCCAGCACGTGCCGCTGTTTCAACGGCACCATCCAGTACGGAAGTCGCATACATGACGAAGGAGTACTCGACAATTCCCATGATGATGACCAGCAGTACGGGAATGATGATGGCATACTCGATCGCAGTCGCGCCTTCCGCAAGCACCAGCAAAAATACAGCAAAGTATTTTATTTTTTTGTGCAGCCTTTGCAGCCAATGTGAAGTCACTGCTATGCCCCGAATTTTTGCAAAAAACAATCCATCCTAAATATTACTAAAAGTTGATTAATATTTAGTTAATTTAGTAGCTTAATATATTTGTCATATATCATGACGCTCTGGCTAACTCCCTTTTAAAGCGGCATTCCTAAATGCCTGAGTGGTCGCTTATATTATTCATCCGGCAATTATGTTAGAATCCTATAATTGTGTGAGCAGAATAATAAACAGAAGCAATCTATGAAGAAATTATGTCGCGTTCGTCTGCTGCTTTTGCAAGAAGGTGCTACTGCGATCGAGTATGCCATCGTGCTGCCTATATTGTTGCTGCTCATCATGGGCATTATTGAATATTCACTGGTGATGTACGGCGAAGCAGTGATTGAAGGCGCCACCAATTATGCCGCGCGCCTGGCCAAGACGGGCTATGTAAATGCCGCCACCACGGGCACATGCCCCAGCCCTTCTTCTTCCAATACCCAGACGCAGGTAGCATACATCAACTGCATCGTAGGCACTCGCGTTGCAGGGTTGCTCACATCTTCCAGTGTGCAGGTGAGCGCATCGGACTACCCTGCAGGATATAGTTCCATTTCGGGCGTAGGTTATCCTACGAGTAATTGTACCGATACGGTCAATACCTCAGGTCCGGGCGGCACGCAGAGCCCGGCGCTGTGCGCGGGAATGGGCGGCAGTAACCTTGGCAGTGCCGGTGATATCATGGTTTTTACGGTGCAGTATCCCTGGCAAGTCATCACGCCATTTCTTAAAAACGTGCTGGGAACGAATGGCATCTTCATGCTTCGTGCAAGCGCAGTGGTGAAGAACGAACCTTACTCTACGAGCCGATGACATGTGTTTGATGCATTTTCTTAAACACAAGGCACGAACATTTACCCGACAGGAAGAGGGCGTTGCTTTCATCGAATTCGCATTTGCGATTACCATTCTGCTGCTTTTGTTCCTGGGTTGCGTGGAACTCACGCGTTATGTGATCATCATCCAGAAACTGGAGAAGACAGTGAGCGAAGTTGCTGACGTCGTCACCCAGACCGATCCCAGCACCTCTCCGCTTACCGATTTAGAGATGTCGCAGTTGATGGATGCCGTGCAGTACATGATGTCACCCTATACCACTATGAGCAATACCTACACCAGTTCCAATACGCGCATCATCATCACCGACATCCAGAATATTTCAAGTACGGCCACTCCCAACCCCGTCATCATGTGGCAATTCTGCAGTCGCAGCGGCCTCAGCGGTACCTCATATTACAGCAAGCTGGGTAATACGAGCAGCTGTACGGCTGGCAGCACATGCACCATCACCGATGCACAATTTGGTGCTGCCGGTTTTTCCACGGGCACCTCGGGATTTCGAAGTAACATGCAGACCAGCGAAGAGCTCGTGGTTGGCGAGGTGTATTACGCCTATTTACCCATCACCAACCAGAAGCTCCTGACTGCGGCCACATTATATCGCATGGCAGCATTCATGCCGCGCCTGGGCGCGCTTACGTCGTATGTTCCCAATAGCACCTATAGCGGCAGTTCTCCCGAGCCAAGTCCCGTTCCCTCGAGTTGTCCTTAAGTGAGTTTTATGAGGTAGCCTATGGTTAAAGTGCCGCACAAACGCCCTTCACTACTCGCCGCTGAAAGTGGCAACGTCGTTATCCTTGTTGCGCTGGGAATATTTCTGATGGTGATGGCGTGCGGCGTAGCCGTGGATATGGCGCGCGCGCAGACATTGCAGAACAGAATGTCAAATGCACTGGATGCGGCAGGTCTTGCAGCGGGCGCCACGGCCAATTCACTTCCGCTGGGTTATACGGTAAGCGATAGTTGCACGCAGCAGAATCTTAACGCCAACGGATGTTGGGTGCTGGAGCAGGTGCAACGATACTTCGCTGCGAATTTCCAGACCGGGTATATCGACAGCGGCAATGTCGATGGCACGGGTACGGTCACTGTGGCTTCACCCACGGTCACCGCGGTTCTGGTCAGGAACGGCACCGCCATCGATCTGCAGGCGACCACCAATCAGGCCACAAGGTTCATGAAAATATTTGGCAAGCCGTCACTGCAGGTTGCTGCTGTATCGGAAGTAGTGTTGCGCCGCACGGATGTGGGATTGGAAGTGGTGCTGGCACTGGATAACACAGGCTCGATGAACACCGTGTTGCCCAGCGCCATCCCCGCCGACAATATTTCAAAAATTGTCGCATTAAAAGGTGCGGTTCCGCTGCTGCTCAATCAGATTTATGGCTCAGGCAATGATCAGGTGCTAGGCGGCAGCAGCGGCAACACACCACTCGTATGGGTCGGCATGGTGCCTTATACGGACATGGTGAATGTGGCAAATCCAAGCGGCGGTACGAGCACGATGGATAACGGGGTAACCACTTACACCAGCAGCTACCTGCCCGGCAGTTATTTCTCCCCTTCAGCCGATGCTGTCCCGGCCACCACTCCTTTTCCTGGCAATTCGTCCTCTGGTAAAAGTGTATGGACAGGCTGCATCGATGCCCGCACGCCGGCTACCGGTGTCACGTCCAATTTTTATGGCAATGACAATTGCATCAGCGGCGTAGGCAGCGCCTGTACCAGCAATTTGAGTTCTGACCTGTCACTTAGCACGGCAACGACATTCACTCCTCTTGATACTTCCGGCTGGGACAACAACGCAACAATTGACATTGCCTGCCCCAAACCGGTGGTGCCCATGAGCAGTTCCAAGTCGGCCATCATAACGGCTGTCTGCGGGACAGACCCGACATGCGCCGACCCCACTCAGGGTTTGTATGCCACGGGTAACACCTTAATCAATATTGGCCTTGCATGGTCATGGAGGATGATCGAGAGGTGGTCCGGCTTATCCTCGGTTGCCTCTTCTTATGATTCCGATACAGGTATTACCACGCGCAAGAAAGTGATCATCCTGATGACGGACGGCGCCAACACCGATCCCGGCGTCCAATGTACCGCTTGGACTGGCTGCACTTCGCCCCAGTCCCCCACCTGGCCCAATGCCTGCTGCACGCAAGCGCCTTATCCCGAGACCTGCTACGACCAGACATGCAGTATTGATCCGGGAGAAACATGCAGCACCGAATGCGGTAATACTAATTATGTGTGTACAAATTACAGCGATAATATCTGCACTGCAGGATATTATAATTCATACTATTCATGCTGCTGGGGGAATGGCTGTCCGACCGACGATATAGTTAATTCCAATCCGCACGACTGCGGCTACACACAGTGTACAGATGCGCAAACCCAGGATCAGTGCACGTATTATGTCGCAAATAATCCTAACGCGTATGAGGACTTTCATGCTGCCGGTACTAACACCCTTGTGCCGGGCACATGGTACGCGCCCAATATTGATACGGTAGGAGATAATAACGGTGAGGGCATTACGGGTTTTTCCTACATGGATAATTACAATAATCCCACGGCTTCTAACAATGAATGGCAAAATGAATGCGACGCCGTGAAAGCCCAGGGCATTATTATTTATACGATTGGTTTTGGCACGGCTGACGGTGGTCCTACCGTAACGGGCAACCCCAATTCCGTCTATGATCCCAACTGTAACGACATTACCTGTGCAACCTATGTGAACGGGCCATTACTGAAATACTGTGCGTCGCCGGGCGATTATTATCTCGCCAATACCCCCACTGCGCTTAGAAATATTTTTATCACGATTGCCAATCAGCTGAATAATCTGCGCGTCAGCCAGTAAGCGCACTGCTGGGATTTTGCGGTAATTTTACATAGTTGCTGCCAATTTTTTAGCTTTATTGCGCGCATTATTAATGCATCTTTCTTTGCGCAAGTTATGCTATACTTACGGCACAATAACAGGGATGCCAAAGCGTATATTCTGTCTATTATTAGCTCTGAACGGGGCTATCGGCGCCGTACGGCATCTGTCGCAAGGGGTGGCTATGGGTAAGACATTGGGCACGCAGCTGCTGCAGTTCTATAAACGCGAACAAGGCAACGTATTCATTATTGTTGGATTCGCCATCATGGTGCTGATTACGGCGACCGGCGTTTCAGTGGATATGGCGCGCGCGCAGACGCTGCAGGAGAAAATTTCCACTGCGCTCGACGCGGCGGGCCTGGCCGCAGGGGCTACGGCCAACACAGTAGACGTGCAAACGCAGGCGCAAAAATATTTTAATGCCAATTTCCCCAATGGTTATTTAGGTTCAAGCACTATCACGGTATCGGCAGTACTGAGCGCCGATAAGAGTACTATCAGTCTCACTGCGAGCGGAACGCAAGCAACGACTTTTTTGCAGGTGGTGGGCATCAAGACGGTTTCTATCGGTGCCAGTTCGACCATCACGCGCGCTAATTCGGGTATGGAACTCGTGCTCGTGCTGGATAACACCGGCTCGATGTCGGACCCAGTAAATTCCAGCGACAGCAGTGTCTCAAAACTTTCGGCGGTGCAAACGGCCATCGCCGGCTCGGGTGGGTTGCTCGACATCGTGTACGGCACCGGCAATAATACGGCGACAAACCTATGGGTAGGCGTAGTGCCATTTTCCTACATGGTGAATATCGGTACGAGTTACCCGACCTGGATTGATACCACGGCCAACTCCGATTTCGGCCCGGTGATCAGTGGCAGTTCATGCCCAAGCTATACGGGTAATCCCAGCGGCACCACAATCACGGCCACGTACAACACCAGCAGTTCGATCAAGCGCTGCGACTATCTGATGCAGGGCACCAACGCCACCACGACCAATTTCGGGCTTTCGGGCAACTGGAACGGCTGTATCGATGCGCGAAACGGTACCGCTTCTTCGAGCTATGATGCATCGCAATCGGCTACCTCCAGCCTTGGCCTCACACTCGATGAGTCGGATGATACGCCCACGACGACGGGAACATCAGGAACGAAATTCCCGCCTTATTTCAACGCTACCAGTTCCACCACTACTTCCGGATCTTCGCCCAGTTATTATTGCAGCACGAGTGGCAGCCCCACCAATGAATGGAACTGCAACATCAGCAGCGGCAGCGGCAGCTCCAAAAAAGTCACGACAGTCTATTATCCTGTCTGGCCCACCAACTCTACGCTTACCATCGGCCCCAACAGCACTCAGAACAACAACTGCACTCAGACGCCGCTGTTGCCTATGGTGGCAGAGAAATCGACGGTTGAGTCGACGATCAACGCCATGACAGCGTCAGGCGACACGATGATCAACCTCGGCATGGCTTGGGGTTGGCGCTTGCTTTCACCTAACTGGGCGGGCGTATGGCAGGGCGAGATGGTGGCAACCGGAAATCCTACTTATCCGCAGTTGCCGCTTCAGTACAAAACGTCATTGATGAACAAGGTCGTGGTGCTTATGACGGACGGCGTGAACAACTCCAGCAGCACTTATCCTGGCGGCTATCAGAATCAATCGTCCATTCCTTCAATTTCCAGTCTCGACAGCAGGACACTGGCTATTTGTTCGGCGATGAAGAATAATGGCATCACGATTTACACGATCGGATTTGGCACAGCTGACGGTGTCACTGTCATCAACAGCCATTGCAACAACTCTTCCTGCGCAACCTATGTAAACGGTTCACTGCTTCAGTCCTGCGCGACCAATTCGAGCTATTACTTTCTTGCGCCGACCAATGCGCAGCTTGCAACTGTGTTCGCGCAGATCGGTGATGCGCTCGCTAACCTGCGCGTGAGTCAATAGAGTTAAGTGCGGTAGGGGATTTTTTGCGCCGGCTTACGGGCTCCAGAGGAATGTGCCCCCGTTGCCAATCCCCGCGATGAACGCCGCCGTGGCATCACTTATCTGAGCGGCAATTTGCTTTTGCCCCGGATGGGCTGCATCCGCTGCATTGGCGATTTCAGAAGCGAGCGAGGCGGGCAGAAGCCCTTTTTTGCCCAGCGCTTTGGCAACACTATCCGCTGTTGCCTCCGCAGAAATGACGCTGGAGCCTTCCTTGTGCCTGCATTTGATATTGCTGGCAGTCAGTGCCTGCTTAACGGCAGCCTCTTTATTTTCGTTCACCTTCATTTGTGTCTGAATGTCCATCATTGTTTTCCTGCCGACGGCGGTAGGATAAGCGTCCTCCTGCAGGGTGCTTATGGCGGAGCCCGGATGATTGATGGTCGCGTGGATATAAGAGACGGGTTTTTCAAGCCCGTAATCCATCTGACGCAGGCCCGTAATAGCATGCTGCTCAAAAGACAATACTTTGGCTTCCTGCACTTGCACCTTAAGCGCCGGAGCGACCTGCTTTGCTTCAGCCGCCGCGGGCGCGATTGCCATTTGCGCAGGGGCTGCTTTTTTCTCTTCAGCAACCACCGCAGCAACTGGGGCCGTCGTCGCGGGCACGACTTTGGGTTTATAATTGCCAAACGGCCGATAATTGTAGGTGCCGCGGTCTCTGCCGATGCCCTGTTGTTCACTGGCAAGTACGTCCTTCACGTAGTTTTTCATGCTGAGGCTGGTGAGCCTGCCATAGTATCCCTGTTCCGCCTCAATATTGACGCCGGGATCTTTGACCGCAATCGTATTCACATACGGCTGCACCTGTTTGAGAAGCACAATCATTTCACCGGCGACTTTATTTTCCCATGCCTGGCGCGCGGGCGAAATATAGGCGTTGCCACTGCTATCGTTTTTGGACAAGGCGTTGAATTCGTCGGCAATGCGGTTCATCGCCGTGTGAAAAACGGGTCTGGCTGCAATGAGGGCATTGGCCTCTTTCGATATATGGACGCCTTCTTTGTTTGCTCCCACGCTTTCAAGATGCGTCGCCATGGTCGTGACGTCGTCGAGCAGAAAGAACAATTCCCGAACCGATGTTTTGACAGTGCCCACAAGCCTCTTCTCTTTGAATTCTGTTACGCTTAGGGTAACAGGCAAAGATTAAGGCATTCTTAATGGCGCGCTTACAGCCACTGCTTAAATTTCTTTATATACCAGAACTTTACCACTTGAGTGAGTGCGCAATAACCCAGCAGCGTAACCGCGAGCCAAGGAAAGTAGCTCATGGGCAAGGGCACCAGGCCAATCTCTGCGCCGATCGTAGAGAAGGGCATGTAAATACCCAGCGCCATGATGGCAATGGTAAGTGCCAGTACCGGCAGCGCCGGCATGCTCTGGAAGAACGGAATTTTCTGCGTGCGGATCATGTGCACCACCAGCGTCTGCGACAACAGCCCTTCGACAAACCAGCCCGACTGAAAGAGTGCCTGCATCTCTGGTTTATTGGCGCCGAACACATACCACATCAGGCAGAACGTGGTCACGTCGAAGATAGAGCTGATGGGGCCAATGAGCACCATAAAACGCGCCAGGCCGCCCGATTCCCATTTGCGCGGCTTTTCCATGTATTCCTTGTCGACGTTATCCCAGGGAATCGAGATCTGGGAAATATCATAGAGCAGGTTCTGCGTCAGAAGCTGAATGGCGATCATCGGCAGGAAGGGCAAGAATGCGCTGGCGATGAGCACGCTGAACACGTTGCCGAAATTCGAGCTTACCGTCATCTTGATGTACTTGGTGATATTGCCGAACGTCTTGCGTCCTTCGAGCACGCCTTCTTCGAGCACCATCAGGCTTTTTTCGAGCAGAATGATGTCGGCGGATTCCTTGGCGATATCCACGGCAGTATCGACGGAAATGCCGACGTCAGCGTCCCTGAGCGCTGCCGCATCATTGATGCCGTCGCCCAGATAGCCCACCGTATGGCCCACACCTTGCAATACGCGTATGACGCGCGATTTCTGCATCGGGGACATTTTGGCGAAGATGGTCGTATGCTCTGCCTTGTCTGCCAATGCGTCGTCGGAAAGCGAATCGATATCCTTGCCCAGCATGATATGCTTGGATTCGAGTCCTACCTCGTGACAGATTTTGCGTGTCACCACCTCATTATCGCCGGTGATGATCTTGACCGCGACGCCGTGCTCTTTCAGTGCAGCAATAGCGGTACGTGCGGTTTCCTTCGGCGGATCAAGGAACGCGATATAGCCTGCAAGCACGAGATCGCATTCGTCTTCTACGGTATAGGTGCGATCTTCCGGCGGCACCCATTTATAAGCCACGGCGAGTACGCGCAGCCCTTCTTCATTGAGTTCGCGGGTGACGGCGCGGACTTTCTTGCGCATCTCGGCGGTAAATTTATGCGGCTTGGCGCGTGCCTTGCGACGTTTTTCCTGTGCCGGGGTTTCATTTTCGACGGGCAGGTTTTTGTGATCGTCGGCATGCGAGCAGAGTGCGAGGACTTCTTCGACCGCGCCTTTGCAGACCAGCAGGTTGCGGTCGGCATCGTTCGGGCGCACCACGACGGACATACGGCGGCGAATGAAATCGAACGGTATCTCGTCTATCTTGCTGTAACTCTTCTGCATATGCTGGAGTTCATGCTCCTCACCGAAGCGTAAAATGGCGACATCGAGCACGTTCTTAAGACCCGTCTGGTGAAAGCCGTTGAGATAGGCGAACTCGAGCACCTTGCGATCTTTTTCGCCGAAGATATCAAGATGACGCTCGAGCATGATCTTATCCTGGGTGAGCGTGCCGGTTTTGTCGGTGCACAGAATATCCATCGCGCCGAAATTCTGGATCGAGTTGAGGCGTTTGACGATAGTTTTGCGCCGCGCCATAGCGACTGCGCCGCGTGCGAGGTTAGCGGTCACTACCATCGGCAACATCTCGGGTGTAAGGCCTACAGCGACGGAGACCGAGAAGAGCAGGGCTTCCATCCAGTTGTGCTTGGTCAGCCCGTTGATGAGGAACACCACAGGCACCATAACGAACATGAAGCAGATGAGCAGCCAGCTTACGCGGCTGATGCCCTTGTCAAAACTTGTCAGGGGGCGCTTGCCGACCAGTTCCTTGGCCATGGAGCCGAAATAGGTTTTATTACCGGTGGCGACGACAGCAGCTGTGGCAGAACCGGTCACCACATTGGTGCCCATGAAACAGACATTGGCGAGCTCGAGCGGGCTTGCGCCGGCGGCCAGTGCTTCGGGGCCTGCGGATTTGCCGACGACAGCACCGAGCGTGTCGTATTTTTCCACCGGGATCGATTCGCCCGTGAGCACCGCCTGGCTGATGAACAGATCTTTAGACGTGATAAGACGCATATCGGCCGGGATCATGTCGCCGGCGGAGAGCATGACGATATCGCCCGGCACCAGCTCGGATATAGGCATCTCCTGCGGCTTGTCGAAGCCCTGGCGCTGCACGCTTGCGGTGGTGCGCACCATCGCCTTGAGTTTTTCCGCCGCACGGCTCGAGCGGAACTCCTGCCAGAAACGCAAGACGGTTGCGAGCAGGATCATCGTGGACAGCACGATGACCGTTTTAAACGAACGGTCTTCGGGTGCGGCATAGATGATGTCGGTAAAGACCGAGACGGTGCCTACGAAAAAGAGAATGGCGTTGAAAGGAGTGAAGAATGCGGTAAGAAACTGAGTGTACCATGCGGGCGGACGTTCATGCGCCACTTCATTGCGGCCGTACTGGCGGCGGCGGTTTTCCACTTCCTCTTCACTTAAGCCCTGCATGCTTGATGCAAGCGAAGTAAGTGAATCATCCAGCGACGAGCGTGCCGATTCAATCAACCGGCTGGAGATACGAAGAGAGTCTTTGCCGCCCTGTCCCTTGGCGCCAGCCATGCTTATAATCGATGTCACCGTCTTATTCATATGCCGACACTTTCTTGTTTTTTTCGACAATGCGTGACGGCGGACATTCTTAAAATCAAGAATGTTTGCGGGTCGATTCAGATACGTCAAAGAAAGAGTTAAAGGGTTGCAAGGCGCGCTTAATCTTCTACCCGTACTTTTTCCCCGTGGCGCTTGCGGCGTATCCGGGGAAGGCAGCTCACCTAACCCATGGAAACGACTGCAAGCCGTATAATCGACGTCGTTCGGCCGTCAGACACTGAAGTCTCCGTCATTGTTAAAACCGCCGTCTTGGTAACATGCGTTGAAAACGGCTGTCAACTTGTTCTTTCGCGAATATACGAAAAGTGGTATAGCGAAAGTAAGTGAATACGAAAGCGCAGAGGCCGCATGAAACAAGGCAAAAAGAGCGATAAAGACACGCCCAGCGCAATGAAGGATCTTCTCGGCGGCATCCTGGCCGCCCATGCCAAATCGTCCGTGCAGGAGCGCATGCGCTCGCTCGGCATTCCCGCGAAAGAAATGACCGAACCCGTACAGCTGGCCGTCTCGGCGCTGCTGGAGAAGCTTGACGACGTCACGCATGAACTGGCGCAGGCGCAGGAGAATTTCGCCGAGCTTGAGCGTCTGGTGGATGTGGACTGCGTCGCTCCCGTGCCTAACCGCCGCGCGTTCATGCGCAGGCTCGCCTGGGCGGTCGCCATGCATCAGCGTTACGGGCATGCCTGCTCGGTGCTCTATTTTGACCTCAACGATTTCAAGATGATCAATGATCGCTACGGCCATGCCGCAGGCGACATGGCCATTCGTCACATCTCCAAGGTACTGCTCGAATCGTTGCGCGGTTCGGACTTCATGGCGCGCTTAAGCGGCGATGAATTCGCCATTATCATGTATTATGCAAGTTTTTCCTCTGCCCGCATGCGGGGCAGGAAGATCGCCGAGCGTATCGCGCAGAGCTCCTTTATCTGGGACAAGCAGCCCATCACCGTCACGGCGTCGGTGGGTGCCTACGAAGTGAAGAAGGGCGACGATGCCGAAGCCGCGCTCGCCGGTGCTGACGCGGAAATGTACCGCGACAAGAAAAGCAGCAAAGAAGTCGTCTGATAATAGCAGGGGGTGCGCCGCCCCTGATGTTGTTCCACAAAATCTCCCCTGCAAGGTCGTCGTAAAAGCTCCTCCGCCTGCCCACGCAAGCGCCTATACTCATTGACATTATGTTGCTGACCATGTCAGATCCAGCCATGGCAATTCTTTCGGTATTGAAGGAAACAGGAGCGCAGGAACGCCGCGTCGCGATATCGCAAGACGCGGTGAAGAAATATGCCGCGCTGGGATTGCAGATAAATATCGAGACGGGCGCCGGGCTGGCATCGGGCATTGCCGACGAGACGTTCAGCGCGGCGGGCGCGCAGATAAAGAGCACTGCGAAAGATACCATCGCTGGCACGCAGATGCTGCTCAGTGTCGAGCCGCCCCCGGCCGCGATCATTGAGCAATTGCCTGCAGGCGCGCTGCTTATAGGCACGCTTGCGCCCTATACCAATAAAGCGATGCTGGCGACGCTTGCCTCGCGGGGTATCACTTCTTTTGCCATGGAGCTGATGCCGCGCATCTCGCGTGCGCAGTCGATGGACGTGCTTTCCTCCCAAGCCAATCTCGCAGGGTACCGCGCAGTGATCGACGCAGTGGCGGCGCTGGGCAAAGCCACCCCGATGATGATGACGTCGGCCGGCACCGTGCCACCCGCCAAAGTGCTGGTGCTCGGCGCGGGTGTGGCAGGGCTGCAGGCGATTGCCACCGCCAAGCGTCTGGGTGCCGTGGTGCTGGCGTTTGACGTGCGCCCGGCGGTGAAGGAACAAGTGGAAAGCTTAGGCGCAAAATTTGTTGAAGTGCCGTCGGAAGAGACCAAGGCGGCAGAAACCGCTGGCGGCTACGCCAAGGAAATGAGCGAAGACTATAAACGCAAACAATCAGCGCTGATTGCCGAGACGCTCAAGGCCATGGATGTTGCCATTGCCACGGCACTTATTCCGGGAAAGCCCGCACCTGTGCTCATCACCGAGGCGATGGTGAAGGAGATGAAAAAAGGCGCGGTCATCGTCGATCTGGCGGTGGCAAGCGGTGGCAACTGCCCGCTTTCCAAGCCTGACCAGGTGATAAATGCAAGCGGTGTCACTATTCTTGGCCATACCAACATGCCCAGCCGTGTGGCAGCGGATGCCACGCCGCTGTATGCGCGCAATCTCTATAATTTCATCGCGACCTTCTTCAATAAGGAAAAACAATTCGCGATCAATTTCGAGGACGAGCTTGTCAAAGGCACGCTGCTTACGCATCAGGGCAGCGTCGTTCATCCCCAATTCAAGTAAGCCTATGCAGAAAACTTCCGCACTTCTCCTTATTGTCTTCGCCGGTATCGCGGCATTCGGCGTTTACAGCTATCTCGGCTATAAAGAAGTGGCCGACCAGTCGGGTTATTTTGTCGGCAATTCACTGGAGGCATTTTCCGGCACATGGGATCCAAAGATCTTTGTGAAACGCGCCGATCCGGGGCTGGTGCAAGCCATGAATGGCAAGGGGCAGGGAGTGGAGCAGATTTTTGCCGTATGGCGCACACTAGGCAAGCTCAAGAAGCCTGCCAATTGCGATCTGATGAATACGGCAACACTGACCGTTGGTTCTGAACGATATGCCGCTGCGACCTATCATTGCGCTGCTGAATATGATGCCGGCCCTGCGAAAATAGCCATTACGGTAAGAAAAGGCGACACCAAGCGCGCATGGGAAATTTATTACATGAAGATCGAGTCCGAATATTTTGCACCCGTGCCCAAGCTTTGATAGGCTCTGAACGGCTAAACAGGAATAGGAGGAATCCATGGTAGAAATTATTGAAACCGCGCATCCTGCCATTGACCCCTTTATCTTCGGGCTTACCGTGTTCGTGCTCGCCTGTTTTGTCGGCTATTATGTCGTCTGGCGTGTCACGCCGGCGTTGCATACCCCACTGATGGCGGTCACCAATGCAGTTTCGGGCATCATCATCGTCGGCGCCATCATTGCGGCGGGGCCGGGCGACGGCAGCATTTCTGCGATTCTCGGCACGGCCGCCATTGCACTGGCGTCGGTCAATATTTTCGGCGGCTTCACCGTCACCGCGCGCATGCTGCAGATGTTTAAAAAGAAACCCACCACTGCCAAAGGAGGCTCTCATGGATAATAATAGCTGCGGCGCAAAATGCGCCACCGATCACAAGAAATGCTGCGTGGTAAAAAGCTGCCTTCTGCCTGCCTTCGCGGTCTTTGTCGTCTTTATGCTTAGCGAAGGGCTGCTGCATCATGTGCTGCTCATGCCTGCCTATCAGGCGACGGCCGCTGTCTGGCGGCCAGCGGCGCAGATGCAGGATTATTTCTACATCCATCTGATCCGCAATGCAGTAGTAGCTCTGATCATGACCTGTCTTTATAACTGCATTGCCAGCGGGGCCGTGCAACAGGGCAAATGCCCTGTGGGCAAAGGCGCGAAGTTCGGCCTTAAGATCGGCGTGATCATCGGCATCACCAATTTTGGTACGGTCGCATACCTTCCCATTCCAATGTCGCTGGCGCTTTCGTGGCTTGTGGGTTATGCGCTCATCGGCTTGCTTGCGGGCATCGTGCTCGGTCTTATCTATCACAAATGCAACAACGACAAGATCGGCAACGCATGAGCAACAGCACCTCGCTTCTCTATCTGCTTGCCGCCGTTCTGTTCATCCTGACGCTGCGCGGGCTGTCTTCGCCGCAATCGGCCCAGCGTGGCAACTACTATGGCATGATCGGCATGGCGCTGGCGATTCTCGTCACGCTAAATATGCCCGCCATTCATGGGTACCACACTATTATTCCCGCCATCGTCATCGGCGGGGCGGTAGGCATGGTGATCGCGCGGCGCATTGCCATGACGGCGATGCCTCAGCTCGTGGCGGCATTTCACTCACTGGTAGGCCTTGCTGCGGTGCTGATTGCCTGTGCCGCGCTGTTTGCGCCTCAAACCTATGGCATTGGCAGCGTGGGCAATATTCATTTCGCCAGTCTCATTGAAATGAGCCTCGGCTCTGTCATTGGCGCCATTACTTTTTCCGGCTCGGTAGTAGCGTTTGCTAAACTGCAAGGCTTGGTTTCGGGCGCACCGGTGCGCTTTGCCGGGCAGCATTTGCTTAACGCACTGCTGCTTGCCGCCATTGTCGTCGTGCTCGTCATGTTCTGCCACACCCAGTCGCAGAATCTCTTTCTGCTGATGACGGCGATGGCCTTTCTCATCGGATTTCTTGTCATCATCCCGATTGGTGGCGCTGACATGCCCGTCGTGGTCTCGATGCTCAATTCCTACTCTGGCTGGGCAGCCGCTGGCATCGGCTTCACGCTGGGCAATCCGCTGCTCATTATTGCCGGTGCGCTGATTGGCGCAAGCGGTGCGATTCTTTCTTATATTATGTGCAAGGCGATGAATCGTTCGATCGTCAATGTTATCCTTGGGGGATTCGGCACGGATGCCTCAACGTCGGCGGCGGGTATTGTCAAGGATGACCAGCCGGTGAAAACGGGCAGTCCGGAAGATGCTGCCTTTCTGCTCGAGAATGCCGCTAGCGTCATCATCGTGCCGGGGTACGGCATGGCGGTGGCGCAGGCGCAGCATGCCGTGCGTGAAATGGCGGCAGCGCTTGAAAAACGCGGTATCTCCGTGCGCTATGCCATCCATCCGGTGGCGGGCCGTATGCCCGGGCATATGAACGTACTGCTTGCCGAAGCCAATGTGCCTTACGATCAGGTGTTTGAGCTTGAGGACATCAACCGCGAATTTTCCACTGCCGACGTTGCCTATGTGATCGGTGCTAACGATGTCACTAATCCAGCGGCAAAAAACGATCCCAAGAGCCCCATCTTCGGCATGCCGGTGCTCGACGTAGCGAGCGCCAAGACGGTCATCTTCGTCAAACGCAGCATGAATGCGGGATATGCGGGTATTGAAAACGCGCTGTTTTTCCAGGATAATACCATGATGCTGTTTGGCGATGCCAAGAAGGTCACGGAAGCTTTAGTCAAATCACTACATTAGGGACATGATCATGAAACGTACTTTGCCTGCCTTCTGCCTGTTTCTTGCTTTGCCGTTTTGCGCTCAGGCCGCCATGTTTGGTGATGATCCGCGCCCGACCGTTTCGGCAAGCGGCGCCAGTTTCGATACGGTATTCTCTCCTGGAGAAGATGCCGATAAGGTGGTGGTGAAATCCATCAGTTCAGCGCAGAAATCGGTTCGCGTCGCAGCGCAGTTCTTTACTTCCAAGCCTGTCGCCGAGGCGCTGGTGGCGGCCAAGCGTTCGGGCAAAGACGTGCAGATTGTGCTCGACAAGGGCAATGACCATACCGGCACTTCCGCTGCGCCTTTCCTGCTGGCGATGAGCCAGCCGCCGCGCATGGCGGTCAAATATGATCATCTGTACGCGAGCTATATGATTATCGACGACAGCAAAATCATTGTCGGCAAAATCGCGGGTATCGCGGCAGCCGATGAAGGCCAGAAAAACGCCACCGCGCTGCTGATTATTGCGGGCGCCCCCGATCTTGCCAAACGCTATCTCAGCAATTGGCAAGGCCTGTGGGACAACTCGGTGGAAATGAAGGACGATAAAAAGAAATAACCATGACCAGCACATTCTTTGACAAAGACTCCGGAAGTGATTTGGTTTCAGTGCCTCTGAAAGGCCCGTATCTTGATGAATTCGTGCGCATGATGCACGAGACGGTGCAGGTGCTTAACCAGTACAGCTTCCCTGGCGCCGGAACTCCATGGGAGCCGATGATGAAGCAGATTTTGCAGGAGTCGGAAGCGGCGGTAAGACATGTTGAAAGCCAGCTCCAGGGAGGTCTGTTCAAGCAATTCGGCATCGATATCCGCGACATGAAAACGCTGCTTCATAATGCCAATCGCATTCCTTTGGAGCAGGTGACCCAAGACGAAATGGCGCTATTGGGAGATGCGCTTGCGGACGGAAATAAAGAGCCGAGTGCCGAGGTCAGAAAAATTGCAGGCAAGCTCGTCAAGCAGGACATCGCAGAAGCATTGCTCTGCAATTTCTCGGCATGTCTTGCGATGGATAAGGATCGTAAGGCGGATTATGTCAATATGATGCTTGCCGATTTCAGAAACGGGCTGAAACGCGACGCGCTGGAGCAGGGGGAAGAAGAAATACCCAGAGCGCCGTTCATCAACATGGTGAAAGACATGCTGCTGCTTGAGAAGCGTACGGAAAGAAAAAGCCCGATGGCCTCGCTGCAGAGTGAAGTTCTTTTCGGCAAAACCCCCACTCCTGCGAATGCAGGGGGCATGCTGGGCATTCTGCGCGAGCGACTGGCGGAAATCACAGGGCTCAATCCAGGCCAAGCCACCGAGCGCGAAGAGCTTCGTTCCATCGAGCGTGATTTTTTTGAGGGCGCTGCAGGCATGCTGGGCGTCAATTTGCCGAACCTGCCGGCTATCGGCAGGCGTAAAGGCTAGCGTGCGGCCATCGCGGCCGCCGGTTTCTTCCGGCGGTCCATCCACGATATGATGGCAAACAAGGTAGCGAGCGTGCCGCAATAGAAATAGACCATGACGAGGGTGGGACGTGCGCTATAGCCCACGAGCGTGTGCAGCACTTTGCCCAGAATGCCGTCTTCCGAGAGCAGCCATGACGTGTTCCATAGCGGCGTGGAAAGCGACGAGAAATAGCCCGCCGCCGAGAGATAGCTGGCGCCCTGCGCGCTTAAGCCTGCCACCAGCAGGATGAGCAGCCAGCCGGTGAAGTTGAGCATGTAGCGCACGGACATTTTGATAAGGCCCAGGTAAAACAGCGTGCCGGCGATGCTGCCCATTACCAGACCCAGAATACTTCCCATAGCGATGGAAAATACGCTCTGGCCCGAAAGCACCATGCCGTAGATAAAGAGTACGATTTCCGAACCTTCGCGCAGGATAGCCAGACCAATGATGAGGGTAAGGGAATAATGCGGCAGTTTGCCGATACTCACGTCCTTGCCGACTTCGCGCATGTGCGCCACCATCTCGCGCGCATGGGTGCGCACCCACACGGCGGTCCAGCCGATCACCAGTGTCGCGGTAAAGAGAATCATTGCATTGAAAAATTCCTGTCCCATGCCGCTGGCCGCATCCGAGATGGCGCGGGCGAATACCGCCACGAGGCAAGCGCCCAGAAGACCCGCGCCGAACCCGCCACCAATCCAGATGCCGCGGGCAGGCAGGCCGCGCGTGGCAGCGAGCACGACTCCCAGGATCATGGCGATCTCAAGAATCTCACGGAAAATGATGATGGCGGTCGACAGCATGAGACGAATCCTAAACCGTATTACTTTGCAATGATAGTGCCGCTGGTCTCACGATGGAAATCGTTGACGTAAGTGTATTTGCCTGCATCAAGCGGGCCGATGTTCACAACGATCTGACTGCCCGGCTGCACTACTTTTTCACGGCTGAAATCAGCGCTTTCAAATTCGGCAGTGGCGGCGGTTTCGTTCTTCACGGTTAGCTTCACCTTCTGGCCGGCCGGAACAGTGAGGGGATCGGGAGAAAATTTATCGCCCTTCAGCTTGAGGGTGAAATCATCCGCGGCATCTTGCGCGTGGACGGGGGCGGCAAGCAGAAGAAACGGAAGAAGAATAAAACGGGCGCGCATGCAGGGCTCCATCGAAAAAAGTTAAGGGCGGCGAATGAAATGAATGGAATAATGCAAGTGATAATCATTATTACTTAGAAACACAATAGGATATTTAATCTATTATAAGTTGTGTGAATAAAATCGTTATTCAATTGATAATTATAAATATGTATTAAAATAGTACAGCTTATATGGGAGAAATATTATTGAATATTCTACCATAGATTGTTATAATTTTTGGCATGCCACATCTTTACACATACTTTCTGAATTTACGTAAGGTATATCGCTTGCTGGCGATAACAGCGTGCTGTGTGATTGTTTTTACACCCGCCGCACATGCCAGAACATCCTGGCGGGGAAGCGACGCGGTGATCAGCGGTAAGCCGTTTGTTTATGATGGCGATTCGATCATGTTCAGCCGCGGAGTGGAAGTGCGCCTCGATGCCATCGATGCGCCCGAGCACGATCAGGCATGCAAGGACAACGCCCATCATTTCTGGCCCTGCGGCATCGCCGCGCGCGACCGGCTGCGCCAACTCGTGACAGGACACAAGGTGCAATGCAAGATCAGCGGTGCAGATCGCTATCGCCGGATGCTGGGCATCTGCTTTGCCGACGGGCGCGATCTCAACGCCGCCATGGTGGCGTCCGGCAATGCGATAGCCTACCGCTACTTCACCGACAAATACGCATCCGAGGAAGATCGCGCAAAAGCCCGCGCCATTGGGATCTGGCAGGACGCCAATTTCACCGAGCCTTTTTATTGCCGTCATTTTCATGCAGGCCACACCTGCTATGCTTACGATTTTGAGGCGCACACCGGCAGAGTCGCAAGCCGTGCACTCATAGGCCGTTCGCGGGCGCAAGGCGCGCCGGATTAAACAGGCTGAAATACGGAATATTAGCGCTGGGCAACCACTTCCGCAGAGCGTTCGCGGTGCTCTGGTCTGGCATCAGGACAGGGCATAGGATGCAATTCACAAGCGCGCGGAAATTTACCTGCGTCGGCCACTTCCAGACCGATACCAAGACCGCCGGCATGTTCCTTGCTCGCAAGTTCGGCCAGGTCGTGCATGAGCGTCAGCAGGCTGGCGTTATCGCGTAAATCACTCATCACTCTGAGATCGAGATTCTTGTGATTGCGATCTTCCGTCACCAGCAGGTTCAGCAAAAAGCTGGCCTGTGCACGCAGTATCTCTTCTTGTGACGGCTGCTGGCCGCCAGCGCCGTTAAGTCCGCCAGAGGGTTCCGGCTGCAAACCAGTCGTCGGTGACTCACCATTCGTTTTTTGAGTAAGGCCCACCAAGCCCGGCGCATCATCACTTTCTACAGAAAATATTCCGCCACGCTGAATGGTTATTGCCGGAGCCGCTTTTCTTTTATCTTTTGCTTCGGGTTCGTTCTCACCTAGCAATGCATGATGCGGAAGCAAACCCAGCGTCTTCATCTCGCGAAGCGCATCGATCAATTTTCCCTGCGATTGTTCACTGAGCCGGCCAAACATATCGCGCACCTGATCGACAGTGTGCTCGTTTGAAAGCGCCTTGCCGTCTAAAGCGATGGTAGAATTGAGAGCTATCATAAACGGTCTCCGCACTGAATTTCTTAGAATCAGTATAGCACCAGAAGGTTAAGTATTTATGACAGACCAGTGAATGCGGCGTGAACTTCGCTTAATATATTGTAATATAAATATTAACTGGCGAAATGCCGGCGTGGCAGGAAATGGGCCAGCACACTGTCATGGGTGCCGAATAAAACCGAGATCAGATAGAGCGCGCCTGCGCAAAGCACAATAGCGGCGGCTGAAGGCACGCCCAGATGATAGGAGAACAACAGGCCGGCCAGCGAAGCGGCAAAAGAACCCAGCATGCTAAGCGCAATCATGGTGTCGATGGTATGGGTCCAGAAACGTGCGGCGATGGCAGGCAGCAAGATGATACCCAGCGCCATCAATGTGCCCAGCGCCTGAAATGCACTCACCAGGCTTAACACGACGAGTATGAGAAACAGCGAGTGGATCAGCGCACCGCGCCCGCCGCTGATATGCAGGTAGCCAGCGTCGAAACATTCCATCACCAGACTGCGGTAAATCGCCGCCAGAAGCAAAAGCGAGAAAGTGGAAATGCCCACGATCAGTTTGAACGAGATTTCTGTGATTTTAAGCGCGTCGCCAAACAGCATATGCACGAGTTCATCAGAGTTGCCATGCAGTGAAACAATCATGACGCCGAGCGCCAGCGAGATCAGGAAAATACCGGTGAAGCTCGCATCTTCTTTCAGGGAGGTGTAGCGCGTGAGCGCGGCAGAGATCAGCGCCACGATGCAGCCGGCAATAATGCCCCCCAGTGCCATGGCAAGGGTGGAAAGACCGCAGCAAAAAAACGCGACGGCGACGCCTGGCAGGATGGCGTGCGACAGCGCATCTCCCGCAAGCGCCATGCGGCGCAGCGTCAGAAATACGCCAAGCGGCGCACCGCTGAGTGCAATCGCCAGGCAGCTCACCAATGCGCGGCGCATGAAGTCGTGATTGATAAAGGGATCGATAAGGAGATGGCTGAATATCATACGGCCTGCGTACAAATTTCGCCTTCACCGCTTTCGGGCGCATGAAAGAAGCGTGCGGCTTCGAGCTGTTCGGGCGCAAGCGCGGTCTGCGGGCTATCCCAGGCGATGCATTCGCGTGCGAGTAACAGGCAGGAAGGGAAATGGCGGCGGATGCGATCCATCTCATGCAGCACGCTGATGACGGTGCGTCCCTGCCTGTGCCAGTCGCGGATGACGGCCAGCAGATGGGTCGTGGTATCGTTATCGATCGAGGTGAAAGGCTCATCAAGCAGAATGAGCGGCGCGTCCTGCACGATGATGCGTGCAAATAGGGCGCGCTGGAACTGCCCGGCGGAAAGCTGCGTAAGCGTGCGGTCTTCAAGGCCAGTCAGCCCCACCGCAGCCAATGCCTCTTTGGCTCGTTCTTTCATTTTTGGCGTGATGGCGGAAAATCCACCGGCTTTCTGCCAGAATCCGGTGACGACGAGATGCATGACCGAGAGCGGAAAATCGCGCTCGAATTGCGCAATCTGCGGCAGGTAGGCGATGGCAGTGCGATCCGCCCCCTCAAACGTGATGCGGCCTTCATCGAGCGGCAGAAGACCGGCGATGGCTTTCAGCAGCGTGCTTTTGCCCGCCCCGTTGGGCCCGGTAATGGCGGTCAGCGAGCCGCGCGTAAAAATGCCGCTGACATGATGCACGGCAGGATGGCGCGCATAGCTTAAGGTGACGTTGTCGAGCGTAATGGCAACAGACATGCGATTACCCGTGGCCTCCCAGCGCCCAGAGCGCAAGCGCCCAAAGGCAGATCAGCAGCATGCACGCAGCGCTCATGCGCTTGGCAGCGCTCCAGTAGAACATGGTTATGCTCCTACCTTGCCATCGCATTTTTTGCACAGACCCATCAGTTCCAGCATCTCGCGTTCGATGCGGAATTTGAGCTGCTTGGCAAGAGCCTTAATGGAATCGGTCAGGCGGCGGTCGTGAATTTCGATGACATCGCCGCAGGCGCGGCAAACGGCAAACTGCGCATGCATGTCGTCATGCTCGTCCTTGCAGGCGACGAAAGCATTGAGCGTTTCGATGCGATGCACCAGACCGCGTTCGATCAAGGAGTCAAGCGCGCGGTACACGGTGGGTGGCGCCTTGATGCCGGATTTCTGCAATTTGCCCAGCAATTCGTATGCGCCCATCGGCCGGTCACTTTTTGCCAGCACTTCGAGCACTTTTTTACCGTGCGGCGAGAGCGGCGATTCTTTGCTATGCATGGTCTTTTCCTTTATCCGGCCGGATGTTATATTGTAACATAAGGCTTGGCAAGGGCTAGTATCACAGGCTGGGTGGTTATTTTTCTTGCGCAGCGGCGGCAATAAAGGCCTTAAGATCGCCTGCTGCCCTGGCGATGACGCTTGGCCAGTCGGCTGCCTTATGTTGCCGCAGCAGCCGGGCGGTGGGGTACCAGGGAGTGTCTTCTCTGTCCAGCATCCAGCGGTAATCCGGCACGAACGGCAATAGGATCCATAGCGGTTTGGCGAGTGCGCCTGCCACATGGGCTGCGGAAGTGTCGACGGAAATCACCAGATCCAATTCGCTGACCAGCGCAGCCGTATCGGCAAAATCCTTAAAATCATCGGCATGCGGGATAATAGTGCTTTTAGCGAAGAACGCCGCATCCTCGGGCCTGATATCTTTTTGCAGCGAATGAAATTCTGCATCGCACGTTAGCAAGGGCGCAAACAACTGTAACGGGATGCTGCGATTGCGATCGTTTTTATGTTCCGGTGCGCCCGACCAGGTAAGCCCGATGCGCGGCCGCGTCTTTTTACCCAGCCGGTCCCGCCATGTCTTGCGCGTCGCCGGATCGGCAGAAAGATACGGCACCTGCGCGGGTACCGTGTCCACGCGTGTACGCATGGCACGCGGCAGGCTGAACAGCGGGCAATGCAGATCCGAACCGGGAAGCGGATCATCGTGCGTTTCAAGACGATAGGAACCTTTGAGGGTGGATATCAGATTTTTCAGCGGCGTTTGTACACGCAGGATCACTTTCGCACCCATCGCTTCTATAAGCGGCACATAGCGGCAAAGCTGGATAGTATCGCCGAATCCCTGTTCGGCATGCAACAGGATGGTTTTGCCCGCCAGCGGTTCGTTGCCCAGCCATATATATTCATGGAACGAAGGCGTATTGATGACGAGAATGCACTTCCAGCGGTATTCGTAGAGTTCCCAGCCTTCGTCAAATTCTCCCAGCAGAAGCTTGAGCAACGACTTATTCCAATAGGCATTGGCGTAGTCCGGCTCCAAGGCAATGGCTTTTTCGAAGCTGGCGAGCGCCTCGTCGTAGCGTTTCATGTCCTGCAGCGTCACGCCACGATTGCTGTAGGCTTCGGCATATTCTGAATTATGCGCAATCGCTTTGTCATAACTGGCGAGCGCCTCTTCATACTGGCCAAGCGCATGCAGTGTCACACCGCGATTGTTATGGGCTTCGGAAGAAGCGTATTTAAGAGTGATGGACCTGTTATGGCTTGCCAGTGCGTCATCATAACGCTTCATGTCGAGAAGTGCGACGCCGCGGTTATCATAGGCTTCAGCGTAATTGGCATTAAGCGCGATGGCCTTATCGTAGCTTTCCACCGCTTCATCATGCTTATGCATCTTATTGAGCGTCACGCCGCGGTTACTATGGAAATCCGCAGAATTGGGCTCAAGCGCGATGGCCTTGTCATAACTTGTCAGCGCTTCTTCAAACCGCGTCATGTCCTTTAAGAGATTGCCGCGATTATAATGAAACTGTGCCTCATCGGGCCTGAGTGCAATCGCGGTGTCGTAGCTTTTGAGGGATTCGTCGTAACGTTTGAGTTCCCTGAGTATGACTCCGCGGTTGCTGTGACTGTCGGCAAAGTCGGGCTCAAGCGCGATGGCCTTGTCATAGCTGGCGAGCGCGCCGTCATGCTGCTTGAGCTCCTGCTGTGTCAGGCCGCGGTTGTAGTAGGAGGTCGCATGATCGGGTTTAAGCGCGATGGCCTTGTCGAAACTGGCAAGTGCTTCGTCATATTGCCCAACTGCATGCTGCGAGGAACCGCGATTGCTGTAGGCCAGAGCATAAGTGGGCCTGAGGGCAACCGCTTTGTTAAAACTGATGAGCGCATCGTCATGGTGTGCGAGCGCCTGCAGGGCGAGGCCGCGGTTGTAATGCGTCATTGCATGATCGGGGTTCATGGCGATGGCGGTGTCGAAGCTGGCGAGTGCGTCCTCGTAGCGGCCCATTTTATTGAGGGTAACCCCGCGATTCACGTAAGCTTCGGTATAGCCGGAGTTGTAGGTGATGGCGTTTGCATAACTGGCGAGTGCGTCGCCGTAGTGCCTCAGTTTTTGCAGCAGCAATCCGCGATTATAATGCGCCTCGGCATGATTGGGTTTAAGTGCGATGACCTTGTCGAGCAGTCGCAGACTTTCTTCGAAGTTTCCTTGCTGCGCATGCAAGGTGCCCAGCAAATGCATCGCCTCGGCGTGATGCGGGTCAGTCTCAATCAGGCTGCGGTAAAGCGTTTCCGCCTCACGCACATTGCCTGTCTGATGCAGGAAAATGGCTTTTGCCAGCACGTCTTGTGGGGCGGTGGGTTGTTGGTCAGTCTCACTCATACACTACGCGGTTCCATATCAGAGGTATGATGGCTCATCTCGGTTATCACTTGTTTAATCACGCTTGTCCAATCTCCCATTGCCGGTTGGCGAAACAGGCGCGCGGTGGGATACCACGGCGTGTCCTGCCTCTTTGTCATCCAGCGGTAGTCAGGAGCGAAGGGAAGCAAGATCCATACCGGTTTGCCCAGCGCGCCGGCGAGATGGGCGACGGAAGTATCGATGGAGATTACCAGATCCATTTGACTCAGTAACGCGGCGGTATCGGCAAAATCTTTTACTCTGTCCGCATGCGACTCTATGCCGCGCTGTGCCAGCATCGGCACATCCTCCGGCCTGAGTTCTTTGTGCAACGAGTGAAACGCAACGTCGCATTGCAGCAGGGGGGCAAGTAGGGAAAAGGCAATGCTGCGGTGACGGTCATTCTTATGTTTTGCATCACCCGACCAGACCAGGCCCACTCGTCGCTTGTCCTTTTTACCCAACCGCTCCTGCCAGATTCTGCTCTTCTGCGGGTCAGCGGATAAATAGGGGATATCAGAAGGAATGGTAGAGAGCTGCGTACCCAATGCCAGCGGCAGGCTGAATAGCGGGCATTGCAGATCCGAACAAAATCGGGAAGCGGGCTGCCTTGCGTCACCAGTTGAAATTTGCTCTTGAGTGTAGAAAACAGCTTCATCAGCGAGGCTGGCGCTTCCAATATCACCTTGGCACCGAGTGCCTCGACCATAGGCACGTAACGGCAAAGCTGAATGGCATCGCCCAGGCCCTGTTCGGCGTAAAGCAGCAGGGTCTTGCCGGCGAGCGGCTCCTTGCCCAGCCATAGGGGTTTAGGAAAAATCCTGATGCCCTCTTTGTTAGCGCTTTTCCACCGCCATTCATATAGTTTCCAGCCTTCGTCAAAATCACCCAGCAGCAGCTTCAGCACGCCCTTGTTCCACTGTGCATCCGCATAACCAGCATCCAGACTGATCGCCTTATCAAAATGTGCCATGGCTTCGTCATACCTGTTCATTTTTTGTAAAATGAATCCCGTGTTGTTGTAGGCCTTGGCATAATCCGGCTTAAGGGTGATCGCCTGAGCAAGGCTTGCCAGTGCTTCTTCGTAACGACCCAGATCCTGCAATGGAATGCTGCGATTATTGTAAGCATTGGCGAAACCGGGCTTAAGGGTAATGGCCATGTTGTAACTTGCCAGCGCTTCCTCATATCGCCCCAGCGCCTGCAAGGACAGCCCGCGGTTATCGTAGGCTTCGGCGTAATCGGATTTGTAAATGAGCGCGCTATTAAAACTTGAGAATGCTTGCTCATATCGCCCCATCGCATGCAGCAAGAGGCCGCGATTATTATAGCTGTCGATATGATCGGGCTTAAGCGCAATTGCCTTGTCGTAGCTGATGAGCGCCGCATCATTATGCTGCATTTCCTTTAAGATATTGCCGCGGTTGTAATGATAGGCCGGGTTGCTCGGGGCAAGAGTCACGGCCTTATCAAAGCTTGCGAGCGCCTCTTCAAACCGTCTCAATTCTTTCAAAGTGACACCGCGATTGCTGCAGGCATCCGCCGCGTCAGGCGCAAGCGCGAGTGCCTTGTCGTAACTGCTCAGCGCCTCCTCATAGCGTTTGAGGTTTTGCAGAATGAGACCACGATTGGCATGCGCGCCGACATAGCGGGGATGAAGCACAATCGCTTTGTCAATCAGGCGTAAACCCTCTGTCCAGTTGCCGCGTTGCGCATGGATGGTGCCAAGCAGGCTGAGCGCGTCAACGTCGGCTGGCTTTGACGCAAGAATCGCCTGATAGAGCGCTTCGGCGTCACTGAGCTTACCCGCCTGGTGCAGGGCAATAGCTTTGGAGAGCATATCCGCAGAAGAAAGTTGCGCGGGCTTGGTCATAAATACCCCTGCGTCAATGATGTTGCTGCTTGTGCAATGACGCTCTTCCAGTCGCCCCGCTGAGACTGACGAAACAATCGCGCGCTGGGATACCACGGGCTGTCCTGCCTGTCATTCATCCAGCGGAAATCCGGCACGAAGGGAAGCAGTATCCATACGGGTTTGCCCATTGCACCGGCCAGATGCGCCACCGAGGTATCAACGGATAGGACAAGATCCATTTCACAAATCAAGGCAGCAGTATCCTCAAAGTTATTCAAATGCTCGCTGTGCAATTGGATTTTGGCCTCTTTCTTTAGCATCAGCAATTCCTCAGGCTTTATTTCTTTCTGCAAGCAATGAAACTCGGCATCATGTTGCAGCAATGCAAGCAGAAGCGGCAATGCAATGCTGCGGTTATGATCGTTTTTGTGTTTGGGCGCCCCTGACCAGACCAGCCCAATTCTGGGCTTTATTTTTACCCCCAACCGTTGCTGCCATGCCTCGCGTTTCTGCGGATTGACGAACAGATAGGGAACATCGGCAGGAATAGTATCCAGCCGCGTTTCAAACGCCAAAGGCAGGCTGAATAGCGGGCAGTGCAGATCAAAGGCCGGCAGGGCTTCATCCTCCGGAAGGATGCGCGCAGATGCTTTAAGTGTGGCCATCAATCTTGCCAGCGCCGCCGGAACTTTTAATAGTACTTTTGCTCCCCGTGCTTCGATCATGGGTACATAGCGGCATAGCTGAATCGCATCACCCAGCCCTTGTTCGGCATGCAGCAATAATGTTTTTCCTGCCAAGGATTCTTTGCCTGTCCATAAAGGAGCGGGGAATGTTTTGAAGTCATGTTTTTTTACACTTTTCCAGCGCCATTCGTAGAGTTTCCAGCCCTCTTCATATTCGCCGAGCAATAGCTTGAGCAGTCCCTTGTTGTAATATGCATCGGCATAGTCCGGCATGAGCGCGATGGCACGATCATAGCTTGCGAGCGCTTCGTCAAAGCGGCATATTTCATGCAGAGCCAGCCCGCGATTGTTATGGGCGTCGGCATAGCC
>Ga0206878_10089_pt1 | contig 38494 bp, 9 predicted proteins | sample Alteio_BWOrgCont_8_FD_152621 | JGI IMG/M metagenome (GOLD analysis project Ga0206878, IMG submission 152621) | Enriched cells from forest soil in Barre Woods Harvard Forest LTER site, Petersham, Massachusetts, United States -... | ecosystem: Environmental > Terrestrial > Soil > Temperate forest > O... | reverse complement strand
CTGAATGTCATTGCCGGCACTGAGACTGATGCCTGCGGTGGAAGAGCCGCTGGTAGAGATGCCTGTAGTGCTGAGGGTTGCATCAGGCGCTGTGACCGTAAAGCCGCCCGTGGCACTGTTTGAACCACCCACTGTGACTGTACCGCTTTCGGTGTCATTGAAGGAAATGGCGCCGCTGCCGCTGTTTGTGAGTGTGGCGGTTGTAACGGTATTGTTACTGTTCAGTGTGGTACCACCGACTGAGGTCAGGGCGAGGGTGGTTGCATTGATGATGCCGCTCGCCTGTGTTACGGCACCTGTTGTTGTAACAGTAGCGGTGCCGGTTGAAAGACCAGTGATGCTGAGTGCACCTGTATTGGTCAGCCAGATGTTACCGCTATTGGCAGTGAGAGTAATGGCAGGAGTTGCTGTCAGAAGCGGCGCGCTGCCTGCGCCGATGTTGCCACTGCCTGCGGTGAGCGCAATGGAAGCGCTGGAGGTCAGGGTACCTGCATTGGCAGAGGAGAGCGTGATGCTGCCACCGCTGGCGTTAAGTGCGAGGCCATTGCTGGCGGCATTAATGTTGCCTGTGATCTGGATGCTGCCAGGGGCTGTGAGTGTCAGAACATTGTTGCCGAGTGTGGCAAAGCGGCTGACATCAGAGAGTGAACTGAGGGACAGGAGTGTGGAAGAACCGACCTGGAACGCGGTTGAATTGGCGGATGCCTGTACAAAGACATAGTTGCCATTATTGGCAGTCAGGCCGGATCCGGTCACGCCATAGTATCCGACAGCACTGCTGCCTGTTGCTGTTGTGGTAAAGGAAGCACTTCCTGTGGTGGCACCGGAGAGATTCTGGTTATCGACGAAGCCTGTGACTGTGCCCGCGAGTGTGGGAACACTGCCGCCCTGGAAGATGCCAATGGGTGTTGCGGTATAGGTGAGTGTGGCGGGTGTAATGACGCCCACATTCGCGCTCGCAGTGCTTGAGCCGATCTGGTAGCCATAGACCATGATACTGCCATTATTGCCGATGGAAGGCGTGATGCCTGTCACACTGACATTGATACCGGTGCCGGTATTGGACGTTGCATAGGTGCCACTGTTGGGCAGGGAGACGGTGACATTGTCACCACTCACAGCACCCGTGACGGTGAAGTCGCTGCTGGTGAGGGTTGCAGTGGTGGTGCCATCATAGGTCTTGCTAACCGTGCCTGTCAGGCTGGCCGAGACAACCGGTGCCAGGGTGTAGAGGAATCCGTTGCCTGTCCCGAGGACCGTGCTTGAGCCATATGTTGCATTGTACTGTTTGAAGTTGTATGTAATGCCACCGATGGTGTCATTGGTGGGGCTGCCGGACCAGACAAGGAAGTTGCCGCTGCCAGGATTGAATACGGAAGCGCCTGCGTTATTGATGAAGATGGCATCTTTCAGTGTAATGCCCGAAGTGGTGTTGATCTGACTGCCGGTTACAAGTGTCAGGGTGCCGGATGTAATAGCCGTGAGCTGACTGAGAGCAGTGGTGGCCCCAATCTTTGCGTTGAAAGTGGTATTGCCGCTGGTATTGAGTGTCAGGGATTTTGCGCCATTGACGGTGGCAAGCGAGATATTGCCACTGCCGGCGTTCAGGGCGAGATTCGTGCCGAGAGTGATGCCATTGTTGTAAGTCTGGTTGCCTGCAGTGGTCAAGCTGGATGCATTGATCACCGTGTTGCCGCCAGCAGAGACTGTCAGACCTGTCAGTGCAGCTGTAGCGCCAATATTGCCATTAAAGGTTGTGGTGCCGGTGCCTGTAGTGGTCAGACCATATGCGCCATTGATGGTGCCAAAGGTGAGATTCAGGCCCGAGAAGCTCATGGTGCGCGGCAGGATCAGCCCGTTGCTCCAGCTCTGGCTGCCTGATGGTGTATTGATGGCTGTGATGCCTGAACCAAAATTGATGGTACCAGATGAGCTGCTGACAGAGAGATTACCGAAAGTAAATCCGGATGTGGGTGCATTGTTCAGTGTCACATTGCCAGTTGATGTGATATTCAGGTTGGCATTGGCAGAGGATGCGCCATTCAGTGTGAATGCACCAAGAGACGTTGTGGTACCTGAAATAATATTGGCGGTGCTGCCATTATTGACAGTCAGTGCACCGGTGAGACTGGCAGCACCGCCTGCGTTGATATTGAGTGTACCATTCGGAGCAAAGCTGTTGCTGAGATTGATATTGCCTGAAGTTGTGGTCAGATTGTATGTCAGCGCACCACCTGCTGTAGAGTTGAGTGCCTGTGCATTGCTGAGGGTGATATTCTGGGCAGCATTCAGTGTAAAGTTGCCGGCGTTGGTGGTGAGTGTTCCGATGCTGAGTGAGCCTGTCTTTTCAGTGATGTTGAAAGTACCGGCCGATGCAGCATTGGTGCCATTCACGGTCAATGTGCTGCTGGAAGAGGACAGACTGTTGGTGAAACTGATGTTGCCACTACCACCGTTGGTCAGGGACAGACTGCCTGATACATCATTGGTTCCTGCGGTCAGGTTTGTGCCTGATACTGATGAGAGTGTCAGGTTTGCAGCACTGATGGTATTGCTAGTACTCTGGGTGAGTGAGCCAGAAGATGTCAGGGTTGCATTGCCCTGCGAGCTGAGATTGACGAGCTGCGTGCTGGTTGTTGATGAATCTGTGAGGTAAATATTACCAGGCGCCGTTGCCGTGAGGGTCGTTGCTGTTGTCACAAGTGGTTTGGTGCTGATGCCAAGGGTACCTGAGACACTGCCTGCATTCAGTGTTACCGTGGGTGAGTTGAACACGACGGAATTGCCGGTATTGATGTAAATACTGCCGGTGCCACTGCTGGTGCCAGCGTTGATGGTGATACTGGTTGCCCCACTTGTTACACTGCCAGTCATCTGTATGTCATTGCCTGCGCTGAGCGTGATGCCTGCAGTCGAAGCATTGCTGATGGCGATGGCACCCATGCTCATGGTGGCATTGGGCAGGGTAGCCACGAAACCACTGGTCGCTGCATTTGAACCACTGAGAGTAACGGTGCCGCTGGAAACATCATTGAAGGCAACAGCACCACTACTGCCATTGACGAGTTTGGCACTGGTAACCGTATTGTTTGCATTCAGTGTTATGCCACCAGAAGCTGACATCACAATCGCTGCTGCATTCAGGATGCCGCCACTCTGGGTCATCGCGCCGCTTGAAGTAATGGTGGCAGTGCCGGTACCGGTTGAAAGTCCTGTGATGTTGAGTGCACCGGTATTGCTGAGATAAATATTCCCGTTATTTGCAGCGAGAGAAATACTGGGTGTTGCGGTCAGGATGGAGAAGCCTGAGGTGCTTGCGCCGATACTGCCAGTGTAACTGCCACCGCCTGCCGTGAGTGTAATGCCAGCGGTTGAAGTCAGTGTGCCTACATTGGCGGAAGCGAGCGTGATGGTGCCATTCTGACCACCGCCAGCACCCAGATTGAGACTGTTACTGCCCGCGTTGATATTGCCGTCGATGATGAGATTGCGTTGTGCGGTAATACTCCAGACGCCACCGCTGAATGTACCACCATAATTCGTGATGTCTGCCAGTGTGGTCAGTGTCACATCCAGTGGTGTCGTGATGACGTAATTGAGTGTTCCACCTGACACTGTGTAATTGGTGTTGGATGAAGCGAGTGTTCCGGTACTGGCGAAGGCATTGTAGGTACCAACTGCAACACTGCTGACAGTGCCTGTGCCTGAGAGTGTGGTGCTGTCACCACTGAGGAGATTGGTGGCAGTCAGCGTGCTGCCTGGGACATTGGCTGTGCCGTCATAAATGCGTGATCCCGTGAAATCCAGTGCCAGTGGTGTGAAGGTACCGGTGTTGCCAGAAGATGCAATCATGTAGTTGGAAGCAGAACCTGTGCCACTGGTGAGTGAAAGTCCTGTTGTTGTCAGCGTCTGTGCGCCTGCACTGACATTTGGACTGCTGACTGTGCCGCTGCCACTGACCACCAGCGTCTGGCCACCAATACCCGTACTGATCGTGCCGGAAGAACCAAATATTGATGCGGCAAAAGTGGTCGACTGATTGTAAGTCTGCGTACCGCTTAATGTGACACTGGCAGGTGTGAACGTGCCCGTGTTGCCAGATGAGGCAATCATGTAGTTGGAAGCAGAACCTGTGCCATTATTCAGTGCGAGTGTGCCGGGGGTCAGCGCCTGTGTACCTGCACTGACATTTGGACTGCTGACTGTGCCGTTGCCACTGACCACCAGTGTCTCACTGTTGATACCGGTATTAATCGTGCCCGATGAACCAAATGTCGATGCAGCAAAGGTGGTGGATGCATTGTAGGCCTGTGAGCCACTCAGTGTGATCGTGGCGGGTGTGAAGGTACCGGTGTTGCCAGAAGATGCAATCATGTAGTTGGAAGCAGAACCTGTGCCATTATTCAGTGCGAGTGTGCCGGGGGTCAGCGCCTGTGCGCCTGCACTGACATTTGGACTGCTGACTGTGCCGTTACCACTGACCACCAGTGTCTCACTGTTAATACCGGTATTGATCGTGCCCGATGAACCAAATGTCGATGCAGCAAAGGTGGTGGTTGCATTGTAGGCCTGTGAGCCACTCAGTGTGATGGTGGTGGGTGTGAAGGTACCGGTGTTGCCAGATGAGGCAATCATGTAGTTGGAAGCAAGACCTGTGCCATTGGTGAGAGAAAGCCCTGTTGCTGTCAGTGTCTGTGTACCTGCACTGACATTTGGACTGCTGACTGTGCCGTTACCACTGACCACCAGTGTCTCACTGTTAATACCGGTATTGATTGTGCCCGATGAACCAAATGTCGATGCAGCAAAGGTGGTGGTTGCATTGTAGGCCTGTGAACCACTCAGTGTGATCGTGGCAGGTGTGATGCTGACGGAACTGTTCGTTGCGCTGATCGAATTGTAGTTGGAAGAGAGACCACCATTGCTGCTGGTGCCGAGTGCAAGGGTATTCAGGCTGACGAGCGGCTGACTGGTCTGTACATTACCGCTGTTACCAGCGGTGCCTGATCCGGTCAGTGAGAATGTCTGTCCTGCGACACCGGCTGCGGTTAATGCAGTTCCGGCGAAGGCGGTGGTGCCATTATAAACTTCAGTGCTACTGATGGTGAGTGTGGCTGGCGTGATACTGACGGAGCTGTTGGTTGCGTTGATCGAATTGTAGTTGGAAGTGAGGCCACCATTGCTGCTGGTGCTGAGTGCGAGAGTATTCAGGCTGGCGAGCTGCTGGGCGGTCTGCACGTTACCGCTGTTGGCTGCGGTGCCTGATCCGGTCAGTGAGAATGTCTGTCCTGCGACACCGGTTGCGGTTAATGCAGTTCCGGCGAAGGCGGTGGTGCCATTATAAACTTCAGTGCCACTGATGGTGAGTGTGGCGGGTGTGATGTTGCCAATGTTACCAGTGGCTGAAGTTGAAGCAAGCGTGTACCCATAGACTTTTGTCGTGCCATTTGCAGCAAATTCATAAGAGGGCAGGGTGATGCCGGTAGCCGATGTGACACTCAAATTGTTGCCGACGTTTGCCCCACTGTTGTATGTGCCAGTGGTGGGCGTGCTGGCAAGGGTGATGATATCGCCATTCACACCCGTACCAATAAAGTTGGCGCTGGTCAGGTTGCTGGCGGTTGCGGTGCTGTCATAGGTTTTGGTGATGGAGCCTGTCAGTGTGGGCGTAACCTCTGCTGCCAGCGTGTAGAGGAAACCATTTCCGCTGCCATCAACACTGCTTGAGCCATAAGTCGCATTGTACTGGATGAAGGCGGGGACAAGGCCATCCGATGTGTCACTGAGTGGAGAGACTGACCAGACAAGATAGTTGCCAGAAGGATTCAGCGCACCGGATCCTGCTGTATTGGTAAATGTGGTGGCATCTGCCAGCGTGATATTGCCGCCTGCTGTGATGGTGCCAGACAGTGTCAGGCCGGAAGCGGTTTGTGCGGTCAGGTTATTGCCGATGGAAGAAGCTGCGAGCGTCAGTGCGCTGTTGTCATAGAGTGAAATATTGTAGCTGCCCGTATTGGTGAGCGTAACTGCGCCTGCAAGCGCATTGCCGGTATTGGTCATCGTGATGGCACCATTGCCTGCTGTGAATGAAGAGGTGCCGCTGTCTGTGACAGGGCCGTTGAATGTCAGTGCGCCTGTGCCGCTTGCCGTCACACTGCCACCGCTACTCATGCTGTATGTTGTGCTGGCAGTGCTGGTCAGGCTGATATTGTTATTGAGTGTCAGGCTGCTGCCAGTCGCAGTATACAGATTGCCTGCTGCGGTATTCAGGTTGGCAGTGGTTAGGGTATTGGTATTATTGTCACCGAGTGACAGAACATTGGCGTTCAGGGAGAGATTCGCGATGGCGCTGTCTGAAGCCGGTGCCAGTGTCACGGCATTGGCGGTGCCTGCTGAAGTCAGGAGGACATCACCTGTGGCAATGGTGCCACTGGGTTCAAGGAAGTAGTAGAAGCCATTGACACCTGCGGTCTCAGCACTGGTTTGTACCAGCGGATTTGCGGATGAGAGCGCGGCGCCATTATCCGTAATGCTGACAGTCTGGCCTGCTCCCAGATTCGAATTGCCGGAAATGGCGAGAGGTGTTGTTCCATATATGAAAGTCAGCCAGGGATAGGATTCACCATTCACAATATCCCATGTGCTGCTCGATGGAGGCGTTGCAATACTCCAGCCGGCATTCTGGTAAGTACTCTCGCTCATCATGCTGCTCGTGGACAGACCTGAAATGCCTGAAGGCGTGTAGGCTGTCTGGCTCGTGTCATTGTTTTTGCCGATGGCATAACTGAAGCCTGAGGTGGAGGTATCCCAGAAGACGGCTGTTGGATTCAGTGTGGAAACGGTATCCATGTATCCGATAACACCACCGGTTTTGACAGCTCCGCCTGTGACTGGACCCGTCGACCAGCTGTCTGACAGATTCATGGTATAGCGAACCAGTCCAAAGAGTCCGCCAGTTGCGGATGAGGAAGATGACGTATTGGTCAGCGTACCAGTACTGTAGACGTTGGAAATGTTCTGGGTATTAACGAGCGCTGCACCAATAATGCCACCGACATTATTGCCGCCAGCCACTGCAGTGATATTTGCACCGTTCCAGACATTCGACATCACCAGCCAGTTGCTGTTTGCGACACCAATAATGCCGCCCAGTGAACTGGATGAAGAATTGCTGTTATTTTTGATGATACCGGTGACATACACATCACCAATGGTCGTGGAATCCGTGTCGGTTGAGGAGGCAAGTTCACCAATCAGACCGCCGACATAGGTCTGTCCAGTGATGTTGACATTGGTGAGGCCAAGATTGGTGATGCTGCTGGTGCCATTAAATGCAACATAGCCAAAGAGTCCAACCGTACTGGAAGTTGTGTTGTTAATGTAGAGATTATTGATGACACTGGATTGTCCATTAAATCCGCCGGTGAAATAATTCGGACTGTTGCCAATGGGGACAAATCCTGCACCGCTGTTCCAGTTTGTCGTGGTGCTGGCGTCAATATTTCCATTCAGTTGCCAGTAATCTCCGAGTGTATTGCTGTTTGAACCAATGCCCTCAAGTGCATAAATATCATTGGTTGCAATCTGGTATGGGTTGCCGGATGAGCCTGTTCCGCCTGCGACACGGAGGAACTGGACAGTGGATGAGGGGCCATTGCCAGAATTGATCTGGAAGTTATCGCTGACAGAGAAGGTGGGCAATGAACTGTTCTTTTGATACCAGCCACCCTGTTCAAGATTGAAATTCGCGACAGAAATATTGGCGGTGATACCTGTGCTGCTTCCTGTGGTTGTAATGCTTTCAGGATCTGTTGCAGCTGATTTTGCAGTGAGATTCAGTGTGCCATTGGCCGCTGTGATGTCGCCATTGATATAGATGTAGTGACCAGCATTCAGGTTCAGTGTGCTGGTGTCGCTCCAGCTTGCGCCACCGCCAAGAATAATATCGCCCAGCATCGTATCCGTTGCAGTCAGTGTGATGTTGCCGACCGGTGTGACGCTTTCGTTATAGGTTTGTGCGCCTGTGGTTGTGATATTTGCACTGATGGTTGGGTCAGTGACCGTGAGACTTGCAAGCGGATGCGTGGCACCGACTGCGGCGCTGAAAGTGGCGGGTGTTGTTGAATTGACAGTCAGTGCAATCGCTGTGCTGCTGGCGCTATTAACAGTCGAACTGAAATCGACGGTGCTGGCAGTGAGTGTGCTTGCGCCTGTTGAAAGTGTGACAGCACTATTGAAATTCAGTGTGGTGTTTGTAGTCAGGGCAGCAGACTGTAATGTGACTGGACTTCCGCTGCTGAGACCCAGTGTGCCCAGATTGATGGTGCCACCCAGGGTTGTGGTGTTGCTGCCATCATTCAGTGTCAGGGTGCCCGCGCTTGAGGCAGAGGTGCCTGTGTTGATGCCACCCGTCAGGGAAATGGCGCCAGCCGTACCGATTGAAATACTGCTGGCGCCACTGCTGCCGAGCTGAACCGGGCTGGCAGCGCTAAAGGATCCAATTGTTGTTGTGCCAATATTGCCTGTCAGGGTCGTTGTGCCGCTCCCCGAATTGATTGTCAGGCTGCCATTGCCGCTGCTTGCGCCATTGATTGTGCCAATGCTCGCGGCACTGGTATTTGAAATGGCGAGCGAACTGGCGGCATTGAGTACCACAGCACCGAGAGTGAGTGTGCTGCCGGTTGTCAGTGCACTTGTGCCAGCTACTGTGAGCGTATTATTCCATGTCTGGCTGCCACTATTGCTGATGGTGCCATTCAGGGTAATGCCGCTTGGGGCTGTGGCTGTGAAAGCACCGCCCAGCGTGGATGAACCGAGTGACAGAACAGTGCCTGATGCATTGACAATGGAAACAGCATTGCCAGAACCGCTGTTTGACAGGGTGACAGTCCCGCTCAGGGCATTACTGCCATTCAGTGTAATGGCATAGGCACCTGCGCTGAAGCTGGATGTGCCACCTGCGGTGATGGTGGTACTGCCTGACTGGGTGATGGCACCTGCAAGATTACTGCTGATGGTGAGAGCGCCGGTGCCGACAGAAACTGTGCCGAGAGAAAGCGCAGCGTTATTGGTGAGTGAAACGGCGTTCGCGCCGGAATTGCTGAGTGAAACGGCACCGGTGAAGGCATTGCTGTTTGTCAGTGTAATGGCATAGGCACCTGCGGTGAAGCTGGATGTGCCACCTGCGGTGATGGTGGTGCTGCCTGACTGGGTGATGGCACCTGCAAGATTACTGCTGATGGTGAGAGCGCTGGTGCCGACAGAAACTGTGCCGAGAGAAAGCGCAGCGTTATTGGTGAGTGAAACGGCGTTCGCGCCGGAATTGCTGAGAGAGACGGCACCGGTAAAGGCGTTACTGGTGTTGGTCAGCGTAATGGCATTGCTACCTGCCGTGAAGCTTGAAGTGCCACCTGCAGTGATGACACCCGATTGAGTGATGGCGCCGCTTGTGGAAGCGCCGACGCTGGTGATGGCGAGAGCGCCCGAGCCAACTGCATCGGTACCAAGGTTGAGTGCGCCGTTATTCGTGAGAGAAACAGCGTTATTACCGGAGTTGCTGAGCGAGACGGCTCCAGTGAATGCATTGCTGGTATTGGCAAGGGTGATGGCATTGGCACCTGCGGTGAAGCTTGAAGTGCCACCCGCGGTAATCACACCAGACTGGGTAATGGCGCCGCTTGTGGAAGCGCCGACGCTGGTGATGGCGAGAGCGCCCGAGCCAACTGCATCGGTACCAAGGTTGAGTGCACCATTATTCGTGAGAGAGACAGCATGGTTGCCGGAATTGCTGAGAGAGACGGCACCTGTAAAGGCGTTACTGGTATTGGTGAGGGTGATGGCATTGGCACCTGCGGTGAAGCTTGAAGTGCCGCCTGCGGTGATGACACCTGACTGGGTAATGGCGCCGCTTGTGGAAGCGCCGACGCTGGTGATGGCGAGAGCGCCCGAGCCAACTGCATCGGTACCAAGGTTGAGTGCACCATTATTCGTGAGAGAGACAGCATGGTTGCCGGAATTGCTGAGAGAGACGGCACCTGTAAAGGCGTTACTGGTATTGGTGAGGGTGATGGCATTGGCACCTGCGGTGAAGCTTGAAGTGCCAGATCCTGCCACACTGATGCTGCTTGACTGTGAGATCGCGCCAGTATTACTGATGGTCAGGCTGCCGCCGCCAGATTGTGAAATGCCTGTAAGACTGAGGGCATCCGTGTTTGTCAGGGCAATATTGCCGCTTCCAGTATTAGTGGCATGGAAGTTGGCAATGGTATTGGCACCATTCAGTGTCTGGCCGCCGACAGAAGAAGTGGTCAGGGTCGTGCTGTTAACAGCGCCTGATCCGCTGATGGTACCGGTTGTGGTGAGCGTCACGCTGTTCAGGGCCAGATTGTTGCCAAGCAGATAGCTGCTGGCTGCAAGACTGATATTGCCGCTGCCGGAATTCACCGAGAGATTTTCAGTGCCGGAAAGCTGCAGGGTGGTGGGATCACCTGATGTGCTGTTGCTGTCAGTCAGGGAGAAGTTATCGACGCCCGTGCTGCCTGCATTGCCAGTGAGGGTTGTGGTACCGCTGGAAGTGACGTTCAGTGTCGTGGTGCTGCCACTCATGTCAGCCAGTGTCTGGTAATTGTTATAGCTGATGCTGCCGATAGAACCCGTATGATTCGTATTGATGGTCCAAGTGTTGTTGCCACCAATGGTCAGACTGTTTCCGGTGCCTGCTGTTGACGCCGTGTCGCTGCTGTTATTGATACTGATGGAGCTGCCAGAGAGGGATGAGGTTGAAGCAAGTGAAACTGTGCTGTTTGCAGTGGTGACGACAGGAACGATGGTGACAGTGCCACCACTGCCGCCACTGCCAGGATACTCACCATCCTGGCCGCTGTTTCCAGAACCTGCATTTGAACTGATGGATGCAGAGCCTGTCAGAGTGACATTGTTCGACTGGACGGTGACGGTGCCGCCATTGCCGCCATTGCCACCCTCGTAGGTTGCATATCCACCATTTCCACCACCGACACTGATCGTGTTGCCTGAGGCGAGACTGAGCGCACCACCCGCATTGACAGTATTAATGGTGATGGTGCCACCATTTCCACCATTGCCGCCTGTTCCATTATACTGGAAGCTGCCTGTATAGTTGCCTCCATTTCCTCCTGCGGCACTGAGCGAGAAGCCCGTTCCCGTGACAGTGGTTGAAGTCAGGGTGATGGAACCCCCCGTGCCACCAGAACCGGCGGTTGCTCCTACAGAGCCACAGCACGAGAAGTTGTTGTTTCCGCCTGTCCCGCCAACAGTGGTGATACTGGCGCCACTGCCCATTGAAATGGTCGCTGCTGTCAGACTGACAGAATTACCTGTTCCACCACTATTGGATGACGTACTGCTGGAATTGGCACCGGTGGTGCCTGTTGTACTGATGCTGGCGCTGCTGCCAAGAGATATGGTGCCGCTCGTGGCGCCGAGTGTGAGGTTAACGCCTGTGCCTGACATGCTGCTGTTGATGTTAATGCCACCTGATGTACTGGTCAGTGTGGACGTGACAGCGAGTGTCGTGGCACCACCCCAGGTTTGTGTGCCGCCCGTTGTAATGCTCGAGGTATTAATGGTTGCAGGTGTTGAAATGCTGAATGCGCCATTGCCTGTGATATTGACGTTGCCACTGAAGTTGATCGAACTGCTGTAGGACAGGGTTGGGGCGACCTGGGTGCTGACCGTGCCGAGTGTGAGTGCGCCATTATTCGTGAGAGAAACAGCATTGTTGCCAGTATTGCTGAGAGAGACGGCACCGGTAAAGGCGTTACTGCTGGTCAGTGTGATGGCATTACCACCTGCGCTGAAGCTGGATGTGCCAGGCACTGTCAGTACACCCGTCTGAGTGATTGCACCGCTTGATATGACAGCCAGATTCTGGCCAACCGTTCCGGCTGCGAGTGCTGTTGCAATGCTATTTGTCAGACTGACTGGATTTGAGCCGCTATTTGAAAGGCTAACGGCACCCGTCAGACTGTTATTGTTGGTGAGGGTGATGGCATTGGCCCCTGCAGAGAAGCTGGAAGTGCCAACTGCGGTGATAATGGTTGCGCCTGACTGGGTAATGGCGCCGGTATTGCTGATGGTAAGAGCACCCGAGCCATTGCCGCCGATGTTGAAGTTAATGGTACCGAGAGACAGTGCGCCGCTATTGGTGAGTGAAACATTGCTGTTGCCCGTGTTGCTTAATGACACGGCACCGGTAAGGACGTTACTGCTGTTCAGTGTGATGGCATTACCACCCGCGGTGAAGCTGGATGTGCCAGGCACTGTCAATACACCGGTTTGGGTAATCGCACCATTCGATGTGATCGTGAGATTCTGGCCAACGGTAGAGGCTGCCAGTGCTGTTGCAACGTTATTTGTCAGGCTGATTGCATTTGAGCCGCTATTTGAAAGGGTAATGGCGCCAGTCAGACTGTTGGCACTGGTGAGTGTAATGGCATTGCCACCAGCCGTGAAGCTGGATGCACCTGCAGTAATGACACCTGACTGCGTGATGGCGCCACTGGTGGTGCCACCCACGCTACTGATGGTGAGGGCGCCATTACCAGACACTGAAACAGTGCCAAGCAGGAGTGCGCCATTATTGGTGAGTGAAACAGGATTATTGGCAGTGCTGCTGAGCGAAACGGCGCCAGTAAAGCTGTTGCTGGTGTTGGTGAGGGTAATGGCATTGAAGCCTGCGGTGAAGCTTGCAGTACCGCTCGCAGTAATCGCACCGGTCTGTGTAATGGCACCATTGGAGTTACTGCTGATGGTGAGAGCGCCACTGCCAACAGAAACTGTGCCGAGTGTGAGTGCAGCATTATTGAGGAGTGACACTGCATTGTTGCCGGAATTACTGAGAGAGACCGCGCCTGAGAAGTCATTGCCGCCGGAAATGTTGAGCGTGATGGCATTGGCGCCTGCGGTGAAGCTTGAAGTGCCGCTGACGGTAATCGTACCAGACTGGGTAATGGCGCCACTGGTGTTGCTTCCCACGCTGCTGATTGTGAGCGTACCGGCACTTGAAACCGTGCCAAGGTTGAGTGCGCCATTATTGGTGAGAGAAACGGCCTGGTTATTGCCGTTACCACTGAGAGAAACCGCGCCGGTCAGGCTGTTATTGGCATTGGTCATCGAAATGAAATAACCGCTAAAGCTTGAAGTCCCGGAATCGGTTACGGGTCCGTTGAATGTCAGTGTAGTTTGTCCGTTTGCCGTAACACTGGCGCCACTGGGCATGCTGTAGGTAGTGCTGCTGCCGGAAATCAGGCTGATACTGCTGGACAGCGTGAGGTTGTTGCCTGACATGGTGTAGCCGATCGTACTGCTGCCGATACTGCCTGCGGCGGTGGCCAGATTAGCTGCTGTAATCGTATTGGTATTGCTGTCACCGAGGGTCAGGGTCTCGGGAGTGAGTGTCAAACTGGACGTGCTGCCACCCGAGGCCGCTGCCAGGGTGACGGCACTTGCACCTCCCGCATTATATACAAGAATCGGCGTGCCATTGCTGATCACGGAAGCCGGTTCAAGGAAATAATAAAATTGATTGGAACCTGTCAGTGTGGTTGCCTCGGTAGTATTGCTGGTTGTGAGTGGGATGCCATTGACTGCAATCTGCACGGTTAAACCGCTGCCTATGGTGGAGGTGCCGGAAATGGCGCGGGGTGTGGAAGTTGTGCCATAAATGGCAGTCAGGTAGGGATAGGAAGCACCATTGATGATGCCCCATGTATCAGTCGTGGGACCTGTTGCAATGTTCCAGCCTGCGCCTGAGTAGGTGGATGCCAGTGTCAGGTTAACGGTACCACCATTGGTGCAGGAAGTGCTGCCAAAGCATCCGCCCTGTATTGTGCCTGAAGCGGGACTGGCATTTCCTGAACCCACGCTTTGGCCTGATACGGCGGTGTTCCAGAACACGCCTGTGACATTCAGTACGCCACCACCAGCGGTATCCACCCTGCCCACGACACCAGCATAATTGCCTGATGTAGCATTGACAGTAACGGCTGACAGGGCATCCGTCAGATTGACCGTGCCTTTCATGTAACCGATCAGACCGCCAGTATAGCCCGCGGTATTGTTGTTGGTGATTGTTCCGAGTCCATAGACATTGGTGATGTTGGCGCCGTCTGCTGTTCCACCGAGCAGTGCGCCCATGTCGGCAGTCTGGGTTGAAGAATTATTGGTTTCAGAGACATTGGCATAGACGCCGGAAATGGTAATGGAAGAAACATTGGCGTAAGCTGCAACACCTCCCACGAAACCTCCAGCTGAGCTGGCTAAAGACTGGTTGATGGAACCAGTAACATAAAAATTACTGACTGTGCCTGATGCAAACTGCCCGATCAGACCACCAATATATTCTCCTGTTGATGTGATATTGACATTGCCAAGCCCAAGGTTGGTGATGAGGGAGCCGCTCGCGACACCAAAGAGGCCAGTATAGGCAGCAGTGCTGTTTTCATAAAGATTATTAATGGCATAGCCATTGCCATTCAGTAAACCGGTAAAGTTTGTTGTACCGTTGCCAACCGGCACGAATCCCTTGTTGGTTATTGCGCCACCCCAGACATCGGAAATGTATGTTGCACTGTTTCCCGTGGCAGCGAGATTGATATTGCTTTCCAGTATGAAGCTGGCACTGGTGTCAGCATCCATCAGCTGCAGCTGGTGGGCGTTGGTGACCTGCAAGGCGCCACTAACAGTCAGTGTGGGGAATTCCATGGCCAGCATCGGACGCGTGCTGCCAGGGATGATGTACCAGTTGGTGGCTGCAGGCGATGAAGTCGGCAGGGAGGTGATGGTCCAGCCAGTGAACGTGCCTGCCGTCATCATGTTGGTGGTGGATTCACCTGTGCCACTGGCACTGCCTGTTCCGGAGCTGCTGATACTGGCTACGGTGTTGTCAAAGAAGTTATGGGTGTAGGTTCCATTCCCTGTATCCTGGCCGACCAGTCCGCCGCTCGTAATATTGCTGCTGTTGGTGGGTGCAACCACAGCACTGCTGTAGGAAGTGGAGAGTGTTCCGAGGCCATAGGTGCTGTTCTGGCCGCAGCCATCGCATGAAACAGTTCCGATCAGTCCCCCTGCAAAGTTGCTGGCAGCACTGGTGACATTGGGTAATGAGATCGTGCCAATGTCATAGGAATTTTGAACGGTTCCACCTCCTCCCAGTGCACCGACGAGACCGCCAGCGTAATTTGTACCTGAGGAGGCCGTGTTACTGACACTGGCAGAGCTGTATGAGTTCTCGAGGTATGTCGTATTGTGAGTGTTTCCATTCTGATAACCAATAATACCGCCAGTGGTACCGCCGACTGCTGTTATACTGCCGGTGGTGTAGACATCCTGGATGGTGGCATTGCCGCCGGAGCCACCAAAGAATTCACCGGCCAGGATGCCTGAATTTGCTGTGGCATTGACGGTAATATTGGCATTGGTGATACCAACATTCTCGATGAGGACAGATGAACTGGAATTGGCAGGTTGTGCAAAGCCGAAGAGGCCAACGCTACCTGTATTGGAGGTATTTATGTACAGATCGTTGATGGTGTAGTTGCTCCCGAGGAGCCCGCCATCGAAATACGCATTGTTGGTGAGGGTACCAATGGGGACAAATCCTGCGCCGGTGGGTGTGTTGTAGTTGGTTCCCCAGACATCCGAAACATTGGTCAGGCCTGCAGTCAGGTCAATATTGGTGCCAAGCGTATAGCTTGCGCCCAGTGTGGCGCCGACCATCTGTAGTTCGTGACCATTGATGATTGTGGTGGTGTTTTCCATCATCAGCATCGGACGGGTGTTGCCCTGATCATCGCTGGATCCGGCTGGATCGAAGATAAACCAGGTGTAGTTGGGTGCTGTGCTGGTGGTGGAAGGTGTAGCGGTAATGCCACCCGCAGTTGATCCTGTGCTTGTGCCGAAAATGCCGCTGACGGTGCTGTAATTCATCGTTTGGGCCGTGTTCAGACCGATAGTGCCACCGGTCAGGGTACAGGTGACACCGGATCCGCAGACATTGCTGGTGGAATTGCTGCTGCCAAGACCTGAGGTGGAGACATCCCAGAAGCTTTTTGCAATGGTGGTGGTTGTTTGTCCGCCGCCGAGCAGACCGCCGGAGGTGGATCCTGTGGAAACGGCACCGCTGGCCCAGGAGGTGCTGATGCTGGCGCCATTGGAATATCCCAGAATGCCGCCTGTGTTGTTGCCAGAGTTGGTGACACTGGCTGTGCTGTAGGTGTTGGTAATGCTGCTGGTACTGTATCCGGCAAGACCACCGACATCGCCCACACCCGTGACACTGCCACTACTGTATGAAGTGGCAATAGTGCCTGCTTGGTTGCCGACCAGTCCACCCGCGTTTGCACCGGTACTGGTGACAGTGGCATTGGCGTATGAATTGGTGATGGAACCACCATTCATGGAACCGACCAGACCGCCATTATTGCCAGAGCCTGTGAGTGTGCCCTGTGCAGAGTCGCCAGTGAGTGTGCCGCTGTTGAAATAGCCCACGAGGATTCCGGCGTTCGTGGAGCCATTGACCGTGGCACCCGTCAGATTGACATTCTGGATTTGATTGGAACCGAGTGTTGCCTGTCCAAACAGGCCAACCATGTTTGTCGAAGGCAGGTTAATGTAAAGATTTTTAATGATATTGCTGTTGCCATTAAAGTTGCCGCTGTAAGCCGTCGTGCTGTTGCCAATGGGAATAAATCCTGCGCCGCTGTTCCAGCCGGATGTGACGGTTGCATCAATCAGTGCATTCAGGGTGTAGCTGGTGGACAGTGGTGCGGTGACAGTACCCTGTAATCCAAACACATCATTGATGGCGTATGGCGTGCTGGTGTTGTTCACGCGGGTAAATTGCGCGGCGAATGCGCTGTTATAGGTTGAGCCTGATGTGATCTGGAAATTGCCGCTGACGCTGAAAACTGGCAATGAAGTGGAAGCTTGGAACCACTGACCTTGGTTCAGGATGAAATTGGTGGCATAAAGAGCATCAGCCATGGTGGTGGGTGTGCCACTGCTGCCAGATCCGATGGTGCCTGCTGTCAGTGATTGCGTGCCGTTAGAGGCGGCGAGTGTCAGTGACGCGAGGGGGCTTGTTGCAGAACCGATAGCGCCATTGAAATAGAGATTGCCGCTTGTCGCGCTCGCGGTCAGGTTCTGGCTCTGCGTGCTGACATAGTTTGCAATGCTGGATCCAAAATCAATATTGCCGCTGGATGCGGTCAGTGTCGTGCCGGTCAGAAGATTGATGGCGCTATTGTAGGTTTGTCCACTGCTGCCGCTGGTGGTGATGGCAGAAATATTGATGTCGGTGGTATCACTGGTGCCCACCGTGATGCTGGTGAGAGGCGTCGTACCACCCACAATGCCATTGAAAGTAATGGTACCGCTGCTGCCTCCAATACTGAGTGACTGTGCGCCATTGATGGTGCTGTTAAATGTAATGGTACTGGATCCGGCAGGCGCAGTGAAAGTGACACCTGTGCCGAGCGTAATGGGCCCATTCCAGGTTTGGGCATTGGCGGAAACGGTTGCGTTATTCAGGGTAATGGTGCCAGTGCCTGTTGAGAAGGATGTGAGATAGCCACCATTGGTGGTGATGGCGTTGAATGTCTCACTTGCACCCCCTGTGATGGCGACATTGCCTGGGCCATACAGGTTACTGTTGAACTTCAGTGCATTGCTGCCACTGCCCGTGCCGGTTCCGGTATTGATGGTCAGGGTCTCGCTTGAGCTTGAAGGTGATACGGGACTGCTGGCACCAAAAGTCAGGTTATAGAAATTGTTTAAGGAATTGTTTTGCGGGTAGAGATCGATTGCTGTGGAATTGCTGCTGTTGCCGATGAAAATCAGAGCCAGACTGCCGGTTGTGAGGGTTGTACTTGCTCCCAAATAGATTGTTGATGCATTAAGATCGATGTTGCCGCTGCTGACACTAATGGATCCGCCATTCAGGGTTACAATGCCAGTGCCCGTTGAAAAAGTACCGCCTTCGCTGATTGCACCATCAAATGTTTCAGCTCCGGTGGAATTTGAGATGTTGAGTCCAAATAAACTGCTGCCAGTCAGTGCAGAGCCAAAGGTCAGGGTCCCTGTGCCGTGGGTCAGCGTCAGGTTGGCACCCAGCGTGGCAGCGCCACTATAGGTTTGTCCGCTTGCGCCGGTGGTGGTGATGCCTGTGGTATTGAGATTGACAGGTCCTGCAATGTTAATGCTGGTGAGTGCTGTGTTGCTGCCAACAGTACCAGTGAAAGTAGTGGCGCCTGATGTGACAGTATTGGCCAGTGCAAACGCGCCATTCAGTGTGCTGCTGAATGTCAGTGTGCCGGTATTGGCAAGCGTTGTTCCGACATTCAGGTTACCAAGCAGCGTGACAGGATCATTAAAGCTGATGGCAGAAGTACTGGCAGAGTAGAGATAGTTGCTGCCAGAGATAGTGCCGATGGCATTGATGAGGGTGGTATCACTGATGGCCTGGCCGCTGGCATCGCCAATGGTGATGGCACTTCCAGCGAGGTTAAAGCCGGTGATATTGCTGCTGCCGTTTGCCTGGGTGACAGCATTGGCAGTGGTGCCACTGCTGGTATAGAGCAGGAGCGATGAACTGCTGTATTTGCTGCCTATCCACAGATTCGAAAAACTGCCCGATCCACTGGTGATGGTCACCCTGTTTGAAGTGTTTGGCAGAAAAGCGATGGTAGCGCCATTGCCTGCTACCTGTAATGTGGCACTGGATCCACTGAAACCGCTGATGGATCCGCTAATGCTGATGGGCGTGCCAGTGCCAAAGATTCCGGTGAGATAAGGATAGGTGTTGCCGTTTACAATGCCCCAGGTACTGCTTGATGGGTCTGATGCGATGCTCCAGTTCGGGTTCACACTGTTGCCATTGTTGGCGGTGACAGAATTGAAGTTTGACAGCGTATACATGTTGCCGGTGGTCATGCCATAGGCACTCGCCGTGCCAGAACCTGTGCTTTGGGTCTGGGAACCATTGACGCCAACTCCTGAAGTGTTCACATCAAAAAAGTTGGCGGTCAGGGTACAGGTTCCGGTACATACACCAAGGAAGCCGCCGGTATTGGTACCACTGGTGTTGGTGATAGCGCCCGTACTGTAAGAATCGGTGATGGAATAGCCGCTCGAGAAAGTGCCGCCTGACAGTCCCCCCACATCGGTAGAGCTGGAAGTGGTGATACTGGCAAGGCTTGCTGAATTGGAGATATTAATACGTTGCAGTCCAATTAATCCGCCAATAGCGGTCGTGCTGGGAGTGCCGAAGACCTGGCCTGAAACCATGACCTGACTGATGGAACCCGTACTGCCACTGGGCGTGTTACCCACCAGAATGCCTGTGTAACTCCCACCTTCGACAGTGGCATTGAAGATACCAAGATTCGAGAAACTGGCGCTGCCGCCAATGGAACCAAACAGGCCCACTTCCTGTCTGCTGGAACGATTAATGTAAAGATTGCCGATGATATAACTTTCGCCATTGAAATTGCCGGTGTAGGTCAGGCCATCACTGCCACCCTGTACTGAATTTCCTCCAATGGGGACAAATCCAGCCCCGTTATTCCAGTTGACGGTTCCAGAGGCATTGATGTTGCCGCCAAGCTGATAGCTATAACCGAGGGTTGTTGAATTGGAGTCGATCCCCTGCAGGCCATAAATATCTGTCAGTGTATAGGGGCCCGAGCCGCTGCCACTGGTCGCACGGAGGAACTGGACAATACTGGAGGGCCCAAGGCCGGAATTGATCTGGAAGTTGTTGCTGACGGAAAAGGCTGGCAGGGAAGCCGTATTCTGGTTCCAGCCGCCGCTGAACAGATCAAAGTTGTAAACACTGATTGAGCCCGTGGCGGAAATGCTGGTGGCACTGTAGGTTCCGAAGTCAGCAACATTCAGGGAGCCTGTTGCGGAACTGTTCACAGCATTGATGGTCCCACCCAGGGTGATGGCAGTGCCAGAGTTGTCATACGATTCCAGATTCAGGGCGGCGTTCGAAGAAGCGTTCCAGTTGACGGCACCTGTGGTCAGACTGCTGCTGGTGCCTGTCGTATTCAGGCTGACGTTGTTCGCGACATCAAGGGTGGTGGCTGAATAATTTTGTGCACCACTGGTCTGGATGAAGTTGGGATTGGAGGCAATGGCAGTGGCGCTGGCTGGCATGTTGAGGACGGTGGTGCCACCGCCATTGATGGTTAGACTGCCTGCCGCAGATCCGCCAGCGGCGGCGCTATACACCGCTGCAATCTGGGCCGTGCTCAAGTTGGTACTGAAAAAGGCTGGCTGGGCAACCATGCCAGGGACGTATTCTGTATCGGCACCGCCGCCGTTAAATCCGACATAGGTGACTGCACCCGCTGCATTGGGGGTTGTGCTGGTTAACTGTGCGACCTGGGTTGTGACACCGCTGTTGGCGGCATTGTTCAGATAAACCGTCAGTGTCGTGCTATTTTTGACAAGAGTGAGCAGGTTCCATGTGCCGGGAGTCAGGGCGGTGGATGAATAGTTTGAAGCGAGTCCGCCGGCGAGTACACCAGGGTCGCCATTGGAAAGATAGAGGCCAGCCCCATTGGCACCTGTTGAGCCGGTATAGAAAACAACGCTGCTTGACTGTGGTGTGGTGGCCAGATAGACCCAGGCCATCATGGTCCAGTTACCCGTGGCGATATTGGGGAGGGCGGCACCGAGCGTCGCGCCACCGTTAGCGCCGGTATCCAGCGCAAATCCCATGTCGGCATACGGGGCGGGGACCAGCGTGGTATTGCTGCTGAGTGTTACGTTATCGGTTGTTCCCCCTGTTCCGGAATCAATGCCGGGGGTCGTGGAATTGGTAAATTGCCAGTAGGTAACAGGCTGGTTGCCTGAGCCACTGCCGTTGACGAGGTTATAACCTACAGCACTGGAATAGGCCGTTCCAATGGAACCATCAAGTGTGATGGTGCCGGGACTGCCCAGGGTGAGTGCGCCTGTCGCATTGATGCCATTGTTCCAGGTCTGGGCGCCAGTCGTCGTGATGCTGGTGGTCCCATTGATGGTGATGCCTGCTGGCGCTGATGCTGTCAGTGAACCACTGTTGATACTTCCATTCAGTGTGAGCGTGTTTTGCGCGCTGAATGTCAGGGTATTTCCACTTGAAGTTGAAGTGATGGCATTGGCAGTGATATTGCTGCTGCGATTGAGCAGGTTGAGTGTGCTGCTGTTATTGGTAATGCCGCCGCTGTTATTGAAAGTCTGCGCGCCACTCGTGACAACATCTGCGACACCACTGCCAAATACCACACTGCCGTTGCTGCCGGTATTGATGGAACCGAGTGTGACACCGGTGCCGGTGCGGTCACTGTAAAGGGTGGAGATGTTTCCTGTCGTGAGTTGAGAGGTAAAAATGGCGGCTTCATCCACGGCACCGTTAAAAAGGAGATTGCTGGGGTCGCCGCCGATGTAGGTTGCTACTGTGGCCGTATTCGGTGCGCTGGTGGCGGTGGCGATGGGAGTTGAACTATTGTTTTCATACAGGTTCCATGAACTGCCGCTGCCCGTCAGCGTTAACATGGTCCAGGTACCGGTGGGTAATGTCGCTGTGGAGGCGGCGGTGAACCAGTTTACCCCGCCTACGAGAATTCCAACTTTGCCAGTATTGATGCCTATACCGATACCATTTGTCGAGCCGGTTCCGTCATAAAAGATACTTTGATACGTATTGCTGTTGGTTCCATTATATTTTACCCAGATAACCATGGTGAGCGGGGAAGAGGAGGTGAGGCTTGTGAAGGACGTTGATGCTCCAGTTGAGGTGCTCCCATTGATGAAACTGCTACCCATGTCGGGGGTTGGGGATGAACCTGATCCATAACTGTAGCTGGTGGAAGCATTCTCTGTTGCATTGTAAATGCTGCCACCCGTGCCGGAGTTATAGGCTGTGGTGCCAGTGTCTTCGCCAAACTGCCAGTAACCGACGGGTGACAGGGCAAGTACGTTGCTCGCATAAGTGTTTGTATTGCCGGCGCCAATATTGCCATTGAAGGTAATGGCGCCTGTTGTATTGATTGTCAGGTTTTCATAGCCTGTCAGGCCATTCAGGGTGCCGCCAAAAGTCACAGGACCACTGCCGCTATTAATTGACAGGGTAGTGTTGATAACAACAGGTCCTGCAATGTCAAAGCTGGTCAGTGCCGTGTTGCCCCCCACAGAGCCACCGAAAGTGGTAGTACCTGCCGTGACATTATTGGCCAGTGCAAATGCGCCATTCAGCGTGCTGTTGAATGTCAGTGTGCCGGTATTGGCAAGTGATGTTCCGAAACCCAGATTGCCGAGCAGACTGACGGCATTGTTAAACATAATGCCTGATGTGCCGGCAGAATAGAGCGTGTCGCTGCCAAGCACGCCTTTGGCGCCAATAAGGGTCGTGTCTGAAATGGCATTGTTTCTGGAATCACCGAGGGTAATGGTACCTGAAGTCAATGACAGTCCGGTGAGATTGGCACCTCCTGAGGGTGTCGTTGTGACCAGGCTGCCCGTGGTACTTCCCACGCTGTAGACCAGCATGGCGGCATTGTTGGCAATCACACTGGAGGGAACCAGAAACGACCAGTTGCCACTGGAAGGCATGATCAGTGAACCGCCTGCACCGATGTTGACCCCATTGACGGCCAGCTGGAGTGAGTTGCCTGAAAGACCGGTGGAGGTACCGGAAATAGTGCGCAGTGTGTTATTGACGCCATACAGTGATGTCAGCAGGGGATAGTAAGATCCGCTGACAATTCCCCAGATATTGGCACTGTCGCTGGTTGAATTGTTGATGTTCCAGTTGGGATTGGTACTGCCATTATTGGCAGTCGCGGAATTGAAGCTTGTCAGTGTCATCATGTTGGTGGTGGACATGCCGTAGGTATTGCCGTTCAGGGTGCCTGTATTGCCGCCCAGGGATTGGGTCGTCGTACCGTTGCTGCCAATACCGGCTGCGGTGACATCAAAGAAATTGCCGGTCAGGGTACAGGTTCCGCCACACAGACCCATGAAACCGCCCCAGTTGGTCCCTGAAACATTGGTGATGCTGCCTGCACTGTACGAATCGGTGATCGAATAGCTGCCTGAAGCAATGCCGCCCGCAAATCCGCCCACATCGGTGCCGCTGCCGCCGGTAATTGTCACAGGGGCAAGGCTGGCTGAATTAAGGATGTCGACACGGTCAACGCCGATGAGTCCACCGACATATTGACTGCTGGTGGGGGCAGTGACCTGTCCTGTCACCATGACCTGATCGATTATGCCAAAACTGCCATTGGGCGTGTTACCGACGAGAATGCCGGTATAGCTGCCACCATTGACAGTTGCACCGAATATTCCAAGATCCATGATTGAACCTGTTGAAGCTGCGCTTGAGCCACCCAGAGAACCAATCAGTCCGATCCCTGACTGGGTGGATCTGTTAATGTAAAGACTGGTGATGGCATAACCGTTTCCATTGAGTACCCCTGTAAAGCCGGAGCTGCCGCCTGCTCCGCCAATGGGCACAAATCCGGTATTTGAAGACGCGCCGCCCCAGACATCAGAATTGGCAGCAGTGCTGTCCTGGGTATTTGCGAGACTGACGTTGCCGCCCAGGGTATAGGTCGCGGATGGATTGAGGCCGATCAACTGCAACTGATGGGCATTGGTGAGCGTGGTGTTATATTCCATGGTCAGCATCAGGAAAGTGCCATTGGCGGTAGTACCAGCCGTAGAGCCGCCATTGCCATTCAGAATCACCCAGGGTGTGGTTGGTGGGACAGAGGCTGCAATGCCGTAGTTGACCTGGGTATAACTGTAAGCACTGAAATTGGTGTCTGCCATCATCTGGCTGGTCGAGTAGTTATAATTGGCTGAAAGTGCTATACTGCTGCTGCCAACTCCACCCAGCGAACCCGTGACACTGCTGTCATAGGCAAGACAGCCACCGGCACAGGCATCACCGCTGCCAGTACCGCCACCATTGTTATTACCGATCAGTGCACCCATATAACTTTGGGCTGAGCTGGGCGCAATACCGTTGTGTTCGATCAATCCGCTGGAGTAGTCATAGGTAGGGACGGTGGCATTAACCTGCTGGCCAACCAGTCCACCCACACCGTTTGAGATGGTGGTTGCCGTGCCATTGACAGTGCCGGTGTTGTAACTGTTGGTAAGGATGCTGTCGTAGTTAATGCCGACAATACCGCCCACATAGTCAAGGCCCGTCACTGTTGCAGCGTTGTAGGAAGTGGAAAGTGCCGAACCGAGCACACCTGCGATGCCACCGACATAATTGCCGGTTCCTGTGACGGTGCCGTATACTGCAATATTTGTAATGTAGGCACCTGAACCACTGTTGCCTTCCAGAGCACCAACAAAAGAATTTCCCGTGATATTGACGTTGTTAAAAATCAGATTTGAAGCACTGAAAGAGCCGCCCGATCCCACGTCGCCGAACAGGGCCACTTCGGTTGTGGAGGGCAGGTTGATATAGAGATTGTTGATGCTGTATGAACCGATGCCATACTGGTTGCCGGAAGTATATGCACCTGTCAGTGAACCTGTGAAAGGCGTGGTTCCTCCAATCGGCGCAAAGCCTGCACCGGATGATGTATTGTAATTGGTGCTCCAGACATCGGATGTGTTGGTCAGTGAAGTGGAAAGATTAATACTGTTGCCAAGCGTGAAATTGCCACCCAGTGTTGTGCCCATCAGCTGCAGTTGATATGGATTGGTAATGGTGGTGCTGTACTGTGACATCAGCATGGGGCGCGTATTGCCAGTGGTACCGGTTGAAGCCGTGCTATCGAAAATAAACCATGTTGTGCCGGGAGCGATGGTGGTTGTAGAAGGTGTTGCAGTGATGGTGCTGCCGGATGTCCAGCCAGCGCTGGTGTAGGTGGAAAGCAGCATCAGGTTTGCGGAAGACTGGCCGGTGATGGTGGTGTTGCCACTGCTGCCTGTGCCAAGACCTGACAGGGAAGAATTAATTGTGCTGTCCCAGAAGTTGCTGCCAGTCGTTGTGAGACCTGTGCCTGCGAAATTGCCGATGAATGCGCCAGTATTGCTGCCGCCCGTATTTGTGACAGCGCCTGATGCGTAAGTACGCTGAATGGTGACATTGCCAGAGGGCACATAACCGATTAATCCACCGACATTGGAGCTGGCTGTACCTGTGACACTTGCAACACTGTAGCTATCCTCTAGCGTGGCGTCGCTGTCTTCACCGATCAGGCCACCGATGTCTGCGCTGCTGGATGTGCCAGTGACAGATCCGGACACCATGATCTGCTGAATTGTACCGGTTGAAGAAGCAATGCCCACGAGACCACCCGTGTTGGTGCCGCCGGTGATATTCACATTGAGCAGGGAGAGATCCTGCAGGGTGCCGCTGCCTGAGAAGGCACCGATGAGGCCGGCATCACCATTGGTGGTGTTGATGTAGAGACCGGTGATGGAATAACCTTCGCCATTCAGGGAGCCTGTGAAGTTCGTGCCGCTCGTGCCAATCGGCGCAAAACCCGTACCGCTCGGCGTGCTGAAATTGCTGCCCCAGATGTCTGATGTCGTGATGGTTGAGAGATTGATATTATTGGCGAGAGCGTAACTGGCGCTGGTGGCGGCATCCATCAGCTGGAGCTGATGGGCATTGGTGATCTGAAGGGCTCCATTGACTGTGATGGTTGGGTATTCCATGCCAAGAATCGGGAAAGTGCTGCCAGAAAAGATGATCCACGGGGAAGAAGCGTTGTAAGTATAGGAGCTGCTGACTCCGGTCATGGCGAAAGTGAATCCTGTGAAGGTGCCAGATGTCATCATGCTGCTGTTTGAGGTGACAGCTGTGCCACCGCCCGTGCTGCTCGTCTGGCCGGATGTGACGGTATCCCAGTAGCTGCTGTTGACGGTGAGGCCAGTGCTGCCAAGCAGTCCGCCCGAGGTATACACGCCAGGCCCTGTGACCAATCCTGTGCTGTAACTCTCATTGATACTGCCGCCAGAAATTCCGCTACCCACAAGCCCGCCAGGCTTACAGCTACCGAAAGCGCAGATCACGGCGCCAGTGGCATAGGAATTTGAAATGGCTCCTGAACCGAGAAAGCCGACCAGCCCACCGGTCGTCAGGGCAGTCGCACCGGCAATGCCAAAGCCAATCACACTCGCACTGCTGTAGCTGGTCCTGATGGTGGTATTGGTGTTGCTGCCGGTATTACCAACCTGACCGACCAGGCCACCCAAAGCGTTGCTGCTGTCATTGTTGTTTGTCCCGGTAACAGTTCCACCCGAGAGATAAACATCGTAAATGCCCGATACATTGTTTGTGCTCCAGTCAAGATATCCAATCAGTCCACCTGTAACGTCTCCTCCTGTGACACTGGCATTGATGAGGCCGACATCATGAATGTAGTTGCCGGTTGCAAGATTGGTTGTGCCAAAAAGACCGGTACCTGTCACGGAGTACGAGGTCGAAGAGGGCATGTTGATGTAAAGATTTGAGAGTGTGAAGCCTGCTCCATTAAAGGCTCCGGTGAATGGTGTCGTATTGTTGCCAATCGGTGCAAAACCGGCCCCTGTCTGCATGGCAAAATTGCTGCCCCAGATGTCAGAGGCATTGATGGTGCCGAGATTGATGTTGTTGGCAAGGGCATAAGTGCCAGCGGTATCGGCATCAATCAGTTCAAGCTGATGGGCATTGGTGATCTGATAGGTGCCATTGACTGTGACTGTCGGGAATTCCATGGTCAGGATGGGGCGTGTACTGCCGGAAATGATGACCCATGGAACACTGCTGCTGTTTGGCAGTGACGAAGTTGGCAGGGTGGCGATGCTGGTGCTCCAGCTGGAATAGGTACTGCTCAGCATCATGTTGGCTGTGGTTTCAGAATTTGTGGAGGAGCTGCCCTGCGCGCTACTGCTGCCCTGGACTGCGGAAGCGGTGGAGGTCTGGTTGTCCCAAAAATCATTGGTGTAGGTTGTCTGGCCGTTGTAACCCATCAGCGCGCCGGTATCACCGGACTTTCCGGTCGTAACACCGCCTGAATTGTAGCTTAGGGAAAGTGTGGAGTTTGAGCTGCAGCCATTGCAGCTTTCGCCGATCAGTCCTCCTGCGGAAACGTTGCTGTTGCCCTGAATTGTGCCGATGTTATAAAGATCCTGGTACGCGCCATTCCAGATACTGCCTGCAATTCCTCCGACTCCGCCGGAGGTAGCATTGTTGATGGTGACGGAGGCACCGTTCCAAGAACTTTGTACTGCAATATTGCTGGTCACGCCACTGACATTACTGCCAAAAAACCCAACAATCCCGCCTGCTATCTGGGCGCCCGGGGAAGTCCCCGTGATGCTGCCTGTGACCCACACATCGCTGATTGCAGCATGCGAATCTGCACTGGTACTTGTGACCTCACCGGCAATGCCACCCAGGTTGGAAGAGGATCCGCTGTTGGTCAGGTTGACCTGGCTTAATCCCACATTCTGGATTTGAATGGCGGATGTGTTCTGGGTAACGTAGCCAAAGAGCCCTGCATTGGCGAGATTATTATTTTCAAACAGGTTGCTGATGGTGTAACCCTGTCCGTTGAACAGGCCTGAAAATGCAGTGGTGGTGTTGCCAATCGGTACAAATCCAATATTGGAACCACTGGTCCAGCTGGCTGTGGCAGAGGCGTTAATGTACGCATTCAGGACATAACTGAGACCGGGAGGATCTGTTGCCATGCCCTGCAAACCAAACACGTCATTGATGGCATAGGGGCTTGTGGTGGTGTTCAGGCGGGTAAATTGTGCGGCAAATGCGCTGTTAAAGGCAGAGCCTGTTGCAATCTGGAAATTGCCCGTCACATTGAATGTGGGAAGGGTGGAAGTGGTGGCCTGATACCACTGGCCCTGGTTCAAAGTAAAATTCGCAACATTGATCGCAGCAGGAACACCGCCTGCTGTTGCACCACCCGAGATGGTGCCGCCAGTGATGGTGCCCTCTGTGATGCCCTGGGCCTGGGTGTAGGTGTTGGCAGCACTGAGGGCCAGGGTGCCGCTTGTGGCAGTGATGGTGGCGCTGCTGGTATTAAAATAAATATTCGCGGCGGATGTGAGACTCAGGGTAGTAGCCCCTGTCCAGCTGATGGGATTGTCGATTTCAATGCTGCCGCTGTTTGAGGTTTGTACGTAGACATTCGAGGTGTTCAGGGCAGTATCGAGAGTGGTGACGTTCAGGGTGGAATCCGTGCTGCCAGAGGTGTAGGGAGTGCCGGAGGTGCCGGATCCTGAAACTGTGCCGGAACCCGAGCTGATGAAGACGTTGTAGGGATCCAGCAGCCAGGTGCCTGTGTTGCCGCTGGTGGCGCTGGTATCTACCTGAATGCCGCTGACATCGAGGTAAGGGGCGGATGTTTCAATCACGCCGCCTGTGCCCGTGCCACCCTGTGCCAGAAGGGTGCCATACACGCTCGCTGCAGTATTGCCCACAATCGAGATATTGCCACCGCCCGCGCCGCCGCTCACATTCAGTTGCGCGCCCGTATCCACCAGAATCTGGTCGCCAGTGAGGCTGATGGTGCCGCCCGTATCACCGGGATTCACGCCCTCTGCGGACATGGAACCACTGACATGAACCACACCGGACGTGCCGCCACTCAGGATGATTTCGCCATTCTGGCTCGAGGCTGAATTGGCCTGCGCAACCCCGGTCATGTTGATGACATTGCTGACCACGCCGGCTGCCGCCTGTGCGGTCATTTCGATGGTGCCGCCATCCGCCTGAATCAGTCCGGCATTGGTGACACTGCCGGTACTGGGGCTGTTGACTGCAAAGCTGACAAGATCATCTCCCGAAAGATTGAGGGTAAAAGTGCTGCCGGAAGCCAGCACCACGGTCCCCAGCTGGGCCTGAATGGTGCCGTCGTTTTCGACATTGTTGCCAATAAGGGCTACAAGGCCATTTTGGGCCGCGACAATGGTGCCTTCGTTGAGGATGCTGGCATTGCTGAAGGGGGAGGCCCCGTCAAAGACGTAGTTTCCGGCAAGGAAATTGGTGCTGCTGATATCAGCGGTTGAGGCAATCAGCCCGGCCACGTCCACATTGGCGCCGGAGCCAAAGTGGATACCGGCCTGGTTGACGAGGATCAGATGGCCATTGGCGGACAGGGTGCCGAAGATCTGCGAGGCGCCCTGGTTGGGGTTGATGCGGTTGAGGGCTACGGAGGAGGAAGAAGGCTGGTTGAAGCGGGTGGTTTCGCCGCTCGCAATGTTAAAACTGTTCCAGTTGAGGATGGCCTGATTACTGGACTGGTTGACGGTCGTGGTTGAGCTGGTTTGCTGGACTGAGACCTGGCCTGATTCGACGTTGTTTAAGACCGGGTTTGCATACAGGGTATTGGAAAACATGAAAAAACTGACCACAAGGATCCCTAACCTGATGATTTTCTCAAGGTAAAGGCGTCCCTGGCGGGTATTCGGGTGGCCTTGTAGTGGTCTGGCTCCCGAGCTTCCCTGCTCTTGCCGGAGTGTTTCTGGCATAGGCAGGTTCCCCTTTTTCCGGGTCTATTCAACAGGTTCCCGGTCTTCTTTTTTCCAATACCCCCTTCTGAAATCAGTATAGTATCTGTGGCAGATTTTGCCTCATTATAGGTAAATATTTTCCATATCCCCCGGGAGTGGAAAAATTTCAAACATCGATTATGCTCAAGACATGAGTATCCATTTAAACAACGGGGGTGGGTTATGAAACAATATCAACTCAAAATAGCAGGCCTCGCCCTCGCGTGCGGGTCGCTATTAATGCTTTCGGGAAGCGGTTTGGCAGGGAGCAGCCAAAGTGGGACGATTACTGTTAATGCGGATGTTACAGCAGATTGTACTTTTACTGCGCCAAGTGGTGCTATCACGCTGAATTTTGATCCGCTGAAAGCAATTGGCACCAGTAGCAATGGTGAAGGTTCAGCGACATTGACTGTCACGTGCACGGATGGAACCACCGGAACAATGACTGTAGCAAGTACGACCAGCAATACGGGAGCAACTGCCGGGTTTTTTACTGCTGAGGATAGCAACAGTGATGTTTTGGGATATGACATATACAGTGACTCTGGATATTCCACGCTTTGGGAAGGCACGCATACCCAGTCTACCAATGCAGATGGCACTGTCAAAGACCTGTCCCTGTATGCCAAGGTTGCTTCTGGCCAGAGTGTGAGTTCTTTGCCGGTAGCATCATATTCGGATACATTGCAGGTAACCGTGAACTTCTAAAAAATCAGACCAGGGATGGCGTGAGGGAAACGCGAACAAACGGCAACGGTCGGGTACGACTGTTGCCGTGTGGTTTTTATGCCCCGCGGAGCCCCGTCATTGCGAACCCCGCGCTTTTTGCGGGGTGTGGCAATCCAGCTTTTTTGTGACAATGGCCATCTTCAAATAATCCGTTTCCGGAATGGCAGAATGCACAGGATGATCCGGTCCCTGGTGGCCGCGTTCGATGATTTGCAGTGCGGATCCTTCACCATTTTGCCAGCCAGCCCGATGTAGCATACTCGCAAAATCAGGCCATGAAACCTGCATGGAACATGAGCAGGAAACCAGTAATCCATCCGGATTCAGCAATTTCAGCGCGGCAGTATTCAGCCTTTGATAGGCCGCAAGGCCTGAAAGTACGTCTTTCTGCTTTTTGGCAAAGGCCGGCGGATCCAGCACAATGACATCAAATTTATCCCCTGTTTTTTGCAGGTTTTTAAGCGCATCAAAGGCATCATCCGTGATGACTGATATTTTTCCATCCACACCATTTAACTGGGCATTCAGCATAATGCCTTTGGCAGAATGCGACGAACTGTCAATGCACACCACTTCTTTTGCGCCATATCCTGCAGCCGGAATTGCCCAAGCTCCCAGATAGCTGAACACATCCAGCACGCGTTTGCCCCTGACATAATCCCGCAGTCTGGCACGATTCATGCGGTGATCGTAAAACCAGCCGGTTTTCTGGCCTTTTTCTGGCGAAATTTCAAATTTGAATCCGTTTTCTTCCATTAAAATTTTCTCAGGAAATGCGCCAAAAATGGAAATCACTTCAGAAAGCAATTGTTCCTGTTTTCGAATTGTGCTGTCGTTTTTCAGAAAAATATGCTGAATTTCAGGCAGTATTTTTGTGAGGGCAGAGACAATGGTATCGCGCGCCTGATCCATGGCAACGGTATTCAGCTGCAGCACCAGATGATCCCCAAAACGGTCAATCACGAGACCTGGCAGGCCGTCACTTTCGCCATAGACCAGGCGATAAAAAGGCCGGTCAAACAGTGACTGGCGCAGCCCGAGAGCAGAAGAGATTTTTTGGCTGAAAAAAGCCTCATCCAGAAGGGTATCAGGCGTGCGGCTGTAAAGACGGGCCGTGATCAGCGAGTGTGGGTTGACAAAAGCAGTGCCATGGGGCCTGCCCTCGTGGGACAGCACATTTACGCATTCTCCCGGCTGAAAGCTTTTGAGGGGAGTTGCAATTTCGTTGCTGTATATCCATGGATGCCCGGATTTTACCCTTCGATCATGGTGTTTTTTGAGTTGGAGCGGTGGCAGGTGGGTCATTCAGGTTTCTTTCCTCTGGCTTCAGGATATTTTTTGACATTATAGATGCATCCTGAAAGATTGACAAAGTATATTTATGATGTTTATACTGTCCAGATCTGCCAATAATACAGGGGAGCACATAACCAAAGTGAAGCGATTTGCAATGTTCAATTATTCTGCAGAGAAAAATGCTCTTCTCAAGGCAGAGCGGGATATCAGTTTTGATGAGGTGATTGCTGCAATCCAGAATGGCCAGGTTCTGGATGTTATCAGGCATCCAAACAAAAAAAAATATCCCCATCAGGAACTGATGGTTATTCGTATCAGGGGATATGTTCATATGGTGCCTTTTCTGGAGCAGCAGGATGGTAGTCTTTTTCTGAAAACGGTTTATCCCAGCCGAAAAGCAGGGAAACATTACATGAGTGGAGGTGACGGTCATGAAAAAAGTAAATCAGATGAAAAATCCAAAAAAAATTGATCCTTATGATGTTGTTCTTGATCCTGAAGAACAGGACATTGAAGATGCTCTCGACTTTGACAGGCCAGAGCGGGTAAAGAATATCCGGGCCAGAATGGCGCAACTTGAGGCAGCAAGCACGAACCATCTTCGTAAAAACAGGCAGATCAACATCCGGATTTCTGAATTTGATCTGATGGGTCTGAAGGAAGTGGCAGCCAGGGAAGGATTACCCTATCAAACCCTGATTTCCAGCTTGCTGCACAAGTTTATTTCCGGTCAGACAATACACAGATAGAGCAGCCGGTTTTCCGTCTTTTTTTTGGCAAAATCTCAAATTTGAAGTGGTTGCAGATGGGTCATTCAGGTTTCCCTGTTTTCAGCGAACAGGGTATCCAGAGCTGGCCTGTCCTGCTGGTCTGGTTTTTCATTCGCGAAATCAATAAAATCCAAGTCAGGCTCGCCGATGTTTTGTATACAGTGCCAGGATGCCCCTGTATAATCATTTGCTTGATAAAAACTCAATTTTCTTTCCTCTGCCTAACAGATTTTATTATTCCTGCTGACTATCCAAATTCCCATCCCCGTCATCTTCCTCTGGCTCCGGATCTCCATCCTGGTGGATGGCGGGTGCATCGGGGTCGTCGCGGCCGTAGACATCATCGCGGAAATTCAGCCGGCCGCGATCGTCAATCCAGGCGGTCAGATAGGCAATGAAGACCGGTGTCGGGGTTTTAACGTGGATGAACACGGTTTTTTGCCGGTCGAGCAGCGACTGCAAACGCTCCTCGTCAAAGGCAGAATCTGTTTTCATCAGTTCCTCGACGAGGGCCAGCGGTTTTTCAAGCCGGATACAGCCCGAACTGAACAGGCGGACCGGCTGTTTGAAAAGATCCCTCGTGGGCGTATCGTGCATATAAATGCTGGCTGAATTCTGGAATTCAAATTTTACCTTGCCAAGCGCATTCTGTGCGCCGGGATCCTGGCGAAAATACCAAGGAAATCCATTGTCCGCCACCTGGTTCCAGTTGACGCGGTTTTCCGGAATTTGCGCCGCATTGTTTTCCTGGCTCTCGAAAATGCGAATGTGCATGCGATCCAGATAGTCCGGATCATCCAGAATTTTTGGAATAATATCCCTTCGCGCAATCAGTTGCGGCACACTCCACCAGGGATTGAAAATAATATGCGTGATGCTGGATGTAATCTCGGGTGTCTGTCTCGTGCGCTTGCCAACAATGGCTTTCATGTCCAGAACCTTCTGGCCATGATCATACACAAACAAATGAAAATCAGGGACATTGACCAGCACAAAACGATCGCCCAGCTTTTGCCCCAGCTCCGTCCAGCGCACAAGGTTCACAGCCAGCTGTTTGGCCCGATCGAGAGGCGGTACATTCAGCTCCCGCAGCGTCCCCGCACCCACCACACCATCAGCAGCCAGCCCCATGCGCTGCTGGAAATTTTTGACCGCCTGTTTCAGGGGAGCATCAAACTGGTCAGAAGTGCTGTCCCATCCGGCAAGATCCCCCGTTTCCCGCAAACGCTGCCGGAGATCCACGACCAGCGGATCCGTCATGCCAGGTTTTAAAAGCGTATCCTCCGGAAACGCAGGCCAAGGATGGTTCGCCTCAGCCTCATACAGATCCAGCCAAGTTCGCAATCCCGCAATGACAGTTGCGGGTGCCGCAGGCGCAGGCTCTGACTGAAGATAGGCCGGTGTCGGGGTTTCTTTAATATCATTGGTTTCTTTTGGGTCACTGGCAGGCGTTGTTGCGACATCCGCCATGATCCTCCCCGCAAACAGCAGGATTGCAAACAGCAGGCATGTGCTTTGCAGTAAACGGCGCATTCCTGATCCTGCCTTTTATGGAGTATTGAATGTATTTTACCACGATCAGGGATCTGATATTTTTTGAACAGATATGACATTTATGTCCACATTATGAATGGACGGCGTGCCGTCCCCTGGATTTGCGAAGGCTGGGAGCTGCATCTTTTCTGAAGTCATCGGCTTGTCCATCATCTGGATCGCCTTCGGGAGGTGCAGAAGCAGATTTGATCGGCCAGTCAGGAGAAGAACTGTCACGGGAAGGCGTGTTTTGGTTTTTTTGGCTATTTTTGTGCCAGAAACTGCTTTGATTCCTGGCCGGGGACAGGTCATCCTTGAACTCTGGTGCCCCGCTGTGATGAATATCCTTGTGCAGCTGGTTGGGATCAAGATGATGTTTTTTGGCATGGTAACAAAAAAGCCCATTCGCACCCCGGGCCAGCACAATGGGCCAGAGGGGGTTGTTTTCAAGCTGTCTTTTGCTGGCTTTTTCTTTTTTGAAGTAGCGGTATTTGCCACTGACCAGTTGTCCAAACAGATTGGTTGCTTCCGGAAAGATGGATTTGATCAGGACGATCTGGCAATTGCCCAGCACATCGGTTTTTGCCATCCAGCACAGTTTGCGAATCAGAATGATTTCATTTTTTTCATAGTCTGAGACTACCCCTGCCTTGCGGGCTTCTGCCGCGGATTTGCGGGTGGTTTCGAGTTCTGCCAGCAATTCATCTGCTTTTTTGTTGAGCACTGTTGTACTTTGTTCGCAGCCGAGAATATTTTCGAGGATAATGAGACGGATGACATGCAACAATTCACGATATTCGGTACTGTAATGACAGGGACGGGGTAGCCAGGGAATTTTTGAGATGTTGTGGGCTTCTTCACCGATGCTGACCAGATGATCGATCCAGGTTTCACAGCAGGCGGGATTGTTGAGTGTTTTGATGATTTCGAGCTGGCCCTGAAGATGGGTCAGTTCCCAAGCATAAATGGGATGGGTCGCCCAGAGGGATGTATCTGCAAGGTAGGTTTTGATCTGCTCAATGACAGCATCCAGGGATTTCATGGGATAGTCGCCGACATGGCGACTGGCGTCGGCACTGTCTGCAAAATTTTTCAGCTCTTCAGGATCAGAAATCACATAACTCAGCGCTATGTGCGCAATCCGGTTGATCACTACTGTGCTGTCAAATGTCATGCAAAATTTCATCCCTGTTTCCGTTAGCCTCAGGGCATGCTGCCAAAGGTATCTTAAGACAGACTTAAAGTGCGGGTTGACTCCATGCGTATCCGCACATACCCTTTACGCACCTGAAGGAATATATAGTGGCAGCTATTCTAATCACTTTGTGCAGGGATGAACAATGGCCAGTATCATAGCCGAATTTGAAATCCCGTTTTGGCAGTACCTTGACAATACAGGTGTTCTTTCTGGGGACACCCCTCCATTTTACAGGGATACGGCCCGCCTGCTGGCCCTTTATCGGGTGATGGTGCTTACCCGGCTTTTTGATGCGAAAGCGATCGCGCTGCAGCGCACCGGCAAGCTCGGCACCTATCCTTCCATCCGTGGCCAGGAAGCAGTTTTTGCAGGGATTGGCGAGGCGATGGCCCCGGATGATGTCTTTGTGCCCTATTATCGCGATGTGGGTGTGCTGATCCAGCGCGGGGCCACCCTCACGGATATTCTGCTTTACTGGGGAGGAGATGAGCGCGGCAACCTGTATGCAGGGCCACACAATTTTCCGTATTGTGTCCCGATTGGATCACAATTGCCGCAGGCGGCAGGGATTGCAACCGCCCTTAAAATCCAGGGCAAAAGAAATGCCGTCCTTGCGGTCTGTGGCGATGGCGCAACTTCTGAAGGCGATTTCTACGAAGCCCTGAATGTGGCGGGCATCTGGTCTTTGCCGATTGTATTTGTCATCAACAACAACCAGTGGGCGATTTCTGTACCTCGCAGTGCGCAGACAGCGGCCAAAACCCTTGCCCAAAAAGCCATTGCGGCAGGAATTCTTGGCGAGCAGGTTGATGGCAATGATGTGGTGGCAGTGGCTGCCCGTGTCCGGGAAGCGCTTTCTGTGGCACGGGAAAAATGTGAGCCGCGCCTGATCGAGATGACCTGTTACCGTCACGGGGATCATACGACAGCAGATGATGCGAGCCGTTATGAGACAGCTGGCATCAGGGCAGCAGAGTGGGAAAAAGAGCCGGTGGCCCGGCTGAAACGCTGTCTCGAGCGCATGGGTGTTTTTTCACCTGAACAGGAAGCAGCGCTGCAGGCAGAATGTAGCGTCGAAGTGGAAGCAGCAGTTGCCAAATATTTATCGATGGCGCCTGAACCGCTTTCTGCCCTGTTTGATTATTTGTACGCCACGCTGCCTGCAGAAATCATCGAACAGCGGGATGCTTTTCTGGCAGGTGTGAACAGTAAAGAAAGATCGGAGCAGACCCATGGCTGAGATCACACTTCTTGAAGCAGTGACCCGGGCGCTGGCCCATGAAATGGCAGCCGATGAATCTGTGGTGGTGCTGGGTGAGGATGTTTCCCGCAATGGCGGTGTGTTTCGGGCAACACAGGGGTTGTTGGACCGTTTTGGGAGGCAGCGGGTGCGCGATACGCCGCTCGCAGAATCCATGATTGCCGGACTTTCGATTGGCATGGCGGCAGCAGGGCTGAAACCGGTGGCAGAGTTTCAGTTCATGGGATTTATTTATCCGGCGATGAACCAGATCATCAGTCATGCGGCAAGACTGCGGCACAGAACACGCGGAAAGCTGCATTGTCCACTGGTGTTTCGCACGCCTTTTGGCAGCGGCATTCATGCACCCGAACATCATTCAGAAAGTACCGAAGCGCTTTTTGCGCATATTCCAGGACTGCGCGTGGTGATACCGTCCACACCTGCGCGTGCCTATGGACTTTTGCTTGCGGCCATCCGTGATCCGGATCCGGTGATATTTCTGGAGCCTTCGCGTTTGTATCGTTTTGCAAAACAGGAGGTACCAGACAATGGCGTGGCACTGCCACTGGATCGCTGTTTTGTGACAAGGGCAGGAACCGATGTGACGCTTGTGACTTATGGATCTGTTGTCAAAGAAACACTGGCTGCCGCAGAAAAACTGGCTGCAGGGGGAATTTCTGCAGAAGTGATCGATGTGGCAACTGTCAAGCCACTGGACATGAAAACCATTCAGGATTCGGTCGAAAAAACCGGACGCTGTGTCATCATCCATGAGGCTGCGCAAACCTGTGGTGTTGGCGCTGAAATTGCAGCAAGGCTGGCGGAGCATGCCATGCTGTTTTTGCGTGCACCCATTTCCCGCATCACCGGATTTGACACCATTGTGCCCTATGCCAAATCCGAAAAATATTACCTGCCTGATGAGGGCAGGATTGTTTCTGCAGTCCAAAAACTCATGGAGTTTTGAAAAATGAATATATTTAATTTGCCAGATCTGGGAGAAGGACTTGCCGAGGCGGAAATCCGGACCTGGCATGTGCATGAAGGGGATACAGTAGCGGCAGACCAGCCGATGGTCAGTGTCGAAACGGCAAAGGCTGTGGTGGAGGTGCCAGCACCTCACGCCGGCAAAATTGCCAAACTGTATGGGAAGGCAGGTGATATCATTCAGACCCATGCCCCACTGGTAGGGTTTGAGGCTGAAGCTTGCGAAAAGCAGGGCGGGAGGCAGGACTCTGGATCGGTGGTGGGTGCGCTTCCTGAAGGGAATGTGGTGCTGGATGAACCTGTTGCGATTGAATCAGCTGCACACGCATCCCCTGCACTCAAAGCCATGCCTGCGGTGCGGGCGCTGGCCCGTGAACTGGGTGTGGATTTGCACAGGGTAAAAACCGCAAGTCCGGGCGGACAGATTACTGCAAAAGATGTCATGGCGGTGGTGAACCAGGAAAGTGTGGCCAATGCGGAACAGCTGACCGGCGTGCGACGCAGCATGGCGCAGACCATGACGCAGTCGCGACGGGAAGTGGTGCCGGCCACCCTCATGGAAGATGCGGATATTACTGATGCACCAGAGGATTTTACCGTGCATCTGTTGCAGGCAATGGTCCATGCAGCAGGTCAGGAGGGTGCGCTGAATGCAACTTTTGAGAGTGAAAAAGAATTGCGGGTGCTGCATCACGAAGTGCATGTGGGGCTTGCCATTGATTCACCGGCAGGGCTTTTTGTGCCGGTGATCAAAAACACTGAAAAAAAATCGCCAGCAGAACTGCGCACCATTATCCATCATTTTCGCGAAGCGCTACAAAAACGCTCCCTGAAACCCGCGGAGCTCACCGGTGCGACCATCATGCTTTCCAATTTTGGCACGATTGCGGGACGATATGCCTGTCCCGTGATTGTGCCGCCACTGGTGGCCATTTTGGCCTGTGGCAAAATTCGCGATGCGGTGGTGGTCCGGGAGGGCAAAATGGTGATTCGGCGCATGGCGCCGCTTTCTGTGACTTTTGATCATCGCGCAGTGACAGGGGGCGAAGCTTCGCGCTGGCTTTCTGCTGTGATCCAGTATCTGGAAGGAAAAGTGGTGTGACCCTGGAGATGCAGGAAATGGCAGAAATGACAGAAAAAGCAGAAATGGAAATGACAGTATTGCGTGATGCAGTGCGACGT
>Ga0206878_10084_pt1 | contig 38917 bp, 33 predicted proteins | sample Alteio_BWOrgCont_8_FD_152621 | JGI IMG/M metagenome (GOLD analysis project Ga0206878, IMG submission 152621) | Enriched cells from forest soil in Barre Woods Harvard Forest LTER site, Petersham, Massachusetts, United States -... | ecosystem: Environmental > Terrestrial > Soil > Temperate forest >... | reverse complement strand
TCGGTATAGCTCCTGAACTGGTTTAGGTATACCTCATCAATATGCCAGTGATCGAGGTTACCGGCAGTGCAGGCATAGCTTCTAAACCTGAACTGGAAAGCATTAAGGAAATATTGTTCGCTTGCAACGGGGATGAGTACATAATGAAATCCTGTATCCGGGGGTGCTGGCTCGTATCCCAGTTGATACCATACTTCTGTCCATGTTTTGCCGTTGCTAAACTCCAATACAAGCGAGTCATTGGTTTTAGGATAGCTGCCAAGGCCTCCGGCCTCCCAGTAAAAGCTAAAATATACTGAATCGGCTGGTGCGTAAGAACCCAGGCCAATATATTGTGATGTAAGCGTATCGGCAGGATATGACCCATTGGATGCCGCCTCCGGGTTATAGGGCAGGCCATAAGAATTAACTCCGTCAAAAGTAGCTACGCCAAGGGTATGGGGGCAAATAGGGTAGGTATAGTTTGTAAATACCCCTCCGTTTATCCATAATGCTGTATCCGGGAATGGAGATGGTTTTGAAAAATCATCGAGAAAAGGAAGCTTGAGTACTTTTATCGGATTGGGTGGGGGAGGAGTTATCCTGTTTACAGTGTTTTGTTTGGCTATTTGTACCAAAACGGGATTCGTACCCAGAGGAGATAAATGGTCAAAATGCACCTGTGCATGAATACAAAATGGAACAAAAATGAATAGTAAAAAGTAATTTACCTTATGCATAAGCGTCAGCCTGAATGCGAATATAACGTAAAATTTGCGCTGAAATTGTGAGCAGAAGAATCTAAGGGAATAATACAATACAATAAGGCCAAAGATACTGCCGGGTTTATCTGTATAATTGAGTGCATTTTTTCTAAAAGGCAGCATAAGGTAACCGGATATTCGCATTGTTACGATATTTACTAATAAGACATCAGGCAACTTTATTATTTTAGCAAATTGTAAATCCCTAGAATGATTAAGAAAACCATAAAAAAGATTGTTAAAGAAAGTGTTCTTCCCATTGCTTATGCAATGGGTGGTGCAAGATTACTGAGGGGAATATCGCCCGGAAAGAAGCTGATTATACTATATCATGGTATATCAGACTGCGATTGTTTTAATATAAACAAAAGGCATCTCACAGGTAGGGAGTTTGAACAACACTTACAGTATTATAAAAAGTACTTTAATGTGGTCTCATTGGCCAAAATCGCACGTATGAGACACGGATCTCAGGTCGCGGAGAGGCCTACTATCGCTCTGACCTTTGATGATGGATTTGAAAATAATTTGAATGTAGTATTGCCCTTGCTTGAAAAATACAACGCACCCGCCACATTTTTTGTAACTACCGCTCCTATAGAAAAGGAAGAGGATATACTAAGTTGTGAATTACTGGAAATTGGTTGTGCTTATGCAAAGGGCGATACGGTATACCTGGGTAAAACAGCTTTTAAGAAATATGGAGAGTACGAGTGGCTTTCATCTGACCACAAAAATATATATGACTTCTTCCAGATGCAGACTCCCGATGAAAAGGCAAGCATAATTAAAGAATGGAAGGAGAAACATAAGCTTGATGAGCTTATTAAAAAGGTAAACCGAGAGTGTTATGGACTAATGAATAAGCAACAATTGAAATTAATTGCAGCTTCTCCATTAGTAGAAATAGGATCACATGCCCATTCTCACCATTATCTTACTCTTTTAAATGATAAGGAATTGAGGTTTGAATTGTCAAATAGTAAAGCAGTGTTGGAAAAAATTATAGGGAAGAAGATACAATCTATTGCTTTCCCCAATGGACGCTACAATAAACGTGTGCTTGAGCTTTGCCGCCAGGAAGGGTATAAAAACCTGATCAGCGTTGGATTGAATGAGAAGGGCGATAAAGAAATATCAGATCTTTTTCCAAGGGTAGACACTGGTAATGCAAATGGCGTGGCTTTTAACATGCTTACACTTAACCGATATTTCGGCATTCACGGATTTTAAGGTCTGTTTTGTAAGTTCTTCAAGTATGACAAATAATAGGATCGCTAAAACATTTAAGGGTTTATTGGCAATAGCAATGAATCCGTGGTTGCTTAATCATGTGCTGGCCGATAATACTTTGTGGGAAAAGGAAGTGGCGAAAAAATATAAGATCAAAAGTCTACCAGTGGTCGATATTAATGAACTCTTACCTGGTTTTAAAGAGGAACTTTCAACGTTTGCATTTCTTGAGGGAGGATCTCTTCCCAGTGATCTGGCTTTAATACGTGGACTATGTAAAACAGTTGAAGGGTGTAAGTTCTTTGAGATTGGTACCTGCCGCGGTGAAAGTGTTGTTAATGTTGCAGATATATGCAAGATGTGCTATACACTCGATCTAGATCCGAAGAATATCGCAGACGAGGCTGAAAGCAAAACCATTGCCTTCTTTTCAAAAGGTAATAAGGATATAAAGCAATTATACGGAGACTCAAGAACCTTTGATTATGCAGGGTTAAATCAAAAATTTGACGTGATGTTCATTGATGGTGACCATCATTATGAATTTGTAAAAGGAGATACGGAAAACGTATTTAAGCATTTGGTGCATGATAAGTCCATTGTTATATGGCACGATTACGGTTATGATCCGGTGACTCCTCGCTTTGAGGTTTTATCGGGTATATTGGATGGTATTCCCTCTCACCTAAAGAAAAACCTGTATCATGTGTCCAATACCATGTGTGCTATATATATAAACAAGGTTTTGCCAACAAAAGAATTGTCGGAAGCACGTATCCCGAATAAAAAATTCAATATTAAAATAGAAAGCAGGCCTCTATAAAGGCCTATCCTGGGAACGCCTACTTAGTGCTATCTATAGCGCCGTTAAGCCCTCTGCCCACCACAAGATCAATTATAGATCCTTTAGGGATCATTGCGCCAGGTGCTATTGTTTTCCCTTTGTATACTTGCCTTAACACACAATCTACGCATTGATCTGTTTGGTAGATTATGCCTCCCAATTTAAGTCCTTCATTTTCCAGCATACCCTTTGCCTGGCGTAGTGATTTGTCTACTAAATTAGGTACCTCTACCTGTGGTGGCACAGATGAAGTTATGTAGAGGTATATGTTACGGCCATTTTTAACGTGGGCCCCAGCGTATGGGTTTTGGTTTATAATCGTCCGTGGGGGAAGTTTCGCATCATACTCTGAATCTATGATTACGTAATTAAGATGCATGTCTTTTAGCATCTCTTCAGCTTTATTAAGGCTCATTTTATTTAAATCTGGTAGTAATGAATAATCTCCGTGGCGCGTGTAATAGGAGAGAAAAGTAACTGCTCCCCAAAAAAATGCAATTACAACAATCACTGCAATGGCAAGGTTTTTAAAGAATAATTTGCTTTTCAAAAAATCTGTTAGCTCGGACATTTTATTTCAGCTTTTTTGTTTTCGTAAATCCGTAATTCAAAATGTTATCAATAAATTGAAATGGGGTATACCCGTTTATTGCTGTTTGATGAAAGATACATGTTGCAGGCGTCATTCCAGGCAGCGAATTTACTTCAATAAAGATAACTTCTACCTTTCCGTTTTTGTATATGCGTACAAAAGCATCTATGCGTGCATAGCCATCAATGTCGAGCAGTTTAGCAGCTTTTTTTAATTCTTCTTTTACTGTGTTTGATATTTTTTGGCGCGCTGCAGGGTTCTTAGCATAACGCGCAGGGGTAATGTTTTGTCCCTCCCCAGCCAGAAATTTTTCTTCTAAGGATAATACATCTCCTTCGGATAGGGTCTCTGAGGCTTCAAAGAGTTCGTATGTTTTGCCTTTTTTTGTGGCATGTGTTAATAGCCCGCCAGTCACCTCGAGCATGTGCGCTGCACTTTTCTTACGGATCAATTCCTCTGCCAGAAAAGCTGTTTTTATTGGGAACTCCTCCTTGGGTTTTATTTTCAGTATTTCAGATGCGGCGGCATCTTTTCCTTCCGTTTCACGGAATACTAGCTTAACGTATGCGTCAAACTCTTTGATATCGTGTATCTTTTTTACAGCTGAACTGCATCCATCGTCAATTGGCTTGGCAATAAAGGGAAGTCCCAATTGCTTTTCAATATTTTTAAAAAGCGAAATGGTTTCTTTTAAGCAGTCCTCTTTTTTTACAATTATATCCTTAGGAACCAGCAATCCATTTTTCTCAAAAAGCCTGTTCGTATTGTATTTGTTGATAGTTATTGCTGATGTGGCAGAAGAAGATCCGTTAAATGGTATACCCAGTTTATCCAACTCTTTTTGAACAGTTCCGTCTTCTCCGGGTCTTCCGTGCAATGCGATAAATACAGCATCAACTTCTTTGGTAAGCTCTGCGTAACTAATCTTTTTGGGAGACATAAGGCTATTGCCGCTTGCGAACTTTTGTGTTATGCTCTCTGCGTTTTGCTGTATTCTCTTAATAAATGGATGAATACTGTAATGCTCTATCTTCTCTTTTATATCGTCAGCATTGTCCTTCAGCAATATATTTACTGGTATCTTGTAAAGGGAATATTCTTTGTCATTACCGCTAAGAAATACTGGGAATGGCTCATACTGGCTGGAGGATGAAAGCTTTTCGTAAATGTTTCTACCGCTTTCAACAGATATATGTCTTTCAGAAGAATAGCCACCTAATATAACAGCTACTTTCTTTTTTCTTGTGGATGAACTCTTTTCATCATGCATCAGGTCATCAAGCCTGGTAAGCAATTGGCCATAATCAGGATTATTCATAGAAGACAAAATCCTCTGCCTGATGGAAGTGTGAATGATGTAGGTGAGAAAACGTGAAGGATTAAGCCCAATCTCTGCCGCCTGGTGAAAAAAGAAAGAAGAGGGTAACATTCCTGATGTAGTATTGGGGTCATTCAGAAAAACCTTGCCTTCATCTGTAATAAAGCCATCTATGCGAGCATATACATTGAAGTGCATATTGATAAATAGCTTACAGCAATCCTTGGCTATAGTTTCTATTTGTTCCGAGGGTAGGTCTATTGGGGTAATTTTGCGCGAAAGCCCCGGTAGATATTTTGATCGGTAATCATACAGCTCTTGTCCTTTGCGTATTTCAGTAGGTGGCAATGCAACCGGATTATTGTTTTCATCCTGCACCACAATACATGAAAATTCCTTGCCTCTTAAAAAGCTTTCGATCAATACTTCGCTTTCTCCCTGGTGGGCCTCCAGGAATACATCATCACTTGCTTTTTCAAAATAAGAGCTGATCTTTTTTAATAATTCTTCAGGGTGATAGACGGTAACTTGTTTTCCGGGAGATATCATATTCATTGGGAAGCCAATGCCTTCGCGTATATCACTTATGTCGCGTATGTATATAACCTGCTCCTTTCGACTCATAATCTTCCATTCCGTCGATTTTAGTTTTCTTATGAAGAAGCTTTTCAATAATGCCTTTTCAAAGGACGCATAATCATCGCTTGTAAGTACTGTGGCTCCGATAGAAGAACCCTGGTTGGCAGGCTTAATTACACAAGGGATACCCATGCCTATTTTTACTGCATCGTAGAGTTTTTTAATACCAGAGGTGTGTAAGCCATCTTCTCTTTTTACAATAATAAAGTCAGGAACATCATAGCCGGAATCCTGCATCCACATACGCTGTGTAGCTTTGTTCATACCTAATGCAGAAGAAAATATTCCCGAGCCCGAATAAGGTATCTTATAATAGTCAAGCAAGCCTTGTATACTGCCATCTTCTCCGCCAGCGCCATGCAGGCATAAAAAGGCAAAATCTATTTTATTCTTTAATTCATCGGCTTTAATAGGTGTTCCAATTTCCTTCAGCAGCTTAATAGGATCAACTCCTTTGAGCGATTCTGCATAAACCTGGAAACCATTAGGAGTAGGAGGCAGGTATTTTACAGGAGGATAAAAGTCGCGTATGCTGCCTTTGTATATATATTTCCAGTCGAGGATAGCGAAGTTGCCAAAGCTATCGACAAAAATAGGTATGGGTTCAAAAAGCGATTTGTTAAGGTTGTCGTAAACTGTTCTGCCGCCGGCGAAGGATACCTCGCGTTCCCGCGAAAAGCCTCCAAAAATAATACCTACCCGCAGTTTCATATCTTTCTTTTTCTAAAAATACAAATATAGGGAATAGTAGTAAGTCATATGTGGTAAGGGATAAGTCAGATTATTCCCACAGTGTTGCTTATAACTTATTCCTTGCTCCTTATCGCTAAATAACTCATAATTCATAATTTAAAATTACATTTGCAGTAGCAGGCCGTTCTATCGCTCTGGCGTCAAAACCAGGGAGGAAAGTCCGGACAACATAGAGCATCCCGCCCCTGGAATACGGGGGATCCCGCAGTTAAAATGCGGGAATGGACAGTGTCACAGAAAATACCGCCATGTAGCAATACGCGGTAAGGGTGAAAACGCGAGGTAAGAGCTCACGATATAGTAGGGTAACTTACTATAGGGAAAAACCCCGGGAGTTGCAAGACCAAATAGGCCGTGGCTTGAGGGCTGCTCGCCTGATCGCGGTGGGTAGGTTGCATCAGATAAATGATAGGATCATCCGGGATTACCCGGAGTAGACAGAATCCGGCTTACAGGCCTGCTTTTTTACTAATTACTAATTACTGATTACTTTTTATCACAAGGCAATGAGCAAGCTCATCGTGCAAGGCTTGTTTATGTTTGGTCCATCCGGCCATCATATAGCCAATAAGCATAGTTAAGCCTGAAAGTATCTTGGCAACATACCTGCCTGATGCTCTCCAGAAAGAAAGCCTTTGTCCATTCAGGTCAATTACTTTTATTCCAATAGCTAATTTGCCTGGGGTAGCCTGGTACCTGGATGATTCCCAGGAAGCAAAATAAAAGAAGGTAATAAGGGTACCAAGAGTGCTTATTGAAATAAGTAATATAATATCGTTTATATTAGGTAGGGGAGCATCCGGGTGGCGCATGCAATGTAAAAATGCACGCATCGGATCTTTAAGCGCTGATGGCCTAAACAGAAAATTAATGGGAGAGAGAAGAATATAAAGTAAAATTGAATCGAGTACATAAGCTAACAGCCTTAACCAGAAGCCTGCATAGGTAAATACTTGTGATGGTTCTGTTACAGTTTCCGAGCGTATAACAACACATTCTGTTATTATATCATGTAGGGCTTGCTTACGTTCCGTAAAACCGGCCATTATATAGCCTATCATAAAGATTACTCCGGAAAACAGTTTGCAAAAATTTCTTCCAATGGCACGGATGAAGGAAATGCGTTGACCGTGTATATTCATGACCTTTATTCCGGTTGCCAGTTTTCCGGGTGTTGCTTGCAGTCTGGATGACTCCCAAATGGAATAGTAGAGCAACCAAAAGGCTATTTCGAAAACGACAAAATAAGAGATCTCTTTAAAAATATTTTGTAATAAAAGAATGTAATCAGGCGATATAAGGTTTATCACATCCGATGCTCCCGAAGGTGCTTTTCTTGAGATATCTATAAATGCCCATAGACCTGAATTACGGAGAAATACAAGGGTAAAAGGCAAAAATATAATATGAAGCACGCTATAGTCAATAAGGTAAGCTGCAAATCGTCGCCAAAAGCCGGCATATTCTGGGTGCACTGCTGCAGTTGTGTTCTGGGTATATATATCTTCCATGGGTGGATAGGTTTAATACAGTAAATATATGATTTTTTATATCCCTTGCGAATTGCTTTTCTTCAAAACCAGTTTAATAGGAATCGGGTGAAAAGGTTATTTTTACATCGCTTAAAGATTTTATGAATAAATATGGAAGAGAGGATATTCTTTTCATTCAGTCGTAAAATAGTGGTTTCTTCTGGAACAAAGAAACTTACTTGCATATTTTCCGTAGAAAATTGCAGGGACTTTGCAAATGGGATTTATGACTGAATTCAGTTTTGATGCGGTGGTTGTATGAAGATATATTTTAAAAGAAACCAGCTTTTACGAAGGATATTTTATTTCTATCCATTCCAGCTTTTGTTAATGACGCTTAAGGAAAACCTGGTCTACATTTTCCTGTGGCTTCTTTTCTTTGGTTTTATTACCGGTGCTGTTGCTCCGAAATATGGCATTCCCTATCTTTTCCTATATCCCGAATACTTAGATCATGTGGGTATCAGGGCCTATCTTATCCTGGGCTTTTCATGCGGAGGCTTTATGGTAGCCTATAATATATCGAGCTATATTGTTAACAGTTTCAGGTTCCCTTTTTTAGCTACTCTAGATCGTCCTTTCTTTACCTATTGTGTAAACAACTTTATCATTCCCCTTGCCTTTTTAATTACGTATTGCGGATGCAGTATACATTTCCGTACTTACGACGGTTCGCCCTTTTCAACCATCGCATTACATCTTATATCCTTTCTTTTTGGTGTTCTGGCGTTCATTCTAATAACCATAGGGTACTTTTATTTTTTCGACAAAGGAGTATTTAAAGTCTTCGGTCTAACTCCTACCAACTCTTCAAAAGTTCCTTTAAAAAAGGATAATGGAAATCTCGGATATGAATCTGAGTGGAAAAATCTTACTGATCATGACGAAGAAGAACATGGTGACAGAACCTGGTACGTAGAAACATTTATTGGTGTAAACGCTAAGATACGTCTTGCAAGGGGGGCAGAACACTATGATGCCAGGATGCTGGAAAGGATATTCAAGCAAAATCACCAAACAGGCGCTGTTTTTGAAATAGCAGCTATAGTTACCCTGTTTCTTTTAGGGTTGTTTCGTGATAGCCGTATAGCTATGTTACCAGCAGGCGCGAGTGTTTTCCTGCTTTTTACCATTATTATTATGTTTCTCAGCGCTCTTCATAGCATTTTCAGGGGATGGACCACTACGGTAGCCTTATTGATTTTGATAGGTATAAACTTTGCTTCACAGTTCAACTGGTCTTTCTTTGCCGGCAGGGCTTTTGGATTAAATTATAATACTAAGCGTGCAGAATATTCTTATGCCACCCTTGATAAAATGAGCCATGATACGGTTCAATTTGATAAGGATAAAGCACACATGCTGGGAATACTTGAGAACTGGAAAAAACGCAATGGGGGCGGGAAGCCCGTTATGGTGCTGATAAATACAAGTGGAGGTGGGCTTCGTTCCTCTATGTGGACATTTTTTACTTTACAATACACGGACAGTTTATTGCACGGAAGTCTTTTTAAACATTCATCTCTCATTACTGGTTCTTCTGGTGGTATGGTGGGTGCTGCTTACTTCAGGGAACTTTATCTTAGAAAACAACTGGGTAAGGTAAAAGACTTGTATGCTAAAAAATACCTGGATAATATTTCGGATGATATTTTAAATCCTGTGGCATTTGCCATTGCCACTAATGACTTGGCTTTTCGCTTCCAGAATTATAACGATGGTAAGTACATCTACACCAAAGATCGTGGATTTGCATTTGAATACAAGCTCGATCAAAACACGGATAGTGTAATGTGCAAAAGGGTGTGGGAGTATAAAAAAACCGAAGATGCTGCTACCATTCCTATGATGCTTATTACTCCTACCATTGTCAACGATGGGCGCAAATTAATTATCTCGCCAGAGGGCTTTTCATTTATGACGGGATACTCCATTGACTCAAATGTAAACATGACCCCATTGACGCAAGTAGTTGAGTTTAACAGGCTTTTTGCCGATCAGGACGCGGATAATTTATTATTTACCACCGCTCTGAGAATGAATGCTACTTTCCCCTATATAACTCCTATTACTGCATTACCCAGTAATCCTGTTATCGATGTTATGGATGCAGGGCTGCTCGATAACTACGGCTTGGAAGAAACTACAAAGTTCATTTATACATTCAGGGATTGGCTGTTGGCTAATACATCCCGTCTAGTGGTGGTGCAAATAAGGGATCAATATAAAGAGCAAAAAATAGTGAATAATGCCCCTCAAAATATTTTACAAAGCTTTACATTCCCTATTAATCAGTTTTATAGCAACTTGTTCCCGGTGCAGAACTATAAGGAGGACCAGATGATGGAGTACTTTAGCAGGTGGTATAGTGGTAAGCTTGATTTTGTATACTTTCAATTGAATAACGCACCAACTGAAAATATCTCTCTTAGCTGGCATCTAACTGAAAAGGAAAAGAACCAGGTGCTTGGCTCAATGGGACTGAAAGATAACCAACAGGCGCTAGATCAGCTAAAAAAAGTGTTGAAGTAATATCGTGACAAAGTATGCGCAGACTTTTTAAAAATTTTTTTGAAGGCGGCGCACCGGTCAATGCAGTAGAGGTGCCGAATGCGAAAGGTGGTTTTTGGAAAAAGTTGTTCGCCTTTATGGGGCCTGCATATCTTATCAGTGTAGGTTATATGGATCCGGGTAACTGGGCTACGGATATTGCCGGGGGTAGTTCTTATGGCTATTCTCTTTTATGGGTGCTCCTTGTTTCTAATCTTATTGCCCTTGTTATGCAAAACCTTAGCGCAAGGCTTGGCATTGTAAAAGGTATGGATCTTGCTCAGGTTTCAAGGCAGTATTATCATCCTGTAGCTAATTTTCTTTTATGGTTGCTTGCCGAACTGGCTATCGCCTCTTGTGACCTGGCAGAGGTATTGGGTATGGCCATAGGTTTAAACCTCCTCTTTGGTCTGCCTTTATTGATAGGTATTGTTGTTACTATTTTAGATACCTTTCTTTTGCTTACCCTGCAGCGATATGGCATGCGTAAAATGGAAACGTTTATAATATGCCTCATAGCCATAATTGGCTTCTCATATATGTTTGAGCTCTTTTGGGCGGCACCAGTTAGCTCAGATTTTTTTAAAGGATTTGTTCCTGGCCTGCCGGATAGCGGAGCTTTATATGTAGCCATTGGTATTATTGGAGCAACTGTCATGCCTCATAATTTATACCTGCATTCATCTCTTGTACAAACCCGCAAATATGCGCACTCAGATCATGGAATAAAACAGGCGATAAAATTCAATTTTATAGATACCTTCATTGCACTTAACATTGCATTTTTAGTAAACATAGCAATACTGGTGCTCGCAGCCGCAGCGTTTTATAAAGCCGGTTTTTTTAAAGTGAGCGATATACAGGATGCCTATAAACTGCTTTATCCTCTATTAGGCACAAAGATTGCTCCAATACTCTTTGCTGTAGCACTTATTGCAGCAGGGCAGAGCTCTACTCTCACGGGTACTCTTGCAGGCCAGGTGGTAATGGAAGGATATTTGAACATACGTATACAGCCTTGGTTAAGAAGGTTTATTACACGTGCTATTGCTATTATTCCGGCCTTTTTCACTGTGCTTATTTTGGGAGATAGTGCTACTGGCCGCTTGCTGGTGCTTAGCCAGGTAATACTCAGTATGCAGCTTGTTTTTGCCATGGTGCCTTTGGTTTATTTTGTGGCCGATAAAAGGTTGATGGGAGATTTTAAAGCCAAGTCTGCAATATTAATTGCCGCATGGCTTTGTGTGCTTGTCATATTGGCTCTTAATGTTCAGTGGCTTATCAGCTTATTCAAAGATTTTTATAGAGAGCCCCGTAATATATTTGCTTACATAGGTGTATCGGCCGGCATTTTATTGGTAGTTGGTTTAACCGTATATGTATTCCTTACTCCTGTTATCTCTCGCCGCAGAAGATATAGAAAGGATATAAGCGTTCCTCACTTATCCGCTCTTGCATTTAAAATGGAAGAAAATCAGCCTGAATACAGAAAGATAGCAATAACAGTAGATTTTTCTCCATCGGACGTAAGTGCTATATCCCGTGCTATTGCCGAAGGAGGGAAGGATGCCAGGTACATGCTAATCCATATTGTAGAAACGGCTGGTGCGCGCTTTATGCAGGAAGAAATACGTGATTTTGAAACTTCTTCTGATAAAAAGAACCTCGATCAATACGTAGAAAGATTTAAGAGCGAAGGTTACACTGCTGTGCCGGTAATTGGTTATGGTAACCCTAATGTAAGCATAGCTGCTATTGTAAATGATTCTGATGCCGACCTATTGGTAATGGGCGTGCACGGACATAAAACGCTTAAGGATATTATCTTTGGTACCACCATAGATAAACTCAGGCACAGGGTTCATATTCCTCTATTGATAGTGCGTAAGTAAGGTTGAGGTGAGATTAGCGAACAACGATTAACGATTTCAGAATTTAGAAGTAGAAGAATCCCGAAGGGATGAAATTAGTATAGCTTAAAATCGATTTTAATGTTGTTTTAACTCCGGAGGAGTGAAATATATCAACCCTTCAGGGTTTTGTTTTTCTTAATACTTCCTCTTTTCTATAAAAATGCCATCCCTTCGGGATTACATTTGGATCAGAATTTCCTTATCCGGTCGTATTGTTCCTTGTAAGCCTGCTTGGTAAAATAGGTCTGGGCAATTTCCTTTATCCTTACTCTTTCGCTTTCAGAATTGCGTTTCATGCTTGCCCAATTCGTTGAATCTACAATGGTTCCGCAGTTTTTATCTTTTACAAAAGCGCTGTAATCTCCAATATTCTCTGAAATAATTACAGGAAGACCTGCTGCAAGATATTCAGCAAACTTAACAGGTGAGCTTACTTTATTAGTTATAGATGCTTCTCTTATTAATAGGCCATAATCGGCAGTTTTCAAATACGAATTCACTTCTTGCGGTCTAACCCAAGCCTGTGTAACTCTTCCCGGGAACTTTTCTGCTAAAGGTTTCTCTTGTCCTGGTTTGCAAAACATTAATAATTTTAAATCGGCATTTTGCGTAAAGGCAATAGACATAGTTTGTTCCAGCTTTTCAAAGGATTGCCATTGTGCCGATGAACCGGAATACACCAATACAATATCTGTATCTTTTAAACCAAGTTCAGTTCTGATGGATGCTGGATTTATTGCCTGTGATGACTGAGCAGAAGAGTCGAGTGTGCAAGGTATAATAACATGACTGGTACTGGCATATCCATATGTATCCCTCCAATATTCTACAAGCTTTTGAGATACTGCTATCCTTACATATGATTTATTCAGAGCTTGCTTTTCCAGTCCCTTCATTTGCGAAGCAAGGGTAGGCGAATTACTTTTGAGGTATTCCGACCATTCTGCCAAATATGCACCGCGGGCATCAAAGCACACTTTGTTGAACTTTTTACATTCCATAGCCAAGAGTGTTGCAAATACCCCACGTGCTATTACCTTTTGTTTTTTACGGAAAAACATGTGGATCTTTAGTCTTAGTAAATTCCTTTTCCAGTTCTCTATACCCGGAAACATAGGCAATACAACAGAATGTCTGTAGGCCGAGCGTATTTTTCTTTTGCTTACAAAATAATCGCGTAACGAAACAAAGGCCACTAAATGTGCACGTTCATTAAAAGTAGCTTCCCAATAGCGGCATACGTCTATAACCTGGCTAAAATAAATGCCATCCGGCATATCGTTAAATGTGAGGAATACCATGCTCAGTTAAGTAAGTATTCTTTTGCATGAGGGCCTGCGCAAAAGAGTAAATCTATGATGCTTAAATTAGGTATAAAGCCATGCCTTTCTTCAAATACCTGGTGATACTTTACTTCTTTTAGATTAGTTTCTTCATTAGGAATAATAAGATTACGATAGTCGGCAGCAGCCTCGTAGCTCTTAATGTATTCACTTGTAAAAGATGGCTTGATGTCTATTCCTATTAAGCCAAATACCACTTCAAGTATCTTCATATTCCATTCTACCAGGTATTTCGGGGTATGTTCCCAGTAAAGCGAATAGAAACTCTCTTCGTAATATTCAAAATAGGGTGAATTTCTGTAAGCTGCTTCAAAAGAACGCCAATGTATCTTTTGCCAGGGCGTTTCATAGCCTATAATAATATCCTTAAGAGGTGTTTTTTCATATTTTTTGTGTACGGGTATGGTAAGTTTTTGTTCTCCATTTGGCCCATATATTACACACCGGTTATAGTAAAACTGTTTGTGGAAAAATTCATGACTATCCCATTTTACCTCATCATGTGATAGCATGGCTGCAAAATGATCCAATGGTGGCAGGTATGCTATAGGCATTATGGCCAAAGAAGCCGGTACGGACTTACTTTGTTGCGAATTTGTTTTTGATAAATCCATATATCGCAGGAAGCAAAGAAAGGAATATAATAATGAGCGTAACGGATGAAAAGTGTTGCTGTATCCATGGCTCGGTGCCTAAAAGGTAACCGGCCCATAAAAATATATTGATCCATAAGAGGTTTCCTGTAATGCAATAAACCAAAAACTTTCTGTAATCCATAATACCGACGCCTGCAACAAAGGGTGCAAGGGTGCGTATGCCTGGTATAAAGCGGGCTATGATCAAGGTTTGGCCTCCATGCTTTTCGTAAAAGAGGTGGGTGCGCTCAAGGTATTCTTTTCGTATAAATCGCTGGAACACCTTGGGGCCAATATAACGGCCAACTGAGTAATTTGTATTATCGCCTACGAAGGCTGCTATAAATAACAGTATTAACAAAGTATAAATGTTTAAAACACCCAGTCCACTGGCCACAGTGCCTGCGGCAAATAGGAGGGAATCGCCCGGCAAAAATGGAGTTACAACAAGGCCTGTTTCGCAAAAGATAATGAGGAATAAAATCAAGTAGGTTCCGCCCTTGTATTGGGCTACAAGCATCCTGATGGAGTTATCAGCGTGTAAAAGTATATCTATCCAGTGCTTTATGAATTCTATCATAGTGTATTTACAAAAAGGCGGTCAAATGTACATAAAATCTACTGTGTGTAAAGGGGGGGCATCTGTATGGTTACGTAATTTTTATGTTATAATTTGCTTTTTATTAAAAAATATTATTAATATTGCAATGCATTTCCCTCTGACTTACTCCCCCAGTACAAATACAGTTCATAGCTTAATACGCGCTCATTCCTTTTTACCCCTTCCAAAATTCCCACGCTTTCACAGTTTATTATGTACGATATTGTCCAATTAAATACCAAATCATTACCAGAGTTAAAAGAGATAGCTAAAGCCATGAAGATGGCTAAAACAGAAGCTCTCAAAAAGCAGGAGCTTGTTTATAAAATACTCGACCACCAGGCTGCTCATCCCCCCACACAAGAAGATAAAACAGAACATGAACCCTCAACACAAGATATGATGCAAGAAACTACTAATCCTGAATTTGACGCAACCAATGCTTCCTCGGATGACTCATCTCAACCGCAGGAGACAAGTGCCCCTGCTCCTGAACAAGCCACTGCACCTGCGGCTTCAAATAATGAAGCTCCGGCTGATTTCGTTTTTTCGGAACCAGAGAAAGTAGTGCATGAAAGAGCTCCGCAGAAGCCCAAGGAACCTGAATATAATTTTGACAATATAGTACAGGCAGAAGGTGTGCTGGAAATAATGCCCGACGGGTACGGATTCCTGCGTTCTGCTGATTACAATTACCTTAATTCACCCGATGATGTGTATGTATCACAATCTCAGGTAAAGCTTTTCGGATTAAAGACAGGCGATACTGTATTAGGCAGCATCAGGCCACCTAAGGAAGGAGAGAAATTCTTCCCTCTTACCCGCGTAGATATGATCAATGGAAAAGTACCTGATGCGGTGAGAGACAGGGTACAGTTTGATTTTCTTACTCCATTGTTCCCTCACGAAAAATTTAATCTTTCTTCTCATCCCCAAGCTACCTTATCTAGCCGAGTAGTAGATCTGTTTACCCCTATAGGTAAAGGACAAAGAGGTTTGATAGTGGCTCAGCCTAAGACAGGTAAAACGGTTCTGCTTAAGGAAATAGCCAATGCCATTGCACATAATCACCCGGAGGCATACTTGCTAATATTGCTTATAGATGAACGCCCTGAAGAAGTAACCGATATGGCGCGTAGTGTTAAGGCCGAAGTTATAGCCTCTACATTTGATGAACCAGCAGAGCGTCACGTTAAGATAGCCAACATAGTACTAGAAAAAGCCAAGCGCATGGTGGAATGCGGACACGATGTGGTGATATTGCTCGACTCTATTACACGTCTTGCACGTGCATATAATACCGTATCTCCTGCATCAGGTAAGGTGCTTTCAGGTGGTGTGGAAGCAAACGCCTTGCAAAAACCAAAGCGCTTTTTCGGTGCTGCACGTAAAATAGAAAAAGGCGGATCTCTCACCATACTTGCTACAGCCCTTATAGATACCGGATCTAAGATGGATGAGGTGATATTTGAAGAATTTAAAGGAACAGGTAATATGGAGTTGCAGCTTGACCGCCGCCTCTCTAACAAACGTATTTACCCTGCCATTGATATTGTGGCATCGAGCACACGCCGGGATGATCTGCTGGTGGATAAAGAAACCCTGCAAAGGTTATGGGTATTGCGTAACCATCTAACCGACATGACTCCTATTGAAGCTATGGAATTCCTGAAAGAAAGACTTGCCAGAAGCAAATCGAACGAGGAGTTCCTTGTTTCGATGAACGGGTAATGCGCGGAGCGCATTCAATTAAAAGTTAGGAATTACGAATCGTGCGGGGCATTCTTTGCGGCTTTGCGAGAGTAAGTGGCCTTTATCCCTTTTTAGTCTGATTTATAATTTCGGTAAGGTCTTTATAATTTTGGGGTATATAATGGGTTGCAATATCCCATATTACTTCATAATCAATTCCAAAGTATTCATGAGATATTCTATTTCTCAGGCGATACATTTGGTTCCAGGGAATTTCGGTGTGTCTGCCTTTAAAGTCTTGGGGCAAATTCTTAGCAGCCTCTCCTATAATCTCAAAGTTACGAATTACGGCATCTACTGTTTTGTAATCCTTTTTAAATTGTTGAAAATCAATTCCTGAAGTATATTCTTGTACCCTTGCATAGAAATTGCTATGTCCTCCAAGTAAAGAAGAATATCTCTTTCCGTTGGGTTCAAACGTAATGAACTTGTTTAAGGATAGATTCCCTTATACGGTCTTTCAGGGCATTAGGAGTAACCATATCTATGCGTATCCCCAAAACCTGTTCGAGGTATTCCTCTAGCATAAAATAATCCCAACCAACAGGTGAAGAAAGCTCGACCAGAAGATCAAGATCGCTTTGTGCTGTTTGTTTTCCTGATGCGTAAGACCCAAAATAGCCGATTTTGTCCACATGGAACTTATCTTTAAGCATGGGCTTTATTTGCCTGAGCTTGCTTTCTATATCAACTTGCGATAACATAACACAAATATAAGCAATTCAATAAAATACTGGAAGCAGGGATTGATATCACTCTTTCCTTTTCTGGGGTGTTTGGGCAGTATTCAAATTAAGTTTAGCAACCATGCTCATAGGTTTAGAGCCTGAATAAAAGAAATACCCGCCTGCATACAACTCATTATTATAAACTGCCAGGGCTTTTACTTCGGCTTTATGATTTGTCCCTGACTTAAATCCTTGACCAACCGGTTCCTAGGTTTTGCCATCCCACATTGCAATATTGTTTGCGGGCTTGCCACCTGCACTGTCAAAACAACCTCCTACGTATAGTTTATTGTTAAATACAACCATAGCATACACTGAACCATGCACTCCCTCGCCAACAGCTGACCAGATAGTGTCATTCCATTTTGCAATATTGTTGCCGACCTGATAACCACCAATTCTACCGCAATTAAACCCTCCCGCATACAATTCTCCGTTATAGGCCGCAAAACAAAGAATACCTTCATTCGGTATATAAGTGCCCGATTGACCAATGAAAATACCACCGGGAGGTGGAGGCTTACCTACTAGTTTCCAAGTGGTATCATCCCACCTGACTACATTATTGGAATGTAGGCCATCTGTGTTTTCAAACTGCCCTCCAATTAAAAGTTGGCCTTTGTAATTTATGATAGCACCTACCAAAGGACCACCGATACCGGCCCCTTCTCCGCTTGCAAGCTCTAGTTTCTTTCTTTCTTTACCAACGGGGTTAAACTTTATGCCATCCCACACCGATATGTTGTATGAACCGCCCAATGCAAAACATCCGCCTACATAAAGTTTATTGTTATACGCAATGGATGTACAAATAAAAGAATAGGACGAAGTATTGAGCCGAGGTTTGGTAATGAGATAATTAAGAGGCTCCACTTCACTCCAATTTCCAGTAGAATCATTCCATAGTGCTATGTTTTCAGCATAAATCCTTTTCTGAATGTGTTTGGCAAAACATCCCATCACACATAAATTGTTTTGATAAATGTTCAAGCCATAAACAAAACCATCTATGCCGGTGCTGACAGTATCCCATGCTTTTCCATTCCAACACGCAAGGCTGTTAACATATCTCTTCCCCGCATTCAAAAAGTTACCACCTGCGTAAAGCTTATTGCGGAATACGCACAAGGCGTTTATATCACCATGTTGTACTATACCATATACGCTATCCCCACCTGAAAGTCCACTTCCTACTGACTCCCAAGTTTGGGAAAATGAAAAACAAAAAATGAATAGTGAAATGAGTAATAACGTATATTTCATTTTTTGCTCTTTGTAGTTGTACCATTCAGATTAAGCTTAGCAATATTCATCATGGGTTTGCCCCCAGATGAGTTGAAGTCTCCGGCTGCATAAAGTTCTCCATTGTAAACGCAAAGAGAGTATACACAAGCGTTAACATTTTTGCTAGATAAAAAACCTGAACCTACGGGATTCCATATTTTGCCATCCCAACATGCTATTCCATTGGCTGGTTTGCCATTTACACTGTCAATAGTCCCTCCAGCATACAATTTACCCTTGTATTCTACTAGCGCATATATATTACAAAACCACTTGTTTGACAGACTCATTTTTAACCAAGCTTTTCCATCCCATTTTTCAATATCAATACCATGATCCAAATTTTTAGCAACAAATAATGCTGAATCGTCAGAATAAATGCATGTTATCCAATCTTTTGGATCAGTTGATGATTTTTCTAGAAGTTTCATGGTGTCACCGTCCCAAGTATACAGTTTACTTAACCCAGCTGCGTTATTATCACGACTGAAATATAGTTTTCCTTTATGGACGGCAAATTTATCCGGAAACCCATCAATATTATAATGTTCGTCCCAGTAGTTTCCTTTGGAAATTTCTGATTTGGCAAGCCAAGTCCAATTTTTGTCTGTCCATTTTGCTATGCGATTTTCAGAAAAGTGTTTATCTTCTGCCATAGAGCGCTCTATGGCATAAAGGTTTCCATTGTACGTAATTAAATTGATGATGGTCGGGGTTATATAGCCTCTTGAGACAATAGTTGGCCCACCTGTTAGACTGTTATCAATGGGTTTCCAATTTTGCAGTGTATCATTCCAAAAGGCAATGTAATTTGCTTTACGTCTTCCCGCTCTTGTAAAGTATCCTCCTGCTGCCAGCATTTTATCATAAACACAAAGAGCAAAAACTTTATTATTAGTGCCATTGCTAAGAGTATCCCACTTAGAGCCGTTCCAACATGCAATATGATTTGCCTTTAATTTATCGGCGTAAGCAAAGGAGCCTCCAGCGTATAATTTGTTGTTATAAACGCAAAGACTAGCCACGGGTCGATCATTAGCGTTATGGGTGGTATCTCCACCTGTAAGTCCACCTCCCACTGGCTCCCAGGTTTGTGAAAAGGAAAAGCTAAAAACTAAAATCGAAAAATAGAGTAGGGTACTCCTGAGTTTTAGCATACTCTAATATAAGGATTTATACAGCACGAATGGACTTAGATTCTTCAGTTGATTCAGAATGACAAAATGACTTCGAAATTCAGTATTCCTTGTTGGTTATTCAATATTATAGAGTTCCTCCCAATGGAGAGGCGAGGAGGGGCTGTTTTTATTTCCCAGTAATCTTTAATTCAGTACGCCTGTTTTTGGCACGGCCGGCATCGGTGCTGTTATCTGCAATGGGCTGAGATTGGCCATAGCCTTTATAAGTAAGCCTATCAGCTGGGATAGAGTGAGATATTAGGTAGTCGTAAACAGATTTTGCTCTGTTCTTAGAAAGGATAATGTTATGTTCTACAGTACCTGTATTATCAGTATGTCCGCTTAGTTCTATCTTAACAGTAGGGTTCGCATTAAGGAAATTGACAAGCTTATTAAGCTCAATTTGCGATTCTGGCTTAAGGTTATACTTATCTGTTTCATAAAAAATGTTCTTCAATACTATCTTAGCACCGGTATCAATAGGCTGTAATGGCACATCCATAGTATAGGGTTGCGCCGCGCTGGCAGTAACATTTTGCAATGAGAAATTCTCTGAGAAGAACAAGTAGCCTTTGCGGGATACATCGAGTGCATAGTTTTTGTTTAAAGGCAGGGTAACCAAAAATGTTCCATCGTCTGGTGCCGATGAAGACTTTACCATTACATTACTTGTGCTCAGGTCAGTCAGTGTAAAATCACCTACAAGTGGGTCATGTGTTTTAGCATCATAAACTTTGCCCTTTACATAGGTGATAGGGGACGATTGGATAGAGTCGTAAAGGCTAAAGCTATACAGATCCTGTCCACCGTATCCTCCGGGCCTGTTGGAGGAGAAATAGGCTACCTGGCCATTGGGGTTAACCATTATACTGCTTTCATCTTTGGAACTATTGATAGGATAGCCCAGGTTTTTAGGTATTCCCCATCTGCCATTAGGCAAGCGGCGCGACATGAATATATCCAGCCCACCAAAACCGGGATGCCCAGCCGAACAGAAATATAGTGTTTGATTATCCGCAGCAATGAAAGGATAACTATCGGCAACACGCGTATTAATGGTATCGCTAAGCCTCTGGGGTCTGCTCCACGTGCCCGTATCGCTAAGTTGTGTTAAGTAAATGTCCAGGCTTTTGGCTTCCCCGTGTTTATTACCTCTTACAAAATAGAGTGATCTTCCGTCTGATGAAAGACAGGGTTGGGATTCCCAATTGGCCGTATTTACCGGAGATCCAAGGTTTTTGCCGGGTTGCCATGTGTTATGATATTTAATAGAATAATAAAGATCAACGCTACCATATCCTCCCGGCTTTTCGCTTGCGTAGATGAGCAGGTTACCATCGGCGGAAAGGGTAGGAGCACCTTCGTTATTATGGGGAGTATTGAGGTAACTTAAACTTACAGCTTTGGTCCATTCCTCATTCACCTTAAAGCTTTCATATAAGTCTTCCTGGAATCCTTCCGGTAAATATTCATCAGGCATTCTACGTGTAAATATAAAAAACCCTTGGTCCACTGTTATTGCAGGAAAGTACTCCCATAGATCGCTGTTGATTGCAGGGCCCATATTCACAGGGCTAAAAGGTACAGGGTGTTTGATAGCCTCACTGGCAAATTCACAATCTGCCATAAACAGCTGGGTATTCACCCTCATGTCCGGATCCTGGGTATTATATCCCTGAAATTTTTGAAGGTAAGCCATAGCCTCATCATAATTGCCAACCCCAATATCTAATTTGGCTAAGGTAAAATAGATATTAGGGTAGAATTCAGGATTAATAGAGAGTGTTTTTTTAAAAAGCCTAATGGCATCATCACTGCTGTCTTTAGCTATATCCACATAGCCCAACATAAAGTACGCTTCTATAAAGTTGTTGTCTTCTTTTAATGCTGCAAGGAAGTCCGGTTCTGCATTCTTGTAATCGCCAATATTGAAGCTTTGCATTCCAAGGTCGTAATATTTAGCGGCCTTTTTGTTCTTGGTGCTTAAAGGTTCTTCTCCTTTTTGTGCAAATGCCGTAAAACAGTAAGTAATGTTAATAGAAGCGCGGAAAGGATGCTTTTCATTGATTTATATGCAAAAAGTGTGAAATATTGTTAAATCGCCCCAAAACTACTAAACTAATATAAAGCTATTCTGAATAGTGCTATATTTGCTTGGAAGATAATGCTCTTAATCCCCGCCTGCCATTAGGATGGACCAAGAAAAGAAACTACTCGAACTAATCAATTCACCTGCCGACCTAAGGAAACTTAAAGAGGACCAGTTAGTTCAAGTGTGCAATGAATTAAGACAATTCATCATAGATGTGGTATCTGAAAAGGGCGGCCATTTTGGTGGAAGTCTTGGGGTGGTGGAGCTTTCGGTGGCATTGCACTATGCGTTTAATACCCCATATGACCAATTGGTCTGGGATACCGGACATCAGGCATACGGGCACAAAATACTTACCGGCAGAAGAAATAACTTTCATACCAACAGGTTATATAAAGGCATTAGCGGTTTCCCTAACAGAAGAGAAAGCGAATACGATACTTTTGGGGTAGGGCACACATCTACTTCTATTTCTGCCGGATTGGGTATGGCTGTAGCCTCTCATTACAAAAAGGAGAAAGACAGAAAGCATATAGCTGTTATAGGCGATGGAGCCATGACGGCAGGCCTCGCCTTTGAGGGCCTCAACAATGCCGGTATAACCAAATCAGACTTTTTGGTGGTGCTGAATGATAACTGCATGTCTATTGACCCTAACGTAGGAGCATTACGCAACTATCTGACCAATATGACCACTTCTCCTGCTTATAACAAGATGAAGGACGACATATGGCATATGTTGGGTATTGTTAGCAAATTTGGTCCTAATGCCCAAAGCATAGCAGCCAAGATAGAGAACGCAGTAAAGACCTCCTTGTTAAAGCAAAGTAACCTGTTCGAATCGTTTAATTTCCGCTATTTCGGTCCTGTTGATGGCCACGATGTGGTGCATTTATCAAGGATACTTAAGGACCTCAGGAATATCCCTGGTCCTAAAATATTACACATACTCACTCTAAAAGGCAAGGGCTATAAGTTCTCCGAAGGTGGCGATCAGACCTTTTGGCATGCTCCCGGCTTATTTGACAAAACTACTGGAGCGTTAGTTAAATCGGGCTCATCGGCTCCTCAGCCGCCCAAATACCAGGATGTTTTCGGGCACACTATGGTTGAATTAGCCGAAAAGAATGATAAGATAATGGGCATTACGCCGGCTATGCCCTCTGGCTGTTCTCTTAATATTATGATGAAGGCTATGCCAGACAGGGCTTTTGATGTTGGTATCGCAGAACAGCATGCGGTTACATTCTCTGCGGGGCTTGCTACACGTGGACTTGTACCTTTTTGCAATATCTACTCCACATTTATGCAAAGGGCTTACGACCAGGTGATACACGATGTGGCTATTCAAAATCTTAAAGTAATATTTTGCCTGGATAGGGGTGGACTTGCAGGCGCTGATGGAGCGACCCACCATGGTAACTTCGATCTTGCATACATGCGCTGTGTGCCCAATATGATAGTTTCTGCACCAATGGATGAGGTTGAATTAAGAAACCTGATGTACACCGCGCAGTTGGATAAAATACAAAGCCCTTTTTCTATACGTTACCCGCGCGGCAATGGCGCTATAATAGACTGGAAGCAGCCCTTTACAGAACTGGAAATAGGTAAGGGAAGGAAGATAAAGAGCGGTAAAGAAGTTGCCATACTAACTATTGGTCATCCGGGTAATTTTGCAGTAAAGGCATGTGAAGTCCTTGCCAAAGGGGGAATAGATGCTGCACACTATGATCTGCGATTTGTAAAACCAATTGATGAACAAATGCTTCACGAGGTATTTACTTCGTTCGATAAAGTAGTTACTGTAGAAGATGGTTGCCTTATGGGTGGCATGGGCAGTGCAGTATTAGAATTTATGGCGGACAATAACTACAATGCCAAAGTAATTCGCTTAGGTATACCCGATAAAGTGATAGAACAAGGTACCCAGCCAGAGCTTTATAAAGAATGTGGATTCAGTACTGATGATATAGTGAATGCAGTAAGGTCTCTATCAGCCGGAAAGAAAAAAGAAAATAAAAAATTATTCATAACTCTATAATTTAAAAATCATCAATAAACACTTACAACTTATGACTTACAACTTACGACTTAGTAAAATCAAGGGGTTAATGCTGTTGACCATAGGATTAGGTTCCATTAGCTGCTTTGCCCAGATCCCGACCACAAATGCAGCTAAAAGCAAATATGTTTTTACCATTGAAAAGGACAACGAAGCTACCGGTGTTAAGAATCAATTCCATTCTGGTACATGCTGGTGCTTTTCTACTCAATCATTTTTAGAATCAGAGCTTATGCGCATGGGGAAAGGACCAATTGATCTTTCTGAAATGTTCGTCGTGCATAATCTATACCTCTTGAAGGCGCAGCACTATATACGTTATGAAGGACACACTACTTTTGGTGAAGGAGGAGAACCGCATGATGTTATTACCTCATTAAGAGAGTTCGGTATAGTGCCTAAGAGTGCTTATTTAGGCATAGAATACAAAGACAGTATGCCCAGGTTAGCTGACCTGGATGAAACCTTAAAGTCCATGCTGGATGTGATGCTTAAGAGGCCCGAAGGACGTCTTGATCCTAACTGGTTTGCAGCTTATACAGGTGCTTTGGATGGCTTTATGGGCGCTACTCCTGCCAAATTTAATTACAATGGTAAATCATACGATCCAAAATCATTTGCTGCATATTTAGGCCTTAACCCTGATGATTATGTAGAAGTAACTTCTTTTACCCATCATCCATTCTACCAAAAATTTGTTTTAGAAGTATCGGATAATTGGGCTAATGCAGAAGCTTATAATGTTCCATTGGATGACCTGCATGCCATTGCTGATAATGCATTGCAAAACGGCTATACAATAGAATGGGGCGCTGATGTAAGCGAAAAATATTTTTCCTATAAGAATGGCATTGCTCTTGTTCCTAAAATGGATATGGGGATGGCCTCTGCTGCTCCACAAGCAGATTCTGTATTTCTTAATCCTGTAGAACAGAAGACTATTACCCAGGAGATGCGCCAGGAAGCTTTTGATAACCTGTCTACAACAGATGACCATGGAATGCAAATTACCGGCCTGTCAAAGGACCAAAACGGTGATGAGTTTTATATTGTAAAGAACTCATGGGGTACAACCAATTACTGTAAGGGCTACTTTTATGTTTCTGCTCCTTACTTCCTCTACAAAACCACCTCTATCATGGTGAATAAGAATGCTATTCCAGCATTACTTCGTAAGAAGCTAGGTATATAAAATTTAGTAGAGTATAATAAAAAAGCCCCTGACGGTAAACGTCAGGGCTTTTTTATTTACGTTTAGGCTAAAGCCCTCTTGTATTAATACTATTAACCACAACCTTAAGGTCGTGGCAATTTAAGAAAGCAATCCTTATAAATAGCCCCGACTTTTCACAAAGGGATGCATTTGCACAAGTCGGGGTAGCATAGCTATGAATTCTTTGGGCTTTAGCCCAATCTTAATATTTATTTAGTAGATGGAGCAGTTGCTTGTTTTGCAACTGGTGTAGCTGTAGGTTGCATTTGTTTCATAGCTACGCCGCACATTTGACATTTACCAGGCTTACTGCTGCTCATGTAACAATCAGGACAATAGTAATCGCCTACTTTTACCATTGTTACTTTGTCTTTAGCACAGTCTCCTGGCTTTGTTGAGGTTGCACCACAAACTGGGCAACGATAAGTGTATACACTTGCTGTAGCTTTTGTACCGGTGCCGGCAATAGCGCTTTGAAAGGTATATGACCCAAAGCAAATAACAGAAAGGATCAAGATCAGTTTTTTCATAATTGTAGGGTTTAGTAAAGCAAAGGTATTATATTTTTTTGTGATTAAGAAGCTCACCTATTTCTTCATCCATAGCCTGCTCATCCAGGTTTTTGTCTACTATTTTACCATCTGCAGAGACCAAGACAGTAAAGGGAATGCTATTAAAATCATAAAGAGAAACTACCTTAGAATTCCAGTATTTAAGATCACTTACCTGTGTCCATGTTAAATGGAACTTGTCAATGGCTTCCATCCATGAGTCTTTATCCTTATCCAGTGATACACTTAAAACAGTAAAGCCTTTGTCCTTGTATTTATTATAGATACGCACAACATTAGGCAGGGCCAATTTGCAGGGACCGCACCAGGATGCCCAGAAGTCTATCAGTACCACCTTGCCTTTAAAGCTTGAAAGAGTAACCATCTTTCCAGTAGTGTCGGGTAAGCTTATTTCCGGGGCCAAAGCACCAATGGCCACTCTTTTCATAGCTTGTACCTTGTCGCTAAAAAGCTTAACATACTGAGAGTTAGGATATGATTTTGAAAGTGCACTATCTAAAGAGATAAAATACGAAAGATATTTATCCGGTGTAAGTTGCTGTATAGCTGCCAGAGATGCAAATGAAGTCATGTTTGCTTTTATAAAGTGTGTAAGATACCGTACATGTCTTTCCACCAAAGTATCATAAGGGCCTTCCATAGCAGCATTGAGTGAATCTAGTTTTGCCTTTTTACCTCCAACACTATTCATTAAAGCCTCAAATAGTTTCTGCAATGAATCTCTGCTAGCATAATTAGTTTTAGAAACATTGTTAAGATCGCAGAAGAGCTTTGAATCGGGTGAGCCGCTAACAGTATAGGTATTACCTAAGAATTGGCAATTACCTTCTACATGTACCTTTTCAGTTGAATCAAGCACCAGGGTAGCAAAGTCAGACTCGGTAATGCGTAATACATAAAAGCCCTTCATAATACCTTTTGTATGAAAGGAAAAGGTGCCATCGGCTCCTATTTTAGTAGAATCTAGGTGTTCAGTGCCTTCGTGGCTTATGCGATCCAGGTAAATATCTATACCCTGGCCTCCACCCGTAAGTTTACCAGAAAGCTCAAAGCCATTGGAGTTATTGTTATCTGAATGATGACAAGCAGTAAAAGCTGCAAACAGAAAGAGAGCGGAGAGCGTTTTTAAATATTTCATTTTATTAGTATAATACAGTTATACGACAAAGTACACAAAGATAGAATAAGCTTCCTAAATGATTTGCCTGATTTGAGAGATTGGTGGTGTCTAAGTTTAAAACCACAATTACTCCGAAGGAGTAAAACAATAATAGCCCCCGATGGAATCGGTGGGTTAAATATGGATGACACAATGAACTCTAAAGGAGTTCAACCGCCTTCGGGATTTGAAGTAAAAAATGAAACTGATATATCGCCGAGAGATTGGGCTAAAGCCCAGTAGTAGTGGGTTTCCATTATCCCCGCCTTAAAAGGCGGGGCAATTAAAGACCGATAGGTTATGTTGTTTGTAGTAGCAATAGTGTTGTTTTCAATTGCCCCGCCTTTTAAGGCGGGGATATAAATACAAGAATGATTCGGGCTTTAGCACAAAAAGTAGACTATTTATTTTCGAGGGCCTTCTTCACTAATTCATTAGCCACCTTAGGATCAGCTTTGCCCTTAGAAAGCTTCATCACCTCGCCCATAAATAGGCCTAATAGAGAAGCTTTACCATTTTGATATTCTATTACTTTCTCAGGGTATTTTGCCAGTGCCTCTTTTACTATGCCCTCTAAAACACCGCTATCACTCTCCTGGATAAGATTATTCTCTTCTGCTATTTTTAAGGCGGATTTATCCGGATTCTTAACCATCTCGCTAAAAATACGCTGAGATGCAGCCGTGTAGCTTACCTTACCGCTTTCTATGAGTGATATGATCTCTGCTATCTTATCCGGTCCCAGTGGGAAACGATCAATAGTGACTGCATTTTGGTTGAGGTAAGATTTTACATCGCCCATCATCCAGTTGGCGGCTGCCTTGTAATTGGTGGTCTTGTCAGTAAGCTTTTCAAAGTACAATGCAAACTCTTTGTTATCTATGATAACCGAGGCATCGTAATTATTCAATTTGAATTTGGTAGTATACTTTTCGTAAAGCTCCTCTGGTAGGGGCGGTAGAGTGCTTTTTACAGAATCAATATATTTTTCTGTAACTATAACAGGTGGCAGATCGGGCTCAGGGAAATAGCGGTAATCGTCAGCCGACTCTTTTGTACGCATTAAAAATGTTTTACCCGATCCTGCATCAAAGTTGCGTGTCTCCTGTAAAATGGTTTCGCCATTTTCAATAGCGAGTATCTGTCTTTCTATCTCGTGTTCTATTGCCAATTGCACATTGCGAATAGAGTTCATGTTTTTTACCTCTACCTTGGTACCGAATTGTTTAACACCTTTCTTTTTTACTGATACGTTAGCATCGCAACGAAGACTTCCTTCTTCCATATTGCCATCGCATATCTCAAGGTAGCGCACAAGTCGGCGCAATTCAGTAAGGTACAAGTAAGCTTCCTCAGAAGTTTCAACTACAGGCTCTGTTACTATCTCTAAAAGTGGTACTCCGGCACGGTTAAGGTCAATTAAGGTGTCGTAGGGGTCCTGATCGTGTATGCTCTTACCGGTATCTTCTTCCATATGGATACGTGTAAGCTCTATTTTTTTCTTGCTCTTTCCTGCTGGGGTTATAGATATATGCCCGCCCGTGCAAATAGGGGTAGACTGTTGTGTTATTTGATATCCTTTTGGCAGATCCGCATAAAAGTAGTTTTTGCGGGAATATTGATTTTCGCGTGTGATAGCGCATTTGCAAGCTATACCCAGCTTAACGGCAAATTCTATCACTTTACTGTTCACCATAGGCAGAGTACCCGGATGGCCCAATGAAATTGGACTAACCTGTGTATTCGGTAATGCCCCAAACTCTGTGGAATCACTGCAATAGGCCTTGCTCTTGGTAAGGAGTTGTATGTGTACCTCCAAACCAATTACGGGTTCGTATTTATCTCTGATAGATGCTTCCATGGGTGGTAAAATTAGCGAAAAATGTGCTTTGCCCTTCAGTTCAATAACAAGAAAAGGATCGCCAATAAATGTTAATTAACAGTGTTACAAAAACTTCGTGAAAGTATTACCATCGTATAGAAGTATTCCGCTTTTAAATGTAGCTAATAGTAAATTCCCATTTTTATCTTTGGTGATACTGCTGACATCATCCTCTTTTAAGCCTTTTGAAATTTCATGAGAGATGAAGTTTTTGCCATCAAATATAAATACACAACCATCTGAACCTAACAAAATATTCCCATTTTTATCTTCTCCAATACTTAATATACCGTAAGAGGTTAATTCAGGAAAGGTAATTAGATTCTTTCCATCAAATTTCGTAACTCCTCCAGTATATGTTATCAGCCATAGATTTCCTTTGTCATCAGTCACAATACATTTAGAGTTATAGGCAAAAAATAGATTATTTGCTAAGCCCTGTTCCGTAGTGTAGTTCGTGAAGGTTTTTCCGTTAAAACAACTTAACCCATTCGACGTTCCTAACCAGATGTTTTGTTTTTCATCCTCCAAAATACCCAATACATATTCGTCGCACAAACCTTGATTAGTATCATAATGCAACATAACTGTCTTATTAAAAACACATACCCCTCTACCAGTACCTATCCAAATTTCCTTGTTTCTATCCTCAGTCATACTCGTGATACTATTAGCAGGTAATCCTTGCAATGTATTATAAATCATGAAATTTTTACCATCATAGCAGCAAAGTCCATTAGTTGTACCAATCCAAACATTATTTTCACTATCTACTATGATACAATTTATAATGCTATCCGGCAAGCCTTCTGCTACTGAATAAATCCAGCAGTTTTTACCGTCATACCGACATAAGCCATTATTGATAGATTTATACGAATAATGATTTTCATCTCTTGTTTCCAAAATGAGTTGATAAGAAAACCATAAATTACCACTTTGATCAACAACTTCATTTTCAACTATGCCATACTTTTCGTGATGGCTATCTTGTATATGAGCTAAAAAATCATTAGGTACTAATTTGGGGCTTACATTATATTTAATTATTGGTGAACCTACTGATTTCTTAAAAGGAACCCCTGCATTGTTAACTTTTGGTGGATTTCCCGAATGATTCTCTTCATATCTTGAGGCTGATCTGGGTTTATGCCAATGACCAGTACAGAATGAAAAAGTAAGAACCACTACAAACAATATGGAAGTTGAGAAGATATTCTTTAGTGGTTTCATTCTAATTATATCAATTATCAGGAAAACAAGTTATAGATAATGTTCAGTAAAAGTAAGATTTTATTGCCTCCAGATAACGGATTTGAGTGCTTTTGAATTTTTAATATAACCAATTATAAATTAATAATTTGATTATATATTTAATGAAATGTGTATATTTGAGTATTGTTCTTTGAAGAGGGTGTTAAGATTAACTTGAGGTAAAGACTGAGTACATTGCTAAATATATTAGCAAAAACTTGACAAAACTTGACAAAATTTTTGAGCCTTTATATTGATTACCAACGAGTTAATTCAGAAAACAAGAGAAAAGTGTCAACCCACTATATAAAGTGTTGATTGATAAGTGCTTAGTAATTAATAAGGTAAAAATGTCTCTGTGTAAATCTGTGTAATCGGTAGTGAAATGTATCAGATTCTTCATTTCATTCAGAATGACAACGAAAGGGGGCGTGGCGAGAAGGATGCGACCCTGAAACAGGTTCAGGGTGACAATATGCGGCTCTGCGTCTTTGCGAGAAATAAAAAACGAGACCAAAATAGCCTCGTTCTTTCAATAATTGTGAGCTTAAGTAATTACTTAGTTTCTGCCAATTGTGCATTAACGGTTTCCAGCTTTTGGATAATATCTTGCAGGTTGGTCAATTGCTTTTTAATGGTGCGTGGCCTGGTATAGAACCAATTAAATGCCATCCAGGCAGCGGTGAGTCCGTAGGCTATAAGGCTGTATTCAAGTCCCCTTGCCATTGCATTGTCGAACATATACAAGAACACACCAATAGAAAGACTTACAAAGGAAAAATTGGTGATGGTCTTTTGCAGAAATTCTTGCTTGCGCTTTAGCTTGATGAGGTTCCTTAGGTACTCACCGTTGCTACTATCAAAACCGCTAGTGAATAACAACTTAATTATTTCATTAGAACCATAAAGATAAGCTGCAATTGCAAGTATTGCAAGTGTAAAGCCAATGGACGCTGTTGTGCTGGTATTATGAGAGCTGAGCACAATGGTCATGAGATACGCAAGTGTACCAGCTAATAAAAGGTTAGTGATCAACAATTTGTATCGGGTGTAGTTTCTCAGTTTAGATGCTTTTTTGAAAAGCTCATTAACGGTGGGAACTGTGCTTGTTTGGGCGTTCCATAATTCTTTAAAGTCTGTGTTAGTGTTCATAGTGTTTAAATTTTTCAGTTAGTTTTTCTTTTATTCTGTGAATTTTTACTCGTATGTTGGCTTCCGACAGCCCAACGATGCTGCTAATTTCAGATTGTTTCATGTCTTCCAGTTCCAAGGAAATAATGATACGATCTGTTTCCGGTAGTTCAGAAATACATTTGTATAAGAACTGAACCTTGTTTTCAATATCAGGTGGTGGCTTTTCTTCTATTTGCGCAGGCAATTCAGTTTTGATCAAACGCTTGTCTTTTTCAAGTTGTCTTAAGCAATGGTTAGATGCAATCCTGAATATCCAGGTTCCAATTGATGATTCATTTTTGAACTTGGGTAGTTGCTGCCACACCGTGATAAAGGTTTCCTGCGCTATGTCTTTGGCCCAGTCCCGGTCGTTTACATAACCCATACACAACCTAAATACCTTTTGCCAGTAAGTCTTATGTATTTCTTCGAAATTCATGGCGGTTCTTACTTCAAAAATGCAGATAATTGTTCATTGTACCAGGTTGCATCGTCATACATAATGAAATGAAGGCCTTTAGTAGCATATTGCAAATTAACTGTTTTAAGGTTTGCATATTGTTTCACCATATCAGGTTTGGAGTCGGCAAAGGAGGGTTCTAATAAGATAAGTGCTGGGCATTTAATAGATGATATTTTATTCCTCAGGTCAAGGTTAATGAGTTCGCAGAATAGTTCACCCAGGGTTTTTCTGTCTGACTTTACCATCCATTGCACTATCTGTTCTGATTTTGATGTATCAGCCACCATTGTAGAGATCATGTATTTCTCCATATAATAAAATTGCGGGGCTGCCATAGAAGTCATCATGGAGATCATCTTGTTGCAGTTGATGGTATCTTTTGATTTGAAGGTAGAGTCTCGTGTAGCTGTAAGGCATGGCAAGGCATCAACTACGATTATCTTAGATACCAGGTCAGGATAATCGGCAGCCAGCGCCAGGGCCAGGTCTCCACCCATGCTGTGGCCGATTATGATGGGCTTATTGATCTTGTTTTGTTGGATGTAATCCGCGATTCCTTTTTCCCAAGATTGAAAAGAAGGGTTGGAATCGGCAGGTGTACCTGCAAATCCTGCCATAGTTAAAGTGCAACAGGTAAAGTCCTTTTCATAGCCTGATCTTGTTTCGTCCCATACCTTGCCCGAACAGCCAAAGCCTGGGATAAAGATGATAGAATGGCTTCCTTTGCCGGAGATATTGACTTCGAAAGGATACTTAGCGTTTTGTCCACACATGCTCAAGGATGAGACTGTAAGGGCAAAGGCAAGAGATAGATTAGCAAACTGTTTCATGTTTTTTTGTGTTTGTTTGCTATTTAGATACAGAGATCCGTAAAATGTTACACTTTATTTTTGGTTATTTTACAGAAACGACCTATAAAGGGTAGAATTTATTACTTTGGCAATAATATAATTAGTAGTTATGGAGGAGTCCGATAAAGTTATTCCACCAGTGGATTTGAATAAGCCAGTAGAAAACCCTTTACTTAAAGGGGCTATTGAGAAATTTCTAAATGGGAATCACGAAAAATTTAACGAGGAAATTATAAGTTGTTTACAACAAGCAAATTATTTATTACCGACCCTAAATTTTCCTGAACCAAGTGCTTTAGAACAAGGAAAACCACAGTTTAAGATTGCAAAAGGATCACAGATTGCCTTATTTAATGTGATTAAAAATAATAAGAAATTTTTAGCAGTATTTACAGATTGGGAAGAAATAAGGAGGTACACCAATAAAAATGTTTCAACATTAGTTATGCCGGGAAAGGATTTATGCTCGTTTGTTCTAAAACAAGGAGTAAATGATGGTGTTGTTATAAATGTCGCAGGAAGGCCTCTTGGATTAAGCAAAGAACATCTTGAATTTATCTTGAATTTCAAAGGATCAGAATCTCAACATTAATTGGCCAAAAGTTGATAGGAAGCCTAGTTGCTACTCCTTGGCGGATTGTTAAAATCCAGCTTCCCATAACTTTCCATTTGCCCTATTATCCATTGCTGGTGGTCAGCCAGGTATGGGCCAGGCTTTATTGGAGACCACTTTAATGGATCAGGTAGGATAGATGCAAGGGCGGCTGCCTCTGAACGGGAAAGGTCTTTAGCATGCTTATGATAATAGTATTCAGATGCGGCCTCCGCGCCGTATATGCCATTCCCTAGTTCAACTATATTAAGGTAAACCTCCATAATGCGCCTCTTACTCCAAAATAACTCAGTAAGCACGGTAAAGTAAGATTCAACTCCTTTTCTTATCCAAGTGCGATGGCAAGAAGTAAATAAATTTTTTGCTGTTTGCTGGCTTATAGTGCTTGCACCACGCTTGTGTTTGCTGTGTTGGTCTTGCTTCCAGGCATCTTTTATAGCTGACCAGTCAAACCCATGGTGGTTAAAGAAGTCCTGATCCTCTGAGCAAAATACAGCAAGAGGTAGATTAGGAGAAATGTTATCTAGAGATTCCCAGGTTTTATCTAGCTTCATAGATTCCCCTTTCATCTTTTGGTCAACACAGCGTAATAGCATGAGCGGAGTAACCGGCACTGGTACAAAACGAAAGAATATTACTGAAGCTATGCTAAGTAAAAAGAAAACAAGGATAATGCGTTTGGTCCACTTCCATAAGCTGCGAAACAAGTTTTTCATACCTCCGGCCATAATTTTAAGAGTTCATCTGTTACTGTTTCAAGGGTATCTAATTCGGTTTGGTTAATGCAATAGGGAGGGATGAAGTAAAGTATATTACCTAAGGGACGAACTATTACTCCTCTGTTAAAGTAAAAACTGGTTATCCTTTCTGATACCGGATTAAGATAAGAAGTGCTTTCATTTGTTTTCAGTTCCAGTGCCAGTATAGTGCCTCTGTTCCTACAAGCGATAAGGGATGTATTGTTTTCAAGCTTCTTTTTCATCTTGTCAAAAAAAACAGAGATCATTTCAATTTGCTTTTGAGTCTCCGGTTTTTCAAGCAGGTCGAGACTGGCATTAGCAGCAGCACAGGCAAGGGGATTGGCAGTATAAGAGTGCCCATGATAAAATGTCTTGGTTTTATCGTCAGATATAAAAGCATCGTATACCTGCTGGGTACAGGTCGTTGCCCCGAGCGGCATAAAGCCCCCAGTAATGCCTTTTGATAAGCAGATGATGTCAGGCTTCTCAGTTATGTGATTGCAAGCGAGAAAGCTTCCTGTGCGGCCAAAACCGGTCATTACCTCATCTGCTATGGTAAGGCATTCATGCTTTTTGCAGGCTTTTAGCAGATCATTTAATGCATCTGGTTCGTACATTACCATTCCTCCGGCACCCTGCACCAATGGTTCAAAGATAAAAGCACATATATCATGGCTTTCAAGTGCCTTCTTAAGAGCGGTTAAAGATTCCCTTTCTTTCCCCTTAACTGGTACCGGAATATGTATTACATCGAATAGGAGAGGGGTAAAGGCTTGACTAAAGACGTTACGCTCTCCAACAGACATAGAACCAAAGGTATCGCCATGATAGCCATTTTCTAAGGCGATTATCTTATTCTTGTTTTTACCTTTATTGCTGTGATACTGCAAAGCCATTTTGAGGGCTACTTCCACAGCAGTAGAGCCATTATCAGAATAAAATAGCTTAGTATGGCTTGTAGGCAGATGTTTTAAGAGGCCCTCGGCCAATACAACAGCCGGTTCATGCGTGAAGTTAGAAAAGGCAACCTGCTCAAGTATTTTAGCCTGTTTGTAAATGGCAGATGCGATGTGTTCGTTCCCATGACCATGCAAGTTTACCCACCATGATGAAAATGCATCTATGTACTTATTGCCCGAGGCATCAATTAGGTAAACACCTTCTCCTTTCTCAATTAAAATGGGATTAGCAGCGTTTTTAAGATGAGTGAAAGGGTGCCATACCACTTTCTTATCTCGTTCCGGTATACCAGGCATAATTAATTTACGGATTCTAAATACCACTTAACAAAACTTGCAATACCGGTTTTCAGTTCTGTAGAAGGGTTATAATTGAGTATTTGCTTTGCTTTAGAAATATCAGAATACGTAATATCTACATCTCCCGGTTGCATAGGTTCAAACACCAAGTCAGGCTTTTTGTTTAATGTTTCATAAATGCAATTCACTAATTCAATAAGCTTAATGGGTTTATTATTGCCAAGGTTAATAGTGTTGAATACATTTTTGTTCCTGCTTATAAAATCAAATGCATTATAGATTCCACTGATAGTATCGTTTATAAAAGTGTAATCTCTGGCGCTGCTTCCATCTCCGAAAAGATGTATGGGTTTATTATTTAAAATATGACTTACAAATTTATGTATCGCCAGATCTGGGCGCTGTCTTGGGCCATACACTGTAAAAAAGCGCAGATTGATTATGTCAATATTATAAAGATGGTAGTAAGTATGGTTTAATAGTTCACACGCCTTTTTTGTAAAGGCGTAAGGAGAAATCGGCTCATCTACATAATCGCTTTCAGAAAACGGTATCTTTTTGTTGTTGCCATATATGCTACTGGATGATGCGAAAAGCAGTTTATGAATATGAGAATGCCTCATCCATTCCAATATATTAAGAGTGCCGGAAATGTTCGTATCTATATAATCTTTTGGTGCCTCTATGGAAGGGCGAACTCCCGCTTTGGCTGCAAGGTGTATTACCACTTCAATATCGCGGGGTAAACCATCAAATCCTTTAGTATTGCGTATGTCTAGCTCGTGAAAGGTGAAGTTTTTATTTGAATTGGGTATCTCCAGGTTTTTTTTCTTCTGTTCTTTACTATAAAAGGGATCAAAATTATCTACTCCGACAACGATGTGTCCTTTATTTAAAAACAACTCAGTAAGATGGCTACCTATAAATCCCGCACAGCCTGTAATTAGTAACTTCATACGTAAATTTGGTATAAATATACACTATCAGTTGTAATAGCGCTCCCTCCATATTTCAAAAAACATCAGGTTCCACAATAATTTGCGATGATTTCTTTGCTTACTAAGATGTTCCTTTTTTTAACCTGGCGATAAAGGAATAATTAAAAAGTCCATGCCTTTTTATCCTTTCTTCAGAAAGGTAAGTCTCCATAGTGTCTTTCAGTTCATTGCGCAACCATAAAGAAACAGGAATACCAAAGCCTTTTTTAGGTCTGTCAATTATCTGGTCTGGCAATTTATCTCTCATAAGTTCTTTTAAAAGACGCTTGCCGTTAAAACCTTTGATCTTATAGCTTTTTGGTAATGTATCCAGGAAGTCTACAATGTTCTTATCCAAGAATGGGGCACGTACTTCTAAGGAAGTATACATGCTTGCCCTATCTACCTTTACCAGTATATCCTCCAGTAAATAGGTTCTGTAATAGGAATAGAGAAGCTTATTAAAGGCGTTGGCATTAGGTACCTCACTAATATATCTATCTACACAGCCTAATCCGTTTCCGTTTGAAATAATGGCTTTGGCATCCTGAGTGAATAATTTGTCCTTTAAAGAAGGGGTAAAACTTCCCAGCCAGAGAGAGTGTGTGTATTGTTTTTGCGATTCAAACCCCTTTAAAAATTGAGTTAGCTTAAAATCAAGGCTTATGTTATTATCGCTCGGCGGCAATAGATTAGTTAGGGAAAGTATAGATTTAATTATGGGTTTTGGCAGCGCACTAAAAAAGGGTGCAAACTTATCTGATATAAAAGTAGGATATCCTGCCATAAGTTCATCGCTGCCATCGCCACCCAGAGCAACTGTAACATGTTTACGTGTGAATTTAGAAAGAAAGTAAGTAGGGATTATGGATGGATCTGCAAAGGGCTCATCGAGCCTGGCTGTTATTTCTGGTATTAGTTCAAGAGATTGTTTCGCCGACAGAAATTCTTCGTGATGACTGGTGTTTAGCTTGCTGGCTACTATCCGGGCGTAGTTGCTTTCGTCATAGCTTTTCTCTGTAAACCCAATTGAAAAGGTATTGATCCTTGAGGTGGCATTCTTTTGCGCATAGTAGGCTACAGCGCTGCTATCCAGTCCACCACTTAAAAACACCCCCCAAAGGTACGTCAGACATTAATCTTGACTTTACTGCTTCGTCAAGAAGGCTATCAAGTTTGTTTATAGCAGATGAAAATGAAATGGAAGGATCTTCACTAAAAGCTGCCTTCCAGTATGGTTTGTTTTCAGTGATCTCACCGTCTTTAAAAAGCAGGAAATGCGATGCTTCCAGTTTATGGATATTATTAAATATGGTATTTGTGGTAGGCACATAATCAAAAGTCAGATATTCATTAACCGCATTAATATTTAATTCCCTGGAGATTAGTGGGCTTTGAAGAATAGCTTTAAGTTCGGATGCGAAAACGATGGTATTATTAACTACAGAATAATAAAGGGGCTTTTTCCCCATTCTGTCTTTTGCAAGTAGTAATTCCTTTTTTCTATAATCGTAAATGGCAAAGGCAAACATGCCACTTATTTTCGAGAACATATTTATGCCAAACTCTGAATACAGGTACAACAATACTTCTGTGTCGCTTGTGGTACGAAATTTATATTTTCCTGTTTTAAGAAGCTCTTCTTTTAATGAGAGGTAATTATAAATCTCTCCGTTAAAAACTATGGCAGACGAATTATCGGCTGAAAAGAAGGGTTGGTTAGCCTCAGGTCTTAAATCTATAATACTAAGGCGTGCATGAGCAAGGCCTACATTCTCTATGAGTGATGTTCCCTGATAATCTGGTCCCCGGTGATGCAAGGACATTATCATACGCTTTAAATAATCCTCGCTTCCTTTACCTACAAATCCTGCTATACCGCACATGGCATATCAATTATAAGTTCTTTTTGCCTCCGAACTTCCATGAGTTGCCATTTCTGAAAATAATATACGTGGAGCTTTTATTGATCTCCGGGAAGCTGCTGAGCCATTCCTCTATTGTTTGCCTCGAAATATATGCGGTTTGCGGAGTTACCAATTGGTCGAAGGCCACATGTCTGAAAAAAGAAAAATCTCGTTTCGATATCCAACAGGAGTATTCGTATAAGGGCAGTTTCTTGAAAATTGCAGACTTTGAAATTATTTTAGCGTAAATGAAATAAGGTATTACAAGGGGTGTTGCAACAAGGTATTTTGTAAACCACCATGGGAATTTAGAGACTATCTTTCTTATCGGGTCTACTATATAAATGATAATTGAGTTTCCCTCTTTTGCATATACCCAGCAGTGAAAATGTCCTCCTGGTTTTGTGTTTTTCAGTACGGATAAAAATCCTTCAATTGGTTTCTTTAAATGATGAAGTACTCCAATGCAATAAACAAGATCGTATCCGGTGCCAACAAAAGTGGTTAGATCATGTTGCGATATTTTAAAGTTCTTAAAGCCGGTTTGTTCAATGTTTTTCCTACAAGAAATAACGGATTCACCCAAGTCAACCCCTTCCATAAATGCCGGTTCCCATGCAGGCATGTGGCATAAAAGGCTTCCATTGCCACAGCCCAGCTCCAATACGGTTTTACCTTGTACGTCAACTTTGTTTATGGGACTAAACCATTCTGTAAACTGTTCAAACGTATAAACAGACCCAATAGGCAGGTTATTCCATGAAGTAGCAAAAGCATCAGCAGTAAGCTGATCCTGGGATGTATTGGTCACCTTACTTTTTAATAAATATGTATTCTATTTCTTCAAATCCGCCAACCCAAAAACACCATAACCTCGAACATAAAAACGGACTTAAATTGGCAAAAAAGTTTATAAAAGCATTAACACCACGCATAATAAAAATCGTGAATTTTCTTACTCCCATATAGGGTAGCAAGTGGAAAAAGGCAAAATAGTGTAATCTCATTTTTTGCAATTCAAAATCTATACCAAAATAGCCCGATTTTGTATAAGTGGAA
>Ga0206878_10083_pt2 | contig 38999 bp, 22 predicted proteins | sample Alteio_BWOrgCont_8_FD_152621 | JGI IMG/M metagenome (GOLD analysis project Ga0206878, IMG submission 152621) | Enriched cells from forest soil in Barre Woods Harvard Forest LTER site, Petersham, Massachusetts, United States -... | ecosystem: Environmental > Terrestrial > Soil > Temperate forest >... | reverse complement strand
AATAATTATATTGATATGCTCACCCGACTTCCCGATATGCCATTGTTTGTTATGAATCACCTTAAAAATGATCCGCAAAAGGTAGAAATGCGACAAAGGTTTTTAGGCTCATACTTTATGAAACAGATACAAGGGGCGATGAAAAAAGGCGAAATAGTGAATATGAACCCGTTTAATATTATGATAAATATTGTTGGGCTTACCATCTTTCCTTTTATAGCAAGGAACATGGTTCAAAATAATCATGGAATAACACCTGAGCAATTCAATTCCTTAATGCAGGAACGGAAAAAACTTATCCCCAAATGGATAGCTGCAATTCTGAAAACAAAATAAAAAATCTACGATGAAAAAAATATTCTTAACGATATCAATTATAGCATCGGGCCTAATATCAAATGGACAAAGTCCTTTGCTGCTCGATACATGCTATGCTCTTGCCCGGCAGCAATACCCTCTTATAAAACAACTGGGGCTAATAGACAAAACGAAAGATTATAACATATCTAATGCTGCCAGGGGTTATTTACCGCAAGTAAATTTTAATGGCCAGGGCACATATCAATCTGCTGTTACTTCTATACCACTCGATTTCAGTTTTGGCGGGTTTAAATTCTCTATTCCAACCTTACCCAAAGAGCAATTTAATGTACATGGAGAACTGGATCAGACTATTTATGACGGGGGAATAATTAAGCAACAAAAAAATGAGCAGGATGCCAACGCCGATATTCAAAAACAAAATGTGGGTGTACAACTTTTTGCGCTTAGAGACAGGATAAACCAGATTTTTTTTGGTGCCTTGCTTATAGATGCCCAGGTAAAACAAAATGAACTTACTCAGAAAGACCTGCAAAACAGTGTAGACAGGATGCAGGCTAACGTAAACAATGGCACAGCATTATCAAGTAACCTGGATGAATTACAAGCAGAACTTATACAACAGGAACAGAATGAGATAAGCCTTAAGGCATCTCGCAAAGCGTATATGGATATGCTCTCCGTATTTATAAATCGCCCTTTGAATGATACTACACAGCTTGTAGCTCCAGGTGCCGTAACTGTATCTGATAGTATTCACAGACCCGAATTATCATTCTATGATGCACAAAAAAAGAATGATGATGTACAGGATAAATTACTTAATGCAGGCAATCGCCCTAAGTTTTCTTTCTTCTTCCAGGGTGGTTATGCCCTTCCAGGCTTAAATGGATTTGATGTTGATCCGGCGTGGTATTATATAACCGGGTTTAGACTTTCGTGGTCGCTCGGCGGTTTGTATACACTCAAAAATCAAAGGCAACTACTTAACATAGATAGGCAAGGCATAGACGTGCAAAAAGAGGACTTCGTTTTCAATACACGTATTAATCTTAAGCAGCAAAGTGCTGATATGATAAAGCTAGGACAGCTTATCAATAAGGATAATGATATTATTGGCAAACGTACTCTTGTAAAAAATTCTGCCAAGGCACAACTGGATAATGGTACCATGACAGTGCATGATTATATAAGTGAAGTGGATGCTGAAGATCAGGCTAAGCAAAATCTTATCCTACATCAGGTTCAATTATTAATGGATGAATATAACTATCAAAATACCTCAGGCAACTAAAATTAAATTCTAATGATTATGAAAAAAGTATCACTACTAGCGATAGCAACTACCTTATTCTTCGCTTCGTGCCACAATAGCGAAAATGATTTTGACGCAGCAGGAGCATTCGAATCTGTAGAAACCATTGTATCTACTGAAGCCTCCGGAACTTTACTACAGTTTAACGTTGAAGAAGGTCAAACCTTGCAACCCCATCAATTTGTAGGGTATGTAGATAGCGCCCAACTTTATTTCCGTAAAGAGCAACTAGAAGCGCAAATAGCATCGACCAGTAGCCAGGTCCCTAACATACCTGTTCAAATTGCATCGCTGCAAGCACAACTGGCCGAGGCAAAAACGAATCTTACCCGTATGAACAATCTATTCAAGGCTAGTGCAGCAACACAGCAACAAGTGGATGATGCAAATACCCAAGTAGAAGTGTTGAACAAACAAATAGAAGCGCAAGAATCAACCCTGGGCATTGCATCTACTACTTTATCAAAAGATATTGCTCCCTTGCAACGCCAGATAGACCAGACGAATGATCAGCTGGCTAAATGCAGGATCATTAACCCTATACACGGAACCGTGCTTACTAAATACGCCGAAGACCATGAAGTAGTTATGCCAGGAAAGGCGCTATACAAGATTGCAGAAACAGATACACTTATCCTTAGAGCTTATATAACCGGATCTCAACTCACAGAAATTAAGCTAGGGCAAAAGGTAAAAGTGAGAACAGACCTAGGTGCTAACCAATATCGTTTTTACACGGGAACTATTTATTGGGTATCCGATAAATCTGAATTCACACCTAAAACTATTCCTACCAAAGACGAAAGAGCTGACCTCGTATACGCAATAAAGGTAAGAGTGGTGAACGATGGCTATCTTAAAATTGGTATGTACGGAGAAATGAGCATTAAACAATAATGAGCGCAATAGTATTAGATCATATTACAAAAACCTATAACAAGGGGACTATCATTGCGGTAGATGATGTTTCATTTTCTATAGAGAAAGGTGAAATATTCGGTCTCATCGGTCCGGATGGAGCAGGCAAAAGTACTATATTCAGGTTGCTTACTACACTTCTTTTACCGGATAAAGGCACTGCTAATGTAGGCGGCTTTGATGTCGTAAAAGATTTTAAGTCCATCCGAGGAATACTAGGTTATATGCCTGGTAAATTTTCCTTGTATCAAGATCTAACAGTAGAAGAAAACCTTGAATTCTTTGCTACCGTATTTGATACTACTATCGAACAGAATTACGATCTTATAAAAGATATTTATGTTCAGCTTGAGCCTTTTAAAGATCGTAGGGCCGGCAAGCTTTCTGGCGGAATGAAGCAAAAATTGGCCCTTTGTTGCGCTCTGATACATAAACCGGAAATCCTTTTCTTGGATGAACCTACCACAGGTGTTGATGTAGTATCACGACGGGAATTCTGGGATATGCTAAAACGCTATAAGCAACAAGGGATCACCATACTTGTCTCTACATCTTATATGGATGAAGCTACTTTATGTGATCGTATTGGCCTTATACTTGGTGGTAAGGTATTATCAATAGCGAGCCCGGAAGACACGATTAAAGCCTATTCAGAAAAGTTATATGCAGTTAAGGCATCTTCTATGTATAAGCTGCTTACCGATCTGCGGAGTTATGGGGACACTATTAACTGCTACACTTTTGGCGAATACATTCATTTATCAATTAAAACTAGCGAAGAAGAATTAAGAAAATATATTCAGGGCAAAGGACACGAAAACCTTGAACTTAAAGTAATTACTCCCACAGTAGAAGATTGTTTTATCAAGTTATTAAAAGACAAAGATGAGCGAAATAGTAATAAAGACAAATAAGCTTACCAAACGCTTTGGCGAATTTGTAGCCGTGGATGAAATTACATTCGAGGTGCAAAAGGGAGAGATATTTGGCTTCTTGGGTGCAAATGGAGCTGGTAAGACAACTGCCATGCGGATGCTATGTGGTTTATCTATTCCAACTTCAGGCGAGGCTATAGTTGCCGGTCATGATGTCTTTAAGGAACCCGAGGAGGTAAAAAAGAACATAGGTTACATGAGTCAGAAATTCTCATTATACGAAGATTTGACCGTGGTTGAAAATATTGAATTTTATGGAGGAATTTATGGACTTAGCAACCAGGAGATAAAAGATAAAAGTGCAGAACTAACTGCCAAACTTGGATTACAAAGCGAAGCAAATAAACTTGTGCGTTCATTGCCTCTGGGATGGAAACAAAAACTTTCTTTCCTTGTTGCTATAGTGCACCAGCCAAAAATTGTTTTTTTAGATGAGCCTACCGGTGGTGTGGATCCTTATATGCGTAGGGAATTCTGGGATCTGATCTACGAGGGTGCCGACAAAGGCATTACCATATTTGTTACAACCCACTACCTTGATGAAGCTGAGTATTGCAACCGCGTAACTATTATGGTAGACGGTAAAATAGAAGCACTTGATTCCCCAAAAAAATTAAGAGAACAGTTTGGAGTAGCAACCATAGACGAAGTATTTTATAAACTCGCAAGACAAGCAAAACGTTCAGCGGATTAATACAAACATGAAAAGATGAAACAACTGCTGTCATTTGTAAGAAAGGAATTCCTTCAGGTTCTGAGAGATCCGAAAACGCTTTTAATGCTATTTGGCTTGCCAGTTATTCAAATAGTACTATTTGGCTTTGCTCTCACTAATGAGCTAAAGAATGCCAATATTGTAGTAGTAGATAATGCCAAGGATTATGCATCTGAGCAGATCATCAATAAAATAGAAGGTAGTAAATTCTTCAGTGTTAAAAAAACATTGATGACTCCATCACAAATAAACGATGCCTTTAAAGAAGGCACAATAAAGCTTGCTGTTGTATTTCCTGCGAATTTCTATACCGATTTACTACATTTAGGAACAGCCCCTATACAAGTTATTGCAGATGCATCAGATCCTAATACAGCGGTTTCACTCAGTGGGTATATTTCAACTATCGTTGCAGACTATCAAACGAACCTTTCTAAAGATATGGCCGTTCCCTATTCCATAAGACCTGAAGTAAGAATGCTTTATAACCCGGATTTGAAAGGGGCACCCAACTTTGTTCCGGGTGTTATGGCAATGGTATTGTTGTTAGTCTGTGTAATGATGACATCTGTTTCTATAGTACGTGAAAAGGAACTGGGCACTATGGAAATATTATTAGTATCTCCCGTAAAACCCTTAATGGTTATTGTGGCCAAGGCTATACCATACCTATTATTGTCACTTGTTAATCTTGCAGCAATTCTTCTCCTGAGTGTTTACGCACTCGATCTGCCCATTAAGGGCAGCTTGTTATTACTTGTTGGAGAAAGCACCCTATTGATCATAACAGCACTATCCCTTGGTCTCCTTATTTCCACTATAACTTCATCGCAACAATCGGCCATGTTCGCTTCCATGATGGGCATGATGCTACCCACTATGTTGCTTAGTGGTTACATGTTCCCTATAGAGAATATGCCGATTGTATTGCAAGTGTTATCAAACATTGTTCCGGCTAAATGGTATTATATAATTGTAAAATCAGTTATGCTTAAAGGCCTTGGCTTTGCATTCATTTGGAAGGAGACTTTAATACTGGTAGGCATGACGATATTCTTCCTGATCATAGCACTTAGAAACTTTAAAATACGCTTAGAATAATGAGGCCACTCTGGTTTTTATTGCAAAAAGAATTCAGGCAAATATTCCGCGATAAAGGATTTATTGGCAGGTTATTTATTGCCCCTGCGATACAGCTTATCCTTTTACCGCTGGCCGCTAACTATACCATCAAGAACATTAACATTGCTATTGTAGATCACGATCATTCCGAGGTTTCTGCAAAGCTTACCGAGAAAATACTTTCATCAGGTTATTTTAAACTTGCGGGTGCTACCGACTTTAATTCAAAAGCGGAAAAGCTTATTGAAGACGATAAGGCTGATATAGTTCTTGAAATACCTGAAGGCTTCGACCGTTATCTTATTAATGAAGGCAGTCAGAATTTGGCCATACAAGTAAATGCAATAAACGGGGTTAAAGCCAGCGTGGGTTATGCGTACCTAAGTGGTATAATAACTGATTATAATAACCAGATACGATTGGATTGGGTCGATCCGAATAACCCGGGTACATTACCTACTATTCCTGTTATTTCTTCTTTTTGGTATAATCCTGCCCTAACTTATTACATATTTATGGTTCCGGCAATTTTAGTATCATTGGTAACAGGCATAGCAGGTTTATCGGCAGCATTTAACATAGTGAAAGAAAAAGAGATAGGCACTATCGAACAGATAAACGTAACACCTATCAAAAAGTATCAATTTATTTTGGGCAAACTCCTCCCATTTATAGTTATGGGGGCTGTTGTTTTTACGGTTGGCATGCTGATAGCTTTAATAGGCTACCGCATTGTTCCCGTAGGGAATGTATTTATTCTTTATCTCTTTTTGCTCGATTTCCTCTTTGCTATCCTTGGCTTTGGCCTATTGGTGTCAACCTATGCAGAAACCCAGCAACAGGCCAATTCGTTGATGTTCCTTTTCATGATGGTATTTAACATGATGAGCGGCTTATACACTCCTATAGATAGCATGCCCATATGGGCTAAGTTCATCACTCATCTTTTCCCTGTAAGTTATTTTATTGATGTGATGCGCATGGTAGTAATTAAAGGCAGTGGTATTGCAGATATTAGCATGCACATGCTTTATGTATTCCTCATTGGTCTTGTGCTAAACACATGGGCCATCCTGAATTACAGAAAGACTACCTGATTAGCTTATTGTAGCTATCGCACTTATGGCTATTACTCGGCTCTGATTTCAACAACCTTAGTTTTAAAAGTATTTCCACATCTTTTTACTTAATTGTAATTGAATTCATAGATTTGAACAAAACCTGAACATGAGAAAATATACTTTCCTCACTTTATTTATTCTTTGTGCTTCTTCAAATTTTGCTCAAAGTGTATATGCTCCTTTAGATAAGGACTACTATGATTTGATAGACAGGTTAGATATAAAAGCAAATTCAGGGAATATATATACAAGCTCCAAACCATACTTGCGAAAAGATATAGCGGCTCTGGCCGATACACTCATAAAGGACTCTATATTTCATTTTTCTGCGGTTGACAAACGCAACATGAATTACCTGCAAAATGATAATTGGGAATGGAGTAAATTATCCGATTCGGGCAACAGTAAAAAACCCATCTTAAAATATTTATACAGAAAGAAAAATGATTTTTATACTGTAAATACAAAGGCCTTTCAATTACAAATCAATCCTGTTTTATACTTTACGTATGGAAAGGAAAGTGATCCTTTAGAAGGCATATCTTCTCGCTCAGATTACCTTAATACACGTGGTGCAGAGATTAGAGGCAGTATAGACGGCAAAGTTGGATTTTACAGTTTAGTAACCGATAACCAAGCCCTGTTCCCGCAATACGTTGACGACAGGATCGCAGCCACTGGCGCAATTCCCGGTGAAGGATACTGGAAAACATTCAAAGCAAACGGATACGATTTTTATTCAGTAAACGGATATATTGATTTTAATATAACCAAGCATATAAGCACCCAGTTTGGTCAGGGGACCAATTTTATTGGTGATGGTTATCGTTCTCTCATGTTATCCGATTACTCAGGCAACTATCTCTTCTGGAAGATAGACACGAAGGTTTGGAAATTTGAATACATTAACCTCTACGGAGAAATGGTGGCAGATAACCTCGGGCACTTTACCGGTGATATAAACTATCCACGCAAGTATATGGCCTTGCACTATCTTGTATTCCATGTTCTCAAAAACTTTGACATAGGCGCATTTGAAAATATAACCTTCGGCAATACAGACTCTATTCATAATAGAGGATATGACCTGTATTATCTTAACCCCATTATTTTTTATAATGCCGTGGAAAACGGCCTTGGCGCACCTGACAAAGACCACATAGGCTTTAATTTTAAGTGGAACTTTCTACATCACTTTTCTTTGTACGGAACCATTTTCCTGGATGAATTCAATCTCAGCCAGATCACTGCAGGAACAGGATGGTGGGCGAATAAGCAGGCTGGCCAAATTGGCTTGAAATATATTGATGTGTTTGGTATCCATAATCTTGATCTGCAACTGGAAGGCAATATCGTTCCGCCATACACCTACACTCACTTCTCATATTCCACAACCAAAAATTATTCCTACTATTCAAACTATACTAACGACGATCAGCCGCTTGCAGATCCAATGGGAGCAAACTTTTATGAGGCCATAGCTATACTGAAGTACCAACCCACATTTAAGTTAACCCTTACCGGGAAGCTTATCTATACTTTAATAGGTCTCGATTCTGCCGGTATTGATTATGGAAGCGCACCGGGGCAAAACTGGGGAAGTAATGTTATGCTCGATTACAACACAAGGATGCACGACTACGGTAACTTTATTGGCCAGGGGGCTAGAACGACTATTGAATATTTAAGCTTTGGTGTAACCTACCAGGTAGTACATAATATGTTCATTGATCTTACTGCAATTCATAGGGTAGAAAATAGTAAGATATCTTATTACAACAGTGACGATAATATTTTCTCCATTTCATTCAGATGGAACATAGCCAAACGGTTACAGGAGTTTTGATATACATAGGTAGAGTTTAGATACATCCGGGGCCTTCCAATTTTGAGTAGAAAGCATTTGTGTTGTTCTCACCGCACACATTTCACCGATAAATTTTCTGCGTTCACTTTCTATTACACTCATTTCATAGAAAATCGGTTAGAGGATTGTCTTATCGGCCCTACCTTGCATTCGATATTTAAACGCGGGATTAACTTATTAAGATCCTCCTCCTCCCAGCGCCGAACCCATAATCCCTCTTAATCATCGGCATGTTAAAACCCTAGGGAGGAGGTTTTTTACTCAAACTAGCAAAAAAAGAAAGGACCATATGGTCCTTTTCTTTTTAAAATATAGTGTTTCTCTTTAAAACAGATTTACATTTAAAGCTGAAAGAAAATCTTCCACCCTTCTCTTTGCGGCCTCTTCATCATATCCTTCACCTATTACTTCCGTCACTTTTTTATTGTCAATCTTATAGTAAATTTTCTCAGGCGAAAAATCATTATGATATTCAATAAAGCCCTCAGGCACTTCGTCTATTTCACCTTTCAATTGTGCTATTTCATCTTCTACTATACTATACCGAAAGTGTTTCATAAAATTCCATTTAGTTCATTTACAAAGGTAAATACACTGATTTGCTTCTCATTTATTATTCGACAGACTGCCGAATAAATAATCTGAAAGCAATTATTACACAAGCCTTAACATTCACTTAATATTAGGTATGTAGTTTTATATTCAATCATAAATAAAGATATGAAGTCATTCCCCTTGTTTAGCGCTTGTAGCTTAGGTGCGGTTTTATTATTTGGTTCTCTAGGATGTTCACGTTTTGGACAAAAGCAAGACTACACTTTTGTAGTATTGGGTGATAACCGCGTGGCCCCCGAAGATACAGTAGGCAACCCAAGTACCACTAACACATACCAGTTAAAAAGGATGTTTGAGGAGATTGCGCAATTAAGGCCACTGCCCAAATTTGTGTTCTTCAACGGAGATTTGATACTTGGCTATACAGATGGCGACACAGTAAGATTTACACGCGAACTGAGAGAGTGGATAAAAATATACAAAGCGTCTTCTCTCGCTAAAACAGATGTGAAGCTGGTTACCATAGCCGGTAACCATGAAACCTGCGAAAAGATCGGGAACGCAAGAGTTGCTATGCAGGCCAATGAAAAAATATTCGTTCGTGAGATGAAAGACTATATTATGAACGACAACGGACCTCATGCAACAGGGCTAATATCTAACACAGACAGCCTTATGAGTGATCAAAGTAAATTGACTTATTCTTTTGATTACGGCGGGGACCACTTTGTGATATTTAATTCTGATCCTTTAGATCGTGAAAGTCGGGTGCCTTATCACTGGCTTAATAAGGATCTTAAAGAAGCCAGGAAAGACGGTGCACGCCATATTTTCTCGTTTCAGCACAAGCCACCATTCCAGACGCACTATCTGTCGGAACCTGCATTAGAAGAACACGCATCCAATCGCGATAGTATGTGGGCCTGCTTGGTAAAGTATGATTGCGATGTTAATTTCGCTTCTCACTATCATATTTGGGATACTGTTCAACCCCATAAGGGTAAAACCTGGTTGGTGGTTTGTGGCAATGCAGGAGCGCCTATGCAGCCAGACTGGCCACAGTATTATTACGGTTTTACAATTGTAAAAGTTAACGACAAAGTTGATATTACAAGTATGGGCAGAGATGCTGACAAAGATCATCAAACAGCTCCAGCGCCGGATAAACTTACTATGATCCGGGCTCATTTTGTTATCGACTAAAAGAGCCGTCATCTTATCTCTTCTCTTCTGAAAGCGGAGCTTATCTTGCACGTAATCAACACACAGTCCACTGAGGAGACTGAGTTGCACAGAGAAGAACAATAGTCGCCCTGAACTTGTTTCAGGTCGCATCAAATTTCTGTCTTTTTTTAAGCTAATTTTTGCACTAAAGCAGTACAAAAAATAACAATAAAAATAACAACACCCACCTTTCTAAACCCCTTTATTGGCAGGGTCTCCATTGTTAAATACAACGATTTACAATAGTAAAATATCAATAGCCTGATAATCATGATTTTACACTTGTAAACAAGTGAACACCTAATTTAAATACTAATTGCCTGGTAGTTATTACGCAAATAAGTAATAAATAAAAAAGCCCCCCGAATACCGGGAGGCTTTTTTAAATTGTGTGTGAAATTTCTCTTAGTGCTGGTTACCCGAGTTATTAACCTGGTAGCAACCTATATCAACACCTGGGGCGCTAACAATAGGAGCAAATTGCGCGTTTTTAACATCTGCTGTAACAGGGTTAGCTATGTTAGCAAAAGCTGAGAAGCCTGTGTATCCTTTGCCAATTGCAGGAGAACCACTTACAAGATGGAAAGTAAAAGTACTTCCTTTAACTGATACACCATCTTCAGCAGAGTTGATACAACCTAAACCAAAGTAAGTTGGACCACTTCCTGTTGGTGTAGGCGCTGGTAATGTATAGCCATCAAACATTGGATTGTTTGCCGTAGCTGCACTTAACGGAGCACTATACGCTGAGTCATCATAAGGAGGATTATAAAAAGGCTCAGACAAATTCAGATTCCATGCTGTTGTAATGTTCGCAGGAATTATGTAAGCTGAGATCTTTGTCCATGTACCTGCCTGGGTAGGGAAACCTTGGTTGATCTCACGTATTGAATCTGCATAGTAGTAGTTATTACCAATATGAACATTTGCAGTATCCGGCATAGGAATTCCGTTTTGGCCATCACCTACACGAATACCATTACGGCAGTTTACAATAAGGTTATTATATATCAAACCTCTTGCGCCTTGTTCAATATCAATGTCAGATCCGCGGCTTGTTGGAGATGCTTGTCTGTATCCGCAGTTAACGTATGTATTGTTGTACATGTTAATATTACATTCAACATAAGGGCCCGAACCTTTATCAGAAGCCTTGGTTGAGTTTGTTGCATTACCTATGCAAAGGTTATATGCCATATCTCCTTGTGAACCATGTTTTGCGTTCAAACCATCACCACCTAAATAACCCATTTTTTCTAAGGTATTCCGGGCAAGGTAAAGGCGACCTTGTTGTATACGTATACAATCATCATCGCAACCATATATCCAGCTATCTGTAAAGATCAGATCACCGGTAGGTCTTTGGAATAGAATACTGTATGATGCACTGCCAGATGCTCCGCCTACAAAAGGCTCTGTATTAAGGAATGTGGCTCCGGTAAATTCAACGTGGGTCCACCTAAGGTCGCAAAGTGTACATGATGTATCGCAATTTATACCTGTCCATAATATACCGGGACTGGCAAATGCAGGATCGCTGTTAGGGTTTGAACTTGGTACGTCAACTTTGGTAGTACCGCAAGAAGTGAACCAGTTAGGTTGAGATGGAGTTCCCAGTGATATAAGAACACCTTTAACAATAATGGTTACACCTGGGCTAACACAAACTTTTACACCTGCCTGCAGAAGAACTGTATCTCCTATTGGAATGGTAAAGTCCCCCTGTAAATTATAAGTGTTACCTGTTGTCATGGTTCCCTTATACGCGCCAGCTGCTAAATTACCAGGACTGATAGGTTGACCTATCTGGAAGGGAGGAGTTGAAACAGTAGTAGTTTCGTTACTGCTAGTCTTTTTACAGGATGACAGAAAAGTAGCTGTCACCAAAGCTGCAAAAAGAATTGTAGAGATCTTTTTCATTTTGTTTATTTATTAGATTTTGAGCAAAAGTCAATCATTGAGATAACGTTAACATCTAACCGAGGTTAATTAATCATTAACAAATATTCGCTTGTATTAAGAGAATGCTAACAGGTACTTATTGGTCTTTTGTTGATTATTTTCAGCTGTAATTACCCTATGTGCTTCGCATTCAAGCAATACACTCTTTAAAGAAAAAGTTTATCTGTCTACTGAAATGAGTAAGAGCCCTTTGTAATCAGAATTTATACTTCAAGCCCAATAAATAGCTTTGCCCATATACAGATTTCTCCACCACTATACTGCTCAGGTAACCATTACTTGAGTCCTGATTAGACCACCAGTAAGCTGTTCTTGGAATATTATCGTAAGGATTTGGAGGGAACATACGAATTATAAAAGGGGTGTTAAGTATGTTATTTATTTTCCCATACAGGCTTAAATTTATTTTTTTGCTTAACTTCTTGTTGAAGGAAAAATCAAGCTTGGTCATCGGCATTTGCCATAAGTTAAGCCCGTACCACTCGGAAACATAGGCAATGGACTTACCTGTATACACGGCAGACAATTCCGCATCAAATCCTATTTTAGGCTCTTTGTAAAGCAAAGAAAGATTAGCGACATTATCAGCTTGCCCTTGCAATGGCCTTGTTTCACTAACAGTAAGTCGTTCGGTACCACTACCACCGGGGATATTTTCATACTCCTCGGCATTTACCGTAATGCTTGAGTGGGTATATGTATAGTTACCTGATATTCCGAATACACGGAAAAAGTACTTGGTTGCCTGCAATTCAAAACCATAATTAATAGCAGGATTGGTATCTCCTCCAATATTAAGCGGTTCTTCATCTGTTGCTGAAGGGCCACCGCCGGGTGTAGGCACTATGCCAAGCTCCACAGGATCATATATTTGTTTATAAAAAACACCGGCTAAAAGCTGTTCCGAAGGATTAGGATAGAATTCATAACGCAAGTCGTAATTATTTGCCTGGGTATGCTTTAAAAATGGATTACCTATTTCCGTATATACATCGGTAGGTTGAGAATAAGGCACTATGTCAATAAAATTGGGACGGGAAATAGATGCAAAATAACTAGCCCTTAAGGCTTGTTTACCTGTAATTTTAAATTTCACTTCTATACTTGGTAGGTAATCTGTATACTGTTTCGATCCGTATTGTTCCGGAATAGTAATTGGTTCATCATCCTGGTATGCCTGCGAGGTGTTTTCCACGCGCATTCCACCTACTACTTCGAACATGGGACCCACCGTAAACTTCGCCATCCCATAATATGCCATCACATCTTCCTGTATCTGGAAGCTATTATTATTATTCGGTGTTCCGCCAGGGTTTTGGAGAACATAATACTGAGTATTGCTTAAAATGTTATATATATTGGTAAAGTTTGTCTGGGTAGGAGTAGCGTTAAAATCGTATTCATTATCAAAAGCATCTTTGTTCTTATCCCTATTCATGGCCCCTACTTTTATCATTACTTTCTGCCCTAGCAATTTAAAATAGTAGGAGAGATTGATATAACCACTAAAATCCTGGTCACTGCTTTGCTGCCAAACTCTTGATAGACTGGAAAAAATGGTGCTTGTTGAGCCTACACTCCCCAATAAGGAAAGATTATCCCAATCGGGTGTATTGGCCCAGGCACGAGCGTATGCTGCCGTCCAGTCAAGGAAAAAGTGACTGCCAAGACTATCGTAGCCCTTTAAGGTGGTATTTAAAATATGCTGATAAATTACCTGAGACCTATAGGCTGGATCGAGCTCACTACCAGGAAGAGTATTGTCTGTATCATCCTCCATTCGGGTTTCCTTTTGCACCATTTCGGTATAAACGGTATATAAGGTTATTTTATGCTTTGTGTTAAATTCATAATCCATTTTAATGTGTCCTGCACCCCTGGTTTGTTGAATATAATAATCCCTGCTTGACTGGTAATCCCAAAGAGGAGTATTGAAAGTAGGGCTTGGAAGTGGTATTTGTTCTTCCTTCATAAAGAAACCGTCTGAAGCAGTGTAAACATTTTGGTAGTTACCAGATACCAGTACACCAAACTTATTATTAAAAAACCTATCACCAACTGTAAACCCGGATACAATGTTTGGAGGGGTTGGCACATCTCTGTAAATTAATGTTCCTAATGGAAAATCTGTTTCCTTTGCCATATAAGATGGACCATTAACCTGGCCGGGAGAATTTGCATTAACCCCGGCAGTACTAAATGTTTGAAAACCCTTATTTAAAAGTAACTGGTCATAACCGGTAGCCACATCAGCATTAAAAACAAAGGCATCCGGTGCATCCTTTAATACAAGGTTCATGGCGCCCCCAATCGCATCACCTTCCATATCGGGTGTTAAAGTTTTGGCAACTTCTAAACGTTCCACCATCGCAGCAGGGAAAAGATCCATGGGTACATACCTGTTCCCATAATCGGGGCTGGGTATCTTTACTCCATCTATGGTTGTATAATTGTATTGCTTATCCATACCGCGTATGATTGCATACTTACCACCACCTGTGGCCGACTTCTGTACTACGACACCCGAAACTCTCTGCAATACATCACCTATGGTAAGGTCAGGTAATAGATCTATTGTTTTGGCCGACATTATATTCATTACATAATCTGCATTCTTTTCTTCACTTCTCGCATAATTATCCGAGCCCTTTTCGCTATTAGCAACTACCTGCACCTGGCCCAGGTTAACCATTTCTTCGTCCATTAAAAAATCCTGTACCACGGTTTGATTTGCATCCGTTATAACTACAGATTTTTCTAGTGTTACATACCCAAAAAATTTCGCAACAAATGTGTATGTACCTGGAGCAAGGTTTTTAATAATATATGTTCCATCCAACCCCGCGGACCCATTCACCTGGTTATCATCTTTATTAAATATTACCGCCCCTATTAAGGCTTCTTTACTTTTCGAATCTTGCGCTTTGCCTCTGATAACAGCCGCGTTGCCATTTATTATAATGCATGTAAACAGACAAAAACAGCACAAAAACTTATACATAACTCCTTTAAATTCCATAATCCCTTAAATTTTCAGCAAGACTAGTTTCATAATCTTACCTTAATATTAATGCCGCATTAATTATTTGTAATCATTGCTCAACATATTGTACGGAGCTGTCACGTACAACGCCTCCCGGGTAGATAAATCTATTTTCAGGCTGAGGAGTAGGAAAGGAGGATGAAGAAAATTTACATTTTCACTATGTGGAACACATTTATTGAGCGTTCCGTTTGCAAGCGTAATATGTATGTACCCTGGTTAAGGTTTATTGCTTTGCTAACGTTAGTTGAATTAATCGTAAATTGATATGAGAACAAATTCCTTCCGCAAATGTCAAAGCAACTCATCACACATTTTTCTCCCATACTTGCAGCATCAAAGTGCATAATTAATTCATTCGTAATAGGGTCATTTACTGCAATCTTCTCATTCTCAGTAATTACAGAAGCTACTGAATTTACTGGATTTGCAGGACCACTGCCTGTAGTATTATAAGTAACAGCCAGCTTTACCATGATGGGATATTTATCAGATAAAAAGAAGAGTGCGTTAACCACATTAGATGGAGCCGAATTATTCTTACCATTTGTTGTACTATCATTTTCTGATATACCAAGGCGGTTGCCATCATTGCCCAGCGTAGTGTATGAATTAGGAATATACCTTATATAGTCTGTATTATGTATTATCCATCCTGATAAAAAACTATGTATATACCAATCCTTAGCTCCCCCGCTTGTGCCACAACTATTCGGATAAGTAGAAGACAAACGGGTTGATGTATTCAGGTAGCCTGGACATAATGTAGGCGTGGATTCCCAACCAAGCGGATAGCTTAAATTATGATCGGGGCTAAACGGTGGATCGTAGAACATGAAACTTGTGTCATTCCCCTGAGTATATCTTTCATAGCCTATTTCACCGCTTGTATGTGTATTAAAATCTCCCATACTTATAAGATTAGGAAGATGATAAAATTTCTCCTTCAATTGATCTATCACCAAGGTATCCTGCTGGTCGCGTTGTGCTGACGAAGTACCCGAAACAGTGTGATTTAAAATAAAATAAAGAAAGGTGCTGTCGTGAGTTGTACTTAGGTTTGGATCCTTATAATATAATTTGTACAGATCAAAATCCTCCGATATACTTATCAGATTCTTAACAGACACGAAACCTAACTTATTCTGATCATAAAAAAGAACGTCCATATCATTACTCCCGGATACATTAGTTAAGGTACAATAATTATATCTCAAAGGGAATGCCACATCAAGCGAATTTTTTATTATGCTGTCTGCAAAACCATAAGGCGATATACCATTATGATCTGTTGGTGTTACCATTATAGACTGCACCTTGACTAAACCTAATATATCAGGATTAGCATACTGTACAATGGTTTCCAATTTTCCCTCAAGGTAGCCATTTGAACCTTGACATCCATCACCGAAATGAAGTACATTGTATGCCATTACGCGCAATGTATCTTGCTGAGCACTAACGGTTATCCCATTAAAAATATACAGGCACGAAAGCACTGCAATGTGTAAGCATTTACTTCTCATAAATCTCTATTTGATCTCCTATTCTTAAAAGTGCAAACATAATATACCATACTCTCTTCCGGGAGTCATTAAGAATTTCGTAATAAAAAATTAACAGAGAGGCCACTTCATTACTTGTATGTAAAAATAATTTGAGGATTTGTTAATATGGCATTAACACCTAAGTAAAGACTCAATCATAAAGTTGCAACTCAGTATGCAAGCCTTATAACAGGGCATAATAAGTAGAATAATGGAAGACGTAAATGTGCTTATTGTAGATAATAATAAAGAAGAACGAGAACTTATATCTCATATTCTTAAAGGTGAAGGATACTCTGTGTTTGCCGTTGGTGATGGAAAGGCGGCAATTAACAAGGCAAAGGAAATATCTCCACTGATAATCATTTTGGAAGTTACTCTGCCAGAGATGGATGGCATTGAAACTTGCAAAGAGCTGAGAACATTGCCCGAATGCAAACACTCAGGCATTATGTTCCTGACATCCAGAACGGAAGACTATACCCAAATTGCAGCACTGGATGCAGGAGCCGATGATTATATTTCAAAACCAATAAGACCAAGAGTTTTATCAAGCCGAATTAAATCACTGATAAGAAGAACAATTAAACCTGATAAAGGTTCGATTGCATTAGGGCATGACCTGTTTATTGACAAACCATCACGCTCTGTTCGGATTGGTAAAAAAGAAATAAACCTGTCTAAAAAAGAATTTGACCTGCTGGAATTACTTGCTTCAAAACCCGGAAAAGTATATAGCAGGCAGGCTATACATGATATGGTTTGGAATGGTGATTTGGAAATAAGTGACAGAATTATTGATGTACATATATGGAAGCTCCGCCAGAAATTAGGTAAGGAAAGAATAGTCACCTTAAAAGGTATAGGCTATAAAATGGAAGTATCCTAGGGATTATACTTAGTAGTTGATTTCTTAACACGGCATTAATAATACAATAAAGATGGTAGGATATACTTGCATTGGTAAAAATTAATCATCCTAAAAAAATTAAAATGAAAACAAAACTCCAACTTTTTATCTTATGTATTTTACTTGCTTTCTCCGCAAAGCAAGCCAACGCTCAAACACTTATTCAATTCTGGGACTTTAACAATGTTCGTCCGCTTACAGGTGCGGGAGGTGATAGCCTGGGAACAATGGTTAGCTATGATAGTATTAATAGCCATTATGGATGGGATACACTTCATGCTACCTATCCTCTTTATCCTGCTTATTCAAAAGTAGCTGGTGGCAAGATCGTTTACATTCGCCCAATGTACCATTATGCATCTATCCATGATAGTATCCTTGATTCAAAGGGGCCTGGTGGATCATACATTTACGATTACAGCAGCAGCCATTATACCTACTTTACATCAAGCGACAGCTCTTTTGCAGAAGGAAACGGATTTATCAGAACACGCAATCCTTCGGATAGTGCTGCGATTTATGTTTATGCACCTACAACCGGGTATAATAACATCACTTTTCAATTTGCTATTACAGCATCGAGTAGCAGTGGTGCAATGTATAATGTTTTCTCCTATAGTACAAACGGAGGAACTACCTGGAAAAACCTTACAGGTGTAATGGACACATTTACAGTAGGAGGACATCATTATCCTGATACATTACTTGCTACCAATTCTATAACTGATGTTAGTGGCTGGTTCCCGGTTAATATTAATTTAACTTCGGACGCAAGTGTTAACAACAATGCGAATTTCATATTTAGAATCATGATGGCCGGAGCAACCTCTAGAGGCACGAGTGGTAACGACCGTTACGACAATTTTGCATTTTGGTCCAACCCTCCTGCCAGTGTAGATGAAGTTTCTACCCAAGCTTCAGGATACAATGTTTACCCTAACCCTGCAAATGATATGATATCTGTGGTAGGTACATACGAAGGCAGTAAGATTATAACTGTATGCAATATTCTTGGTCAGCAGCTTAATACTACAACTAGCGCTGCAAAACAAACATCAATGAATATAGCAGACCTCAGCTCTGGTGTTTACTTCATTAACATTAAAGAAGTTGAAACCGGTGCTAACTTTACCACCAAATTCATCAAGAACTAAGAAACACTCATCTCTCAACATAAAAGGAAGCTGCAAATTTTGCAGCTTCCTTTTTTTTATTGACCATTTTCTCGTTCTTGTTTTTATATTTGCTTTACTCTCACCATAAAGCAAATACTCATTTTATGAAAAAATCCCTACTCGCAGCACTTCTTTCTCTAAGCACTCTAATTACCCAAGCACAAACTAAAACCCGCAGCTACCTTATAGATCCGGAACTGGCACCCCGGGAAAAAATTGTAAACTTCACCAATATGCGTGTTGAAGTTTCATTTGAGCCAGTAAAAGGACTTGTAAAAGGAAGAGTAACACTCATGTTCACTCCTTATAAACAAACCACAGATTCTATTTGGCTGGATGCTATAAAGATGGATGTAAAGAAATTGACACTGAATGGGAAAGACACTAAATACAAAGTAGACAGTGCGGGAATTACAATATACCCGGGCACTCCCCTAACATGGGAATCAAAAGATTCTTTAACTATTACCTATGAATGTACTCCGCGCAGAGGTTTATATTTTATTGGATGGAACGACCCGAATAATTTAAGCAGGAAGCAAATATGGACACAGGGAGAAGGCACAGATAACCGTTGCTGGATACCTATGTTCGATGACTGGAACAGTAAAATGATAACGGAAACTATTATAACATTCGATAAAGATTACCAGGTTCTTAGCAATGGTACAAGGGTTGGAGTAAAGGATAACAGCGATGGTACAAAGACATGGCACTATAAAATGTCGCATCCTCATTCTCCATACCTGGTTATGATTGGTATTGGTAAATATGAAATTGAGGATCGTAAAACAAAATCGGGCCTGCCCATCCATCTTTACTATTACCCCGATTTTAAAGATCGTGTTCACCCCACATATATGTATATGGCGGATATGATAGATTTTTATGAAAAAGAAATAGGAGTAAAATTCGGGTGGGAAAGTTATTCGCAAATACCGGTACAGGATTATATGTTCGGTGCAATGGAGAATACAACCGCTACCTTGTTTACAGATCTTCTGTTTGTAGATAAGCGCAGCTTTTTAGACAGAAACTATATTGGTGTAGATGCTCACGAACTAGCCCATCAATGGTTTGGCGACCTGGTTACCTGCCGCACCTCATCAAGCAAATGGCTGAATGAAAATTTCGCCACATACTATAGCGCTTTGTTTGATAAGGAGATTTATGGTCAGGATTACTTTGATTGGGAAAGAAGAGGACAACAAAATTCTGCCATTGAAGACGCAGAAAAAAATACATATCCTATTGGCAGTAGCATGGCAGACCAGGTAAAGCTTTACCCCCAGGGCGCGTTTGTTTTGAATATGCTTAAGTATGTAGTTGGAGGAAGGGATATATACAATAAGGCTATAAAACACTACCTGGAAAAACACAAATATGAAACTGCAGATACAAGAGATCTGCTATTGGCTTTTGAAGAATCTACAGGCATGTCCCTCGATTGGTTTTGGGAGGAATGGTACTTTAAAGGTGGTCTGCCTAATTATACTGTATCATATAGCGAGCAAAATGGCGCTACTGAATTTACTGTTGCGCAAGTACAAAACCTGTCTGAAACTACGGGCTTACCCGGTTCGGCAGATAATGAGCCATTCCGTTCTGCGGGATTGTTTAGTATGCCTATATGGTTCGAAGTGCATTACACAGATGGTACTATAGATAAAAAACAATTTTGGATAAATAAAGAGAACCAGAACGTAAGTGTACCTAATTCATCCGGCAAAAAAATAGATTACGTTCTTTTTGATCCGGGTAACCAGGTGATGAAAAAGGTAACCTTTACCAAACCATTTGAAATGCTGGAAGCACAAGCAGCCAAAGCTGAAAATGTGTTAGACAGATTCGACGCTATAGCGGCTATGCATTCTACTAAATTAGATAAGAAAAGAGATTTCCTGATTCAAACATATAATAAGGAAACCTTTCAGGCAGTAAAAGCAGAAGTAGTTTTGCAACTGGCCAATGATTCTAACCCAGATAGCAGGGCTTTACTAAAAATGGCATTGGCGGATAAAGATGTGCTTGTCCGCAAGGCAGCATTGACAAAAGTCACAAAAATACCGGCCATACTGCTTCCAGATTTTGAAAAACTACTCGCGGATTCTTCCTATGAAGTAGTTGCCACTGCATTGGAAAAGTTGGCAACTAACAATCCTGCAGGAATACCATCCTACCTCCAAAAGACGAAAGGTGTTATCGGTACAGTAGGTAGAAATGTAGAAATTAAGTGGTTGGAGCTTGCTGCAGGTTCTTCTAATGATACTTCATACATAAATACATTAGTAAGATACACCAGTAACTCTTATGAGTTCCGTACGCGCACAAATGCAGCCCAGGCATTAAAAAAACTAGATTACTTCGACAAAGATCTATTAGCTAATCTTATCAATGCGATCTTTAGTTCAAATGGAAGGCTCTCAAGCCCTGCTACAGAGGTGTTGCAATTTTTTTACGGAATGGACAGGTATAAAAAAGTAATAAATGATTACGTTGCAAGTGGTAAATGGGAGCCATGGCAAAGGGCAATTATAAAGAAAACACTTATTTAGTCACATTTAAAATTGGGCTTTAAATACTATAAAGCACCCCAAAACAGGGTGTTTTAGGTCAAGTTATTAACAAAAAACCCTATTTATCAACTATTTTAAAGAATTTTAATAAAAAAGTGTCCTGTTTACAGGCTTTTCAGCTATATTGGCTTTAATTAATTAGTCGTTAACCCAAAAACAAATCAAAAAATGAACAAAGGAGAATTGATCGATGCTATCGCATCTGAAACCAAATTGACCAAAGCAGATTCAGAAAAAGCACTTGATGCTTTTGTAAACCAAACAACCAAGGCTCTAAAAGGTGGCCAACGTGTTGCATTAGTTGGTTTCGGTTCTTTCTCAGTTGCTAAGAGAGCAGCTCGTAACGGAAGGAATCCACAAACAGGAAAGACCATCAAGATTGCTGCAAAGAAGGTTGCCAAGTTCAAAGCTGGTGCTGACTTAGCTGCTAAGGTTAACAAGTAGTCTACTACTTTAACAAGAAAAAAGCTCTGACGCAAGTCGGGGCTTTTTTTATTATATCAATTAGCATACACCTTATTCTATACAATGTATTTTTTCAATCCATACAGACTTGTCTACATAATACTATTATATTCGCGCCATATTTCCAAAAATGATATCGGTTCGCGAACGTGTTATTAATACAGCCAGTCGTTTATTTATTGAGCAGGGCTATAACCTTACAGGTATTAACCAGATCATAGAAGAAGCCGGTATAGCCAAAGCAAGTCTCTATTATCATTTCCCTACCAAAGAGGATCTGTGTATTGAATATCTAAAGAGAAGAAATGAACAGTGGCTTCAATCCCTATCGGAACATCTTAAGCATATAACTGATGCCAAGCAACGCATCATTAAAACATTTGAATATCGCGCTGTATATATCAAGCTGAACTGTTACAGTGGATGCAGTTATGTCAGGATCATTTCTGAATTGCCACAAAGAAGCAAAAAAATAGACAACCAGGTTATCCTGCAAAAAGAAAACCAGCAAAAGTTTTTCTTGGATCTTGTAAACCAGTTAAAGGGGTTATCCAAAGAAAGAAAGCTATTATTAGGAGAGGCGCTTTTTATATTATTTGACGGAGCCATAACCCAGTGCCAGATATTTAAAAATACTTTACCCATAGAAAAAGCCAAAAGGACCGCCATACGTTTGTTAAATCCCAAACCTTTATAATGAAGTTACATTTTAAAAGCCAGTTAGTATGTGGATAGTACGGTTAGCCCTGCGCCGACCCTATTCGGTAGGCGTAATGGCCTTTCTTATTCTTATCATGGGGATACTGTCTATCCGTTCTATGTTGGTAGATATTTTTCCAACTATAGATATACCTGTAGTAATTGTAGTCTGGAATTATCCCGGGCTTTCTTCGGAAGAAATGGAAAGACGGGTAGTGTTTCTCAGCGAACGCGGTATTTCTACCACTGTGAATGGTGTTGATCATATAGAATCTCAGTCCATCCCCGGAACAGGAATACTGAAAATATATTTTCAGCAGGGTACAGATATTGGTTCTGCAATTGCACAAATGACTGCCGTATCAGCCACATCTTTACGTGCCATGCCGCCAGGTATGCAGCCACCGGCTATTCTTCAGTTTAATGCTTCCAACGTACCTGTGTCGCAGCTTACCCTCAGCAGTAAAAAACTATCTGAAGATAAAATATTTGACTATGCACTTAATTTTATACGTCTCCGCTTATTTACGGTTCCCGGGCTTTCAACACCTGCACCTTACGGTGGAAAAACCCGTCAGATAAATATTGACTTGGACCCAGACGCCATGCGGGCACGGGGCATTTCACCCGCTGAAGTACTTGCAGCTTTGCAAGAATCCAATGTAATTATCCCGGCAGGCACCGCCCGTATTGGAACAAGAGAATATAATATTGGACTTAATTCGACACCTGACAGTGTGCCCGATTTTAAGAATATACCAATTAAGGTTGTGAATAAGCAAGTGGTAACTATAGGAGACGTTTCTAAAGTAGCAGATGCTTTTGCTGACCAAACCAATATTGTGCGGGTTAATCGAAGCAGAGCTGCATACCTTGTCATACTTAAAAAAGCAGGCGCCTCCACCCTAGCGGTGGTAGAAGCTGCTAAAGAAATGATACCCATAATTAAGGAAACAGCCCCGGATGGCCTGGAATTGAAAATAGATTTTGATCAATCAATCTTTGTAAAAAACTCTATTGATAATGTACTGCATGAAGCCATAATAGCATCTATCCTTGTATCATTAATGATACTTTTCTTCCTTGGAAGCTGGCGCAGTGTTATTATTGTTTGCACCTCTATTCCACTATCCATATTGGTTGCTATCATTGTCCTTAAACTTACAGGCAATACACTTAATATCATGACCCTCGGGGGGCTTTCACTTGCCATTGGTATGTTGGTAGATGATGCTACAGTTGAAATAGAAAACATTCACCGGAACCGATTACTTGGGAAACCTTTAACAGTAGCTATTCTTACTGGCGCTCAACAAGTGGCGACTCCGGCACTTGCTGCTACTCTGGCTATATGCATTGTATTTTTCCCTGTTGCGTTATTAACGGGCCCGTCTCAATTTCTATTTACTCCTATGGCTTTAGCTGTGGTTATAGCCATGATCACATCTTATATACTTTCACGTACCCTTGTAACAGCCTCTGCCCGGTTATTAATGGAACATGAGCACTTGCATAATGGGGAAGCATATACTGGCAAAAGCACCTGGCAAAGATGGTCGGTAAATTTTAATAATGCCCGCGATAAAGCATTTGATAAATTCAAAGAAGCTTATGGTAGAGTGTTGCATAGCTTTCTCATCCATAAAAGGGTATTGCTAGGTCTTGCCGGATTAATTCTTATTGGATCCTTTTCTCTTTTTTGGATAGTGGGCGAAGACTTTTTCCCCGTTACGGATGCAGGGCTTATGAAATTACATTTCCGTGCGCCCTCGGGAACTAGAATAGAGGAAACAGAAAAATTAGTGGATGCTGCTGAACAACGTATTCAACAAATAATTCCTCCTTCTGAACTGCAAACAGTAAACGATATGATAGGCGTTCCCCTATTTTATAACCTGGCATTTGTTAGTACTGATAATGCAAGCGGTATGGATGCGGAAATACTTATCTCTCTGAAAGAAGGTCACAAGCCTACAACTGACTACATGAAAAAAATAAGGCAGGACCTTAATGATCATTTTCCGGGCTGTAGTATTTATTTTCAAAGTGCTGACATTGTAACACAGGTGTTAAATTTTGGATTATCAGCGCCTATCGATGTTCAGATAGAAAATGCCGACTATAATAAATCGTATGAATATGCAAAGAAGCTACGCGATCAGATGGAAACGATTCCGGGTGCGGCAGATGTTAATATTAAACAGGTCCTCGATTACCCTGAATTGAAGTTAGATATAAATAGATCTCTTGCAGCACGGCTTGGTCTTACCCAGCAAGACGTGGCCAGTGATATGCTCATCTCTCTCTCTTCGAGCGCTCTTGTGGGTTCTTCATATTATATCAACCCTAAAAACAATGTAAACTATTTGGTTGCTGTTAAAACACCTATGGCATATCTTAATTCAGTCTCTAATATTCTTGCAACGCCTTTAACGCCATCTGTTGAACCTTTAGTAAATAAGGAGTCATCGTCACCTACAGAAGTACCTGTTTCGCAAGTGCAGTCATTAGGTAACATTGCCACTATAAGCTCGCGGAGCCAGTTCAATAATATCAATCATTATACAGTGCAAAGAGTTATGGATATTACTGCTAATGTGGAAGGGCGTGATCTTGGTTTTGTCTCGGCGCAAATACAAAAGAAAATAAACCAGCTGGGGCAATTACCTAAGGGAATGCATATAAAGTTACGCGGACAATATGAAGTAATGAACGAATCTTTTTCTACACTGGGATTAGGAATTATTCTCGCTATGGCACTCGTTTACCTTTTAATGGTCGTTCTATTTCAATCGTGGCTCGATCCTTTAATCATTATGGTTGCTGTTCCCGGTGCATTAACAGGAGTATTATGGATGCTTGTGCTTACCCATACCACCATCAATGTGGTTTCACTTATGGGTGCTATTGTAGCGGTCGGTATTGCAGTCTCCAACTCCATATTATTGGTAAATTTTGCAAATGAAATAAGAATAGAAAAGAACCTGAATGCATTTGATGCGGCACTTGAAGCAGGTAAAATAAGGTTGCGCCCTATATTAATGACTGCTCTCGCTATGGTTTTAGGGATGATCCCCATGGCCATTGGTTCTGGTGAAGGCGGTGAACAAAACGCACCCCTGGGGCGAGCTGTGATAGGCGGCTTATTGATAGCAACCGTTGTTACACTTTTTGTAGTGCCGGTAGTTTATTCTATACTAAGAACCAAAGAGCCATCTGCACATGCACTGGATGCAAAATTTGATGCCGAAGCGAATGAAGTTGAAACCACACATTAAAAATAATATTGAACATGCAATCGATTAGCCCTAAACCTTCTTCCAAAAAAATTATAGTAAGAAGCATTGTTGTACTGATCATAGTAGCAGCTGGTATAACTATTTTATACATACGACAGGCGACGAAGCTTACAGCGGAAACTCATGACAGGTTAGACAAATTAAAAGACGGACCCGTGGTTAAAATTGCAACGGCGAGTTTGAAGACTGGAGGAAAGGATCTGATATTTGTGGGAGAAGCTCTTCCTTTTCAAAATGTAACGTTATATGCGAAAATAAGTGGTTATATAGATAAAATATTGGTGGATAAAGGCGACAAGGTATCCGAAGGACAATTGCTTGCAACCATCATAAGTCCGGAAGTAGATCAATCCTATAAATCAGCGCAAGCTGATCTGGAGAATAAGAAATCTATTTTGAACAGGGATCAAACATTGCTAAAGAAAGAATACATTTCACAGGAAGTGGAAGAACAAGCAGAAACTGATGTAACTATGGCAGAAGCCAATGTTAAGTCATTAAGTGAGCAACAAGGTTACAAATATATAACTGCACCGTTTAGCGGAACGGTTACTGCCCGTTATGCAGACCCCGGATCACTGGTTCAGAATGCAACAAGTTCCCAAACAAGTGCCTTGCCGGTGGTAACAGTAGCTCAATTAAATAAGCTTCGTATTTATATATATGTTGAACAAAAAGATGCCAACGATATAAAACCGGGATGTCCTGTAGATATTACACTTACAGAAGATCCGAAATTTGATCTTAAGACTACCGTAACGAGAACCACTGGCCAGCTGGATGAACAAACCAGGATGATGACTACCGAGATTGATGTAGATAATACCAAGGATTTAATTACTCCCGGCAGCTATGTTCAGGTTCATGTGCATGTATCTGCCTCTGTTAAACTCCAGGTACCTTCGGAAGCTTTGGTAGTTAGGGTTACTAAATATTATCTTGCGGTAGTAGATGATAGTAACCAAATACATTACAAAGAAATTCAAGTTGGGGAGAACAACGGGCAAAATATTACAGTGCTATCCGGTATTAAAGAAGGCGATAAGATTGCATTAAACCTGGGAGAAAGTTTAGCAGACGGGCAAAAGGTGAGAATAGAAAAATAATAAACTACATGTGTAAAAAAGCTTTCCTCTTTACTTTTATATCGCTCGCGTTTATTCCTTTCGGATGCTATTCACAGGATTCTGCTAAAGTAATAACATTAGACAGTTGCATTAAAATAGCTGTTACCAAATCTACCGAAGTGTTGAAAGGGAATAATACTGTAGGCTTAGCAGGTACGCAGGTGCTTGCCAGCTATGGACAATTTCTACCAAACCTGGTAGCAGATGTTGGATATAATTATACAGGTGGGAAAGATTACTACGTAACTACTGTACCTACCTTGGTAGATGGAAACAAGACCGCCTTTAATTACCAGTTAACAAGCAGCATAAACATTTTCACCGGTCTTGCCAATAAATCTGCGTTAGATGCAGCACTTATGACGAAGAAGGGCGCATTGTTTTCTTTAGAAAGAGCTAAGCAACAAATAAGCTTTGATGTCACTCAATCTTACCTACAGGTTATCCTTGATAAAAAAATTGTGGCCTATGCGCAACAAAATCTTAACACATCTGAAAAACGTGAAGACCAAATAAAAGCGCTTACGGATGTTGGCAGAAAAGTAAAGTCGGACCTATACCAGCAACAGGCTGAAACAAGCAACGATAAATTATTCCTGATAAATTCCCAAAACAAATTGCGAACAGATAAGATATTGCTCTTTAAAAAATTACGGATTGATAATGCGGGTAAGTATGAATTAGCTGACATAGTTATAAATGATCAGCCCTTAAATTCTAGTTATGATAACGAACAATCTTTGATAGATACGGCGCTATCAAGACGCTATGATCTTAAATCGAGCCAGCTTAATGTGAATATAGCTGATGAAAACATTACTCATTTCAAAAGTGGTTATTTACCCATGCTCTCTTTAAATTATGGACTATATTCTAACGGTGGTACTTATTACCGTTTGTTTGTGGATGATGTGGATGCTTTACCTCCCACTCAAACAAGTTTTGCTTCACAACTAGCGCAAATATATGGCTACGTAGGACTAAATGCCACCTGGAACATTTTTGATAAATACTACACCAAAAGTAATGTTGCTGCAAACAAAATATACGCTGATAATGCCCGGATTGATTATGAAGATCTGCAGATTGAAATAACTGCAGACATAAGACAGGCGTTAGGAGATTATAAGGCTGCTCTCCAACAGGTGGAAACATCAGACAGGGGATTAACAGCGGCGCAGAATGCCTTTGATGTTATTAACGGAAGCTATAGCGCAGGCTCTGCTGACTTCATTGAACTATCTAATGCACAAATAGTTTTATTGCAGGCACAAGAAAATAAAACACAAAGTGATATCGGTTTAATGCTTCAAAAGCAGATAATAGATTTTTACCTGGGTAAATAAACAGAAGACCCTTTCTCAGGTCTTCTGTTATATCGCTATCGCTAGACTACCAATCGCGGTGTTCATGCCAAGCATGTTCGTGCCAATACCAACCACGGTGCCATCCTCCCGGATGCACAATTACACAGGATGAAAAGGATAAGATGCAGCCTATAACTGCAATCAGAAAGACTATTTTATGCGCTGGTTTTCTCATAATACTCGTTTTACAATTTACATTAATATTTAAACTACAAGAAGCAAGTTACAGCCACTCGATCTAAGGTTATTTAATTTTTCGATGAAAGAGGATAAAAACCCCCTTGAGCTTGAGATTATTACAGGCAATAAACTTCCTCAAAGAAGCCTATTTTGGATTTAGAACCTGCTGGTACCCTTAGCAAATAAAGGAGTATTTTTAAAACCTGTGAGAATAAGCGAAAACTCCCAGGCTCCTCTGCCATCAGTAAAATTGCTGAGATAGGAAGTATTTATATCATAACTAAAGCGGAAGACGTGTTCGTTTTGCTTTATTCCCACATCAACTACAATGGCATCGTTAACCCTATAGTCCCCGCCAAGCATGGGTGTCCATGTCGAGTTCTTTATCCTATAATAAGCAAGCAAGCCAATATCCTCCTCCGGAACTGCTGCCTGGTTCATATACAGAAAGCTGGGTACAAGTTTAACCTGTTCGTTCACTGCTATGTCACATCCTGCGTTAAGATTAAAGCGCATGGGTACCAGGCTCTTGACAGACGTGAATGATTCATTGGGTTCTGTAACGTGCTGTATAGAGAATCCTATAAAAGGATGGAACTGTTTACGTCTTTCTATATACTTATAGTAAATGCCATAGTTTGCATCAAACCTTATTTCCCCCGTTTTAGCAAAACTTTCGCCACTTGGTAGGCTCTGATCAAAGGTGCCATCAGACGCAGAGTATTGATTACCATAACTGTAATTATTGGGGTTGAAATCTTTATAGAAGAATCCTAACTGTATCCCGGTGGTTAAATAATGTTTGTAGTTGGATGTACCCGTTATATTGTAGGATACAGAAGGCATAAAGGTAAATGTATTATACCCTCCTGAAGGCGCTATATTGTCAATAAGATACCCTCCTACACCGAATTGTTTCCCCCATTTGTTAATTGGCATATCAAAAGCCATATAAATGGTTGAGTATGGTGCATCAATAGTTGCCCATTGCGAGCGATAATCGTTATAGAACTTGTAAGAGCCTTTATCATCTCCGTACATTCCTGTAAGAGCGGGATTCATGTATAACGAAGCAACGTCATACTGTGATAAGTGATAATCCTGCGCAAAAAGGCAGACGCCATTCAGGAGCAGAATAATTGTATAGATAATTTTTTTTATCATCCGTTTATTTATCTGAGTATAGTAACATTACCTGTCATTTTTATAGATTCTCCGCTGATAGTAACTCCCACAAGCGTCCATTTATAACAAGATTCCGGTTGTAGTTTGCCACCATATCTTCCATCCCATCCATCAGACTGGACAGTAGAGCGGAACAGTTGTGTACCCCATTCATCAAATACTCTGAAGTCCATTTGTGCAAAGGGACCACCTAATACGTAAAGCACATCATTATTGCCATCACCATTCGGAGTAAAGGCTGAAGGAACTGCTGGCTGGTTAGGTATCTTAACACAGTCATGTACGTTTACAGTATCTGTATATAACGAAGTACATCCAGAATCGGAAATTACTAAAAGGCTTACTTTATATATACCCGGAAGTAAATATGTATGTCCCGGGTTTTCTAATGCACTCTTCGTTGAGTCTCCGAATTTCCATGCCCATGTACCTATGTTTCCGAGAGCAAGGGTTGATAGGTCGCTAAACTGTGCCGAATCGGAACAATATCTGTTATATGTATAAAGAGCCACAGGTAAAGGGCTTACAAAAATATCTTTGGTTATAGTATCCGTACATCCTGCACTGGTACTCACTGCCAGAGTTACCGTTTGCGGACCTGTAGTAGTATACTTATTGGTAGGATCTTGCGTGGTTAAAGTATCATTCCTGAAATTCCACCACCACGTGCTTATGCTTCCTCTCGAAACGGTTGACAGATCAGTAAAACCTATATTCGTATTTACGCACAAAGGCCCGCTTTTGAAGTTGGCTTGTGGTTTAGATTGTATGGTAACAAGTACAGAATCCTTAATTGCACGGCAGGTTCCATTACCTGTGGTAGTAAGGTATAAAGTAGCATTACCTGCAGCTGTGTCTGCACTACCGGGTATATAAGTTGTATTTAACGAAGAGGCACTTGGCGTAAATATACCATTGCCAGTGCTGGTCCAAATTCCTCCGCTCGATACAGTTATTGAAGCATTTAAATCTACTACCTGTCCTGCGCATATTACCTGGTTACCTCCATGGTTAACTATAGGTGCAGGAGTAAACTTTAAAACTACAGTATCTGAAACGGGCAGGCAAGCATTGGTTGCAGTAAGCACAAGAGAAACTTTGTGAGCGGCTGTATCTGCGTTGCTTGGGTTGTATGTAGCATTCAACAGAGAATCTTTAGGAGTAAAGGTACCACTGCCCAGGGTCTTCCACACTCCTGTTCCCGAACCGCCTATTACAGATCCGTTAAGAACAACATTGGCATTGTTGGCGCATACTGTTGTATCTCTTCCCGCATTAACTACAGGTATAGGAGTTATCCTTATCCAAACTGTATCCTTTTCCGCCAAGCAACCGCCGTTGTCTGTGGAAGTGAGTGTAAGCTCTACCTGTTTAGCTGTTGTATCTGCGTTACTCAGGTTGTATGTTCCATTTAGCGCTGAGTCGTTAGGACTAAAAGTGCCGCTGCCGCTTGTTGTCCATTTTCCATGAGTTGAGCCGCCCGAAATAATTCCGTTAAGCGATGCACTTGTGCTGCCAGTACAAATGTAAATAGGCGCTCCCGCATTTACATCAGGAGCAGGGGTAAAGGTTACCTTCACAGTATCTATAACAGGATTACACAAGCCATTTCCGGTTGATTTAAGCGCAAGCTTGACAGAGCCTGCTGCCGTATCAGCAGAGCTAGAAATATACGTAGTAGCAAGAGAAGTGTTATTCGGGCTAAATATTCCGCTACCTGTGGTAGTCCATATACCGCCACTCGCATGTGTTATCGATCCGGAAAGACTAACGTTAGCATTATTTTTACAAAGAACTTTGTTCGGCCCTGCATTAACAATAGGACCAGGGATAACATTCACTGTGATGCTATCCTTAGATACAAGGCATCCTCCATTATTGGTTGAACTAAGTACCAGTACCACACTGCCAACTAAGGTATCTGCATTGCTTGGAATGTAAGAACAGTTGAGCGTAGTGTTATTGGGGACAAAAGTGCCGCTGCCATTGGATGTTGTCCATATACCTGTGCCTATTCCGCCCGTTATAATACCATCTAAGGGGATAGAATTATTTGCACAACCCGAGAGATTGGTACCGGCATTTGCAAGAGGTGGGCGCGTATACGTAAGATGCATAGTATCTGTAACTGCAAGACAATTACCATTTCCGGTAGAAGTTAGAACCAGGGTTACCAGGCCTGCAGCCGTATCTGCTGAACTTGGATTATAGTTTGCATTTAACGTAGTAGAATTGGGTATAAATATTCCACTACCCGAAGTTGACCATTGTCCGGCACTTGCACCGGCACCTACTTGTCCGTGTAAGCTAACCTCCAGGGTATTGTTTTTGCAAACAAACTGATCAGGCCCGGCATTTACATACGGTGCAGGTGTAATGGTAATAGTTATGCTTCTGGAAACAATTGCACAACCATTCGTAGATGTAAATGTAAGAGTTACACCATGAGCAGCAGTATCTGCAGCACTGGGTATGTAGGTGGCATTTAAGTCTGCATTATTCGGATTAAATGTTCCGGTTCCGCTTGTAGTCCATTGACCGGTTGATGTTGATGATGTGGCATGAAGCGAAACATCTGCATTATTAGCACATACTGTTTGATTGCTTCCGGCATTCACTATAGGAACATCACTGTAAGTAATTTTAATGGTATCGGTAACAGGGTTACAAGTTCCATTTCCGGTTGAGGTAAGTACAAGCTTAACTGTTTTTGCAATAGTATCTGCCGTACTTGGATCATAAGTAGCATTTAATGTACTGCTGTTAGGAGTGAACGTACCACTACCAAGTGTTGTCCATACCCCTGTTGTTGTAGAAGAATGTCCGTTAAGCTGGCAATTCATATTGTTAAGACATACATTGGTATCTCTGCCGGCATTTACTTTTGGAGCATGGGTAATTGTTACCTTCATTGTATCTGTAACCTGTTTGCATAATCCGTTTCCTGTAGTTTTAAGAATGATAGATACATGGCCGGCTGTTGTATCTGCATTGCTTGGAATATACGTAGCATTCATCGTAGTATTATTCGGAGCAAAGGTACCGGTACCTGTAGTTGTCCATCTTCCTCCGCTTGCAACAGTGAAAGAGCCGTTAAGAGAAACAGCATCATTATTAGCGCATACTGTTTGGTTAGGTCCGGCATTGGCTGTAGGAGCGTGTGTTATAGTTATGGTAATATTATCTGTAACCGGGGCACAAGCTCCATTATTGGATGATGTAAGCGTAAGCGTTACACTTCCTGCAAGTGTATCTGCATTGCTTGGAATATAAATAGCATTTAACGTAGTGGTATTAGGTGAAAAACTACCGCTACCGCTTGTAGACCATACTCCCGCCAAAGTAGAAGACGTACCACTAAGCTGAACAGAATCCTTATTAGCACAAACTGTTTGATTGAATCCGGCATTTACTATAGCCGGAACATCTACAACCGCCGTTGTAGTTCCGGGCAAGCTGGGACAGGCCAAAACAGTAACAGTGACAGAATATGTTCCTCCATCTGCACTAGTGGCACCGGGAATAAATGGGTTTTGTGAAGAAGAACTAAAAGTATTGGGGCCCGTCCAGTTGTATGTTGCTCCACCCACCGCTCCTAGGAATAAATTTAAGGTAGAGCCTGCACATATAGGGCCATTATTAGTTGGGGCTGGTGTAGCCGGTGTTGGATTAATTGTTACTGATGTTGTTCCGGCAACGCTGGCGCAACCTGCTCCAATTACAGTTAAAGAATAAGTTCCGGCTGCTGCTGCCGTTACATTATTTATAAATGGATTCTGTAAGGCCGAACTAAAGCTATTGGGGCCGGTCCAGCTATACGTTGCTCCCGCTACAGGGGCTACCATAAGGTTTAATGTTGAACCAGCACAAACAGGTGTATTGCTGGTTGGGCTTGGTGTAGCGGGTAGCGGAGTTATCGTTACCGGTGTTGTACCCGTACCGCTTGTGCATCCGCTTACAGTTACCGTTAATGAATATGTTCCGGCGGCGGCAGATGTTACACTGCCAATTGAAGGGTTTTGTAAAGAAGAACTAAAAGTATTCGGCCCCGTCCAGCTATAGGTTGCGCTGCCCACCGGTGTGGTTGAAAGATTTAGCGATGAGCCCAAACATACGGGTGTATTGCTGGAAGGAGACGGTGTGGCAGGAATTGGGTTTACGGTTGCAGCCGTAGTTCCTGGCAGACTTGTGCATCCTAATACTGTAACAGTGAGAGAATATGTGCCCGTGGCCAATGTGGTTGCGCCTACAATAGATGGATTTAATAAAGCCGAACTAAAACTGTTAGGCCCTGTCCAGCTATAGGTAGCACCACCTACAGGCGCATTGTTAAGTGTTAATGTTGAACCATCACATATAGGACCATTATTAGTCGGGCTTGGTGTAGCCGGGGTAGGATTTACAACTACGGTGGTGTTACCCGAAGCTCCTCCGCAACCTGCTACTGTTACTGTTACAGAATAGGTTCCTCCAGCCAAAGATGTTACACTCGCTATGGTCGGATTTTGTAATGGGGAAGAAAAACCATTGGGACCCGTCCAGCTATAGGTGGCTCCTGCCACTGCTGCAGTGCTAAGATTTAATGGAAAGCCTACACATACAGGTGTATTGCTCGAAGGTGATGGAGCACCCGGAATTCCGTTTACTGTTGCAACTGTAGTTCCCGGCAAACTTGGGCATCCTGCCACTGTAACCGTAAGTGAATACGTACCGGTAGCTAATGTTGTAGCGCCTATTATAGAAGGATTTTGTAAGGCAGAAGTAAAGCCATTTGGCCCTGTCCAACTATACGTTGCCCCACTTACAGATTCTAAAAGATTTAATGTAGAGCCCTCACATATGGGTCCGTTATTGGTTGGAGCTGGTGTAGCTGGTGAAGGATTAACTACTACAGATGTTGTTCCGGCAGCACTGTTACAGCCCAATACATTAACCACCAGGGAATATGTTCCGGCAGCAGCTATCGTTGCACTGGCTATAGTAGGATTTTGTAAAGAAGAACTGAAACTATTAGGACCTGTCCAACTGTACGTTGCATTACCCACAGCCGATGTTGAAAGGTTCAAGGCCGTATTAGCACAAATAGGAGTGTTACTCGATGGAGTTGGTGTGGCAGGAACAGGACTAACGGTAGCATTTATTGTGGCCGTACTGCTGTTACAGCCGCCTACAGTTACAGTTATAGAATAGGTTCCGGCAGCGGCAGCTGTTACACTCGCTATAGAAGGATTTTGTAAAGAGGATGAAAAACCATTAGGGCCTGTCCAGCTATAGGTTGCTCCAGCCACTGCACCAGTTCCGAATGTTAATGTTGAACCTTCACATACAGGGCTATTACTTGTTGGGGAAGGTGTTGCGGGAATAGCATTTACTGTAGCAGATGTAGTACCTACCAAACTTGTACATCCCAATACAGTTACTGTAAGAGAATATGTACCTGTTGAAGCTACACTAGCACCAATTATAGAGGGGCTTTGTAAGGATGAACTAAATACGTTAGGGCCCGTCCAGCTATAGGTTGCACCTCCTACCGGAGCTGTGTTAAGATTTAATGTTGAGCCAGCACATATTGGGCTGTTACTAGATGGAACAGGTGTTGCAGGTGTAGGGTTAACAACTACCGTGGTTGAGCCCGAAGCTCCTCCGCAACCGCTTACGGTTACCGATACAGAATAGGTTCCGGCGGCGGCAGCTGTTGCGCTTGCTATGCTGGGGTTTTGTAATGCTGAAATAAAACCATTGGGCCCCGTCCAGCTATACGTTGCTCCTGCAACTGCTGCAGTGCTAAGATTTAATGGAAAGCCTACACATACAGGTGAGTTACTCGATGGGGTTGGCGTACCGGGAATTCCATTCACGGTTGCAACTGTTGTACCCGGCGAACTCGGGCATCCTGATACTGTAACCGTAAGAGAATAGCTGCCTGTTGCAGCTGTGGTAGCGTTGGTAATAAATGGGTTTTGAGATGATGATGAAAAACTATTGGGGCCCGTCCAGCTATATGTTGCGCCGCCTACCGGTGATGTCATTAGGTTCAGGGTTGATCCCTGGCATATAGGCCCGTTGTTGGTCGGGCTTGGCGTGGCGGGTGTAGGATTAACAGTTACCAATGTTGTTCCGGCTGCACTGGCACATCCTCCCACAGTTACCGTTAATGAATATGTTCCGGTTGCTGCTGTGGTTGCATTAGTTACGCTTGGGCTTTGTAATGCCGAACTAAAACTGTTTGGGCCGGTCCAGCTATAAGTAGCGCTACCTACCGGTGCTGTGCTAAGATTTAATGTTGTATTTGCACATATAGGACTGTTACTTGTTGGAGCAGGTGTAGCAGGGGTTGGATTAATTACCACATCAACTGTACCTGCACTACTAGTACATCCGTTAACAGTAATTGTTAAAGAATAAGTGCCTGCGGCGGCGGCCGTCACGCCTGGTATATTTGGGTTTTGCAATCCAGATGTAAAACCATTGGGGCCTGCCCAACTATAGGTTGCTCCAGCTACAAGAGCCGTATTAAATGTAAGTGTTGAACCTTCGCACACAGGACTGTTGCTGCCCGGGCTTGGGGTAGTGGGTATAGCATTCACAGTAGCATTTGTTGTGCCAACCAAACTGGTGCATCCCAGCTCTGTAACTGTAAGAGAATATGTGCCTGTTGCAGCTACACTCGCTCCAACAATGGCAGGATTTTGTAAGGATGAACTAAATGTATTGGGCCCTGTCCAGTTATAGGTTGCTCCGCTCACTCCCGATGCCAGAGTCAATGTGGAGCCTGCGCAAATAGGACCATCATTCGTTGGCGCCGGGGTGGCAGGTATAGGATTTACCACCACCGAAGTTGTACCCGCAGCTCCTGTGCACCCCCCTACTGTTACCGTTACAGAATAAGTTCCCGCATCGGCAGCCGTTGCACTTGGAATGGAAGGATTTCGTACGGAAGATGAAAAACTGTTAGGCCCTGTCCAGTTATAGGTTGCTCCCGCCACTACCGGTGTCGTAAGATTTAATGGAAAACCTATACATACAGGAGTATTGCTGGATGGTGTTGGTGCTGCAGGAGGAGAACTCACGGTTGCTGAAGTTGTTCCCGCAGCACTTGCGCATCCGCCAACAGTTACTGTTACTGAATATGTACCTGTTGCAGCCGTGGTTGCACTGCTTATAAATGGATTTTGGAGAGCCGAAGAAAAACCATTGGGGCCTGTCCAGCTATAGGTTGCTCCTGCAACTGCCGAAGTCATCAGGTTTAAAGTTGAGCCTACACATATAGGGCTATTGCTGGTCGGCGCCGGAGTTGCCGGAATAGAGCTTACAGTTGCACTTGTCGTTCCTACCGCACTTGCACATCCGGTTACGGTAACAGTAAGTGAATAAACACCTGTTGCCAAAGTTGTAGCACTGGTTATAAAAGGATTTTGCGAAGAAGAAGAAAAACTATTGGGGCCTGTCCAGTTATAGGTAGCACCACCAACTGCTGATGTCATAAGATCTAATGTTGAACCTGCACATATGGGTCCATTATTGGTCGGCGCCGGGGTAGCTGGGGTTGGATTAATTACCACATTTACCGTACCGGTGCTGCTACTGCATCCGCTTACACTAATTGTTAAAGAATATATTCCGGCAGCTGCAGGCGTAACAGTATTTATAAAAGGATTTTGCAATGCCGAGGTAAAGCCATTCGGGCCTGTCCAGCTATAAGTTGCTCCTGCCACGGGACTGGTCATAAGGTTTAATGTTGTACCCTCACACACTGGGCTGTTGCTGGTAGGAGCCGGTGTAGCAGGTATTGCATTCACAGTAGCAAGTGTGGTGCCAACTGCACTGGCACATCCTGCCACAGTAACAGTTAGAGAATATGTGCCTGTACACGCCGCACTGGCACTGGCTATAGCCGGATTTTGCAGTGTTGAGCTGAACACGTTTGGCCCTGTCCAATTATAACTTGCTCCACTCACACCTGCAGTAAGAGTTAACGTGTTGCCCGCACAAATCGGACCACTATTGGTTGGTGAAGGAGTAGCGGGAATTGGATTTACTGTTGCAGATATTGTTCCTACAGGACTGGTACATCCCCCCGAAGTAAGTGTTAAAGAATATGTTCCTGTCGCTAACGTAGTAGCACCCGAAATAGTGGGATTTTGTAAGGCTGAACTGAAACTATTAGGACCCGTCCAGTTATAGGTAACCCCTACAACGGACTCCAGAAGATTTAAGGTTGAACCTACACATATTGGACTATTGCTTGTTGGCACGGGTGTAGCAGGTGTTGTGTTAACAACTACAGTTGTTGTTCCAACAGGACTTGTACATCCGCTCACTGTTACTGTTAATGAATATACTCCGGCAGCAGCTGTAGTGGCATTAGAAATAGTAGGGTTTTGCAATGCTGAAGTAAAACCATTAGGGCCTGTCCAAGCATATGTTGCACCCGCCACTGTTGCTGTAGTTAAGTTTAAAGAAGCGTTAGCACAAATGGGAGTATTGCTACCCGGTGATGGTTTTGTCGGCGTAGTATGTACTGTAACTGTCACCACATCGGGGCCTCCCTGGCAACTGCCATCAAATGCAATTACCGTGTATGATGTAGTGACACTTGGAGATGCATGAGGATTGGCAGAAGTAGGATTACTTAACCCCGTAGACGGCGACCAACTATAAGTTGAGCCCGCCGGACCTGTAGGACTTCCACCCAGGGTTACACTATCACCCGAACAAATTGTAGCATTCGAACCGGGATTGAGTGCAAAAGAAGTAGGACGGTTGGCAGGAATAAGACATGCATTCAAAAACATTCTTGTTCCGTTTATGTAATGCAGGTCTCCTATAGAATCTACAGCGGTTTGAGTTGCAGTGCTTGTCATGTAATCGTGCCCTCCGATGTAAAAGACATTTCCTCCCGCCTCTGTTGCAGCTCCATAGTGCCTTGCAGATGCAACAATCGTATCTCCGGTGTTTGAATACACAACATTGTAGGTTTCCGTATCAAAACTTGAAGTATTCTTTAGTACCCAGTTGGGAACCTGCCCTGACCTGGGAGCCACAATACCCTGGAATTGCGAAAATGCCATATCCGGGTTGGTATAATAGTTTAGGGCAAGTTGATTGGCATCACCTGTTGTTCCTGCGGTGGTATGGAAATGCCTGGGCGACTGCATATAATTTTCATAAGTATCCTCGCCTGCACATTGACCCAAAAAATTACCGCCTTCCTGAATAAATTGCCATACAGGAGCCATAGTAGGGCTATCGGCAAGGGTAGCGCCGGACCAGTGCATTTCCGTACAAAATGTGTAACAGTCGGCAAGGCCTGTAAATGCCGGCAGAGATACCAATGTATGTCTTAACAATATGAATTGCCAGCTTAACGG